>WNFD01001967.1_pt1 | contig 58262 bp, 43 predicted proteins | sample 5400491 | NCBI WGS metagenome assembly WNFD01 (sample SAMN13153343, study PRJNA577476) | soil metagenome | isolation source: 120 cm saprolite under Douglas fir tree site 2 hole 2 replicate 2 | place: USA:California | collected 2015-04-18 | reverse complement strand
CTCATCCTGCCGCCCGGGGCCACCGCTCGGATGGCCGCTCGCATCTTGGCCACGCACCGCCGGAGCCTTCGGCTTCGGCACTAGTTGAAGCACGGTTTGTCGTTTCGAATCGATCACGCCGAGAACGGAGGAATCCTGTTTCGTCGCAGCCAGAATGGCGTGGGCCAGCGCTGTTCTATGCCATAGAAGCGCGCCCTTTCATTCAGATACGTTGCGTACTCTTCATCGAGAAGACGCTTGTAACGTGAGAAATCGACTGCGTCCAGTGACGCGGCGCCGAGAATCGATCCCGCGATCAACTCTGCGCCTTCGAATGCCGACAGGATCCCCTTCGATGACAGCGGGTCAAAGGCCTGAGCGTAGTCTCCCCCCACGCACCACCTCTCACCCACTAGCGGCCGTGCGACGCTTGACATCGCCGCTGTAGCAAAGCAGCTCACGGAGGCTGCGCTCTTCGTATGCGCCGCACGCAGTCGCGAGGTCGCAATGGGACACTCAACAAGTTCCTCGAGGACGAAACCCGCTGTTGCACGGATTCGGTTTGGGAAATGTGAGTCTGCCTCGGTAAATACATAGACGAGCAGTACGTGGCCGACACCGATCGAATAGACCCAGCCTCGAGAATAGGCTTCGACCGCAGGGCAAGCATTCCCGGAGTATCCCTGTACGCGTAGACCCACCACTACCAGTTGATCGAGCCGACTCCTCTTTATCGGAAGCTCGTGGATCGCGGCACCGGCACGGCCACAGCAGACTACTAGTAGCTGTGAGCGCACCTGCAACAGGTTTCCGCAGTGGTCGATATCGATTCGGCATTCATTTGATGAGAGCCGAAGGCGACGCACCCGGGCGCGAGTGAGCAGGCGGACCCCCCGCTGGACGGCCGCATTGGCGATCTGCAAGTCAAACACCCTTCGGTCCAGTGCAAGGGCAGCGCCGTGTGCATCCAAGATGTAGTTGCGAAAGACTCGGTTGCTTGAGCCCCACGCCGACACGAACTCGTGAACTGGCGTGTGGCACTGCTCCCAATTGTCCCGGAGCAGTCCAGAAACGCGGATTTGAGCGCAAGCGTGCGGAGCTAGAAACTCTCCCGCACGCAGCTCACTGAAATCGCCTGCCTCAGCCAGAAGCGTCCGCAAGCCGCCGGCAGCGAGGCGCGCGGCAATGACACCCCCTGCCGGTCCGGCGCCCGCGATGACTACATCGAAGGAACCGTCTAAACGTGAGGTACACTCGGATCGCGATCGACTTCGAGCAACGGCTGGGCAAGGCCAGGGTTCGTAAAGTCTGAGGGCAGGATGATTCCGAGCTTCCAGTAGTTGTCGACAAGCGCCTGATGGTCAGGAATCGAATCGTCCCAGCGTGGATTGCTTTGCAAACTCGGGTCGACGAAAATCTCGATGGGTCGTTGCGCCGGCCACCATACGGATGTGACTGACTGATTTTCGCATTCGAAAAAATCGGCCTGCCATGGACAAGCCATATTGCGTGTGATAAATCCGGGATGCGGAATCACTGTCACGCCGGCGAAAGTGAACGGCATGTTAGTGATCCGAAAAGGACTGCGGTACATACCAGGCACGGTCATCCGAATGCCGGCCTCGATTCCCGGAAAGAAGCCACCGCCCACCGAAACCGATAGAGATGCCAAGTCCAGGCCATTGGGCGTAACCTGCGACACCGGCGCAGCGGGATTGTAACCTATAACGAAGTTGCCCTTCGCCCAGTTCGACAGAACTGTGCGCTGGTTGGCCGTAAACCTGAAATTCGCGAGTGAATGGCCCGTTTCAAGGCTCATGATTCCCAAGAAGGTGGCCTGCCGGAGATCATCGGACGCAACATTTCCTTTCTGCGATAGCGTGTTCCAATCCTGAGACAAATTGCTGAACTTTTTGAGTTTCGAAACCCAGCGTAGCCGAGTGGCCGCATTCAGAATTGGAAACACGTCGTCCTGGAACGACGGCGCGGCAGGCGCCGCGGTGCCGCCGGCCTGGGCCGCGACGTCGTACATCGTCGCGATTCCGTTGGTATAAGGGGAGAAATCCGGCGGAGCCACGATGACCCAAGCGCTATCCGCTTGCTCATCAGGTTGTCCGACGATCTTCACCGTGGCTGTCACCGGACCATCCGACACGTCGTCATGCCAGAATTCACTGTTCGCGAAATTGTTGTTGTTACCGCCTGTGCCCACAGGTTTATTGGGCGGAATGCTGGCGGAGTCGCCATAGCCGCCCAAAACGATCAGGCGGCCCTTGCCATCGGTGCGCAGCTCGCCAAGATACACAGCCTGACCTTTGAACTTTCCTGATGGATTGCCCTGACGATTCTGACTAGTGCCCGAAATTGCGGCAAAGGTTGGCTTGATGATTAAGTCAGCTTGCGGAACGTTGGGATTGCGCGGTATGGCGGATTCGGGTACCGTTTCCGATTCGAAACGACCGGCCGCAGCCTTCTCGTTGGCTAGCTCCACGCGCCACTCGATTTGAACTCCAGCGCCGGCCACGATTTCACGGGCACTGCCAGTGATACTGTCGAACTCAAAGACGCGGAAGCGAGCGGCCTGGCGCCGGAGCTTGCGGTTGGGGTCCTTGAACTCGTGCACGGGTCTAACTAAGTCATCGGGCGTCAGCTCCAGAGGCCCAAGCCCCGGCACCTCCGGAGCCAAAAAGAATCCGTCTGGACTGTTTCCAACGCGGGCAATTCCTATGCCTGGAAAGATCCGATATGTTTTGGCCACGCCGAATCTCCTTCTCCTTACTCACGGAAGCGTTGGTTGTCCCCGGTCCAGCATGTCTTGCAAGGTTTGTGCTGTGATCCGGTCAGGGGGGATGTTCAGCGCAGCGGCGATGGCCTTTGCACCCTCTAAATAGAGTTGTTTGACCTTCAGGTCCAAGCTAACAGGGTCGTCGGGAAGATCGAGACCACCTAACCGGAACATCGGTCCCGCAAGCAATTTGGTATTTCCGTCGTTTTTGCGTGGCAGCGACGTGATAGTCCCGGCCAGCGGCCGGATGGCGCTCTGCATCTCTTCCAGCGCCCATTGAATGTACTTGGTCCGCACTGGGGCGTCAGTGACATTGGAACGGTCACGCGACAACGCAGTGCGAAGACAGGCCAGCATGATTCGATATCTCACATCGAACACGTCGCAGAGCGCCACCGCCAGCTTGTTCGTGATGCGGTTAAGTTCCGTATCCGGTTTCGCAGACGCAGTGTTCGAAATTGTTGGGTCGGTGGGGACGCTGAGAAATCCAGACGCGGGGACCTGGTCGAATCCGGTCAAGATACCGAAGAAGACTTCGAAATGCGAATTGTTGGAGGCCGCGAGCCCTTCACCTTGTGCTGCGATGTCGTGGAGTACCTGCAAAGCTGCCTCGCGTGAGTCAATTACTTCAAAAACTCCCCCACGACGGTATCCTGCGTGCCAGGCTCTCATTTCCAGCGCGCGGTCGGCCTGAAATGTATTCGCCGATCCGAAGCTCGAAAAGGAGTCGATGTGAAATCCTGGCGCGAAATGCAGGCCGGCGATCTGTGGCCACGGGTCCGTTGGTTTGTCACTCTGCTGAAACAACCAGAAGAGGCGTGCATAAATCATCGCGACCCGATGAAAACGCGGATCCAATTTATGCGCATCCACGATCGGCCGCATGAGTTTCTGTTGATCTTCGTCCATTTGATCCAGTGGAGGCATCTCGGCAAGCAGGAATTCCTCGAGCACCGGATGTTTTCTAAACGGGCGCAGGTGAAAAGGAAATGGATCGAGGTCGGGATGAGGAATATCGTCCTGACGGCCGAAGTAAGGTTTGGCCCCCAACGCCAGGAGCAGATTCTGCACCGTGATGAGATGGCACATCTCCTGTACCGCTACGGTAGTAATAGCACTTTGCAAGTCTCCTGCATCTGGGCCGAGCGACCAGGCCGCGTACAAGTATTCGACCAGCAAGGCGTGCTCTATCTCGGCGGCCGCGCAGAGTAGTATCTCTGCTTCCTGCTGCGGCGAGGCATCCTTGACAAAAGGAGAGTACAGTTCCGCGGTTGCGGCCAGCGTGCCCACCGAACTCACCGCATCGACAAACTTGGATCGCGGCGCCTGCTTCCCTTGAATTAGCTTCCAAGGTCGTTCGCGCATTGGTATTGGTGATTCGTTAGGGTGTGGCTGCTGCCTGAAAGATATGTCGCGGCGTCTGCGCGAGTCCTCTGAGAGATCGGGCTTCGATGTGATGGGGGATGTGGGTCACCGTCCTTGGATCAGGAGGGATATGCGGTTCGCGACCACGGCGGAAATGGCTAGCCATCCAAGTCCTCCATGCCAGGCGACATAACCAACCCAGGTCCGGACCGCCATGGCCTATGGCCATTTCTCAGCGGTCCATTCTTTTCACGAGGCAGCGCGCCCCAACTCACCGGCGCCTGGCGGCCTCTCCACGTCGCCATCGTTACTGGGGCAGAGTTGGTCAGAAGGTCCTTGTCCTCGGCGATCTGGTCCGAGTATTCCGGGCCATTGGCAGTGAATGCCACTTCGCTCACGACGCCGTCGTTGTCGCGACGCACTGCCCCATTCCAGATACTCGTCCTGCGATCGGTAGGCCGGCCCGAGAAACGGATCGACACTGGCATCGCGGAATGGATCGTATTGTTGCATGTCGACTGGGTCGAACGCGCCGATCGTGCGCGGGTCGTCGACCAGCTTCGCCGCCGCCGCGATCGAGGGGCAACGACGCCCTTGATGGTCCGCGGCAGGATGGTCCATTTCTGGCGCGGTAGCCTTGCGCATAGTCCCAGCGGCGCATCGATCGCGCTATAGAAGACCGGAAAGTTCCGCATATTGAACGACACTTGCCCGTTCATTTGCTGGTGCCAGTTTCCATACAGCGCCGCTGCATTCTGTATACGGTCGAAGTCTTTGAGGCGTGCTGGCGCAGAACGGTCGGCCATGTCCGATATCTCCTTAGATCAGCATCCGCTACGCTGTAACGGAGTAGAGCTGGTACGTCATGTATATCTACATGTCCAGGTGAACCAAAGTTCGGTCCCGACAACGCAAGGTGTGATCACGTTGTTCCGTTTGGCAAAGGGGGGGACTCCATTCTCGAGTCCACTGACAGTACAGCCATAGTTGGCCATTGAAATACCCTCTTGCGAGTTTCACTATCCTTCCGCACCTCTCTATGCTGGCAGCAGCCAACTCAGCCAACTGGGTGGACAAGGAAGCCTTGCGTAGAGCTCACGCAGCCGAGATGCGTCGCGTGAAAACCATGCGGACAGCCAGCGATTATACTCCGCGGCAATCTTACTAGCCGGAATTTTGACAGAGATATGCTCCGTGATGAGGTACCCCGCCATCATGCCCGACATCACCGCCCTCAGAACGCCGTGGGATGAGGACGGATCGAACACAATGGCAGCATCACCGACTATGAAATACCCCGGCCCAGCCGGGGCCGAAGTGATGCGCCAAGTGACATCAGCGCGCTGCGACCTTCCAACCTTACGCAGCAGACGAGTCTGCGCGGGAGCCCAATTGCGAGGCAAAGCCTCATCCGACCAACTCAGGCGGGTCCAGTGGACCACGCTCGGCCTGACTTGGGCCATCCACGTCCAACCTGTCCGATCAGCATCGAGCCTAGGCGACCCATCCTCCATCTGCCCGTCGCAGTAACCATAGGTCGCCATGATCTTTGGCGAGGCATATTCAAATGGAAGACCGAGATGCCGGGCCAGCCAGTGTCTAGCGCCAGAGGCATCGACAACGAACCGGCACTCTAGGGTAGTCCCATCGGTGACGACCGCGACAATACGCGAATCGCTATTGTGGACTGGATTGAGTGCGCGTTGCGGGTGAAGCACCCTGGCGCCAGCTTCGACAGCCTGCCGGAGAAGTTGCGCATCAAAATCCGGGCGCCAGGCGTGAAAGCCACGCCATGGACCATTTGCATCCGATCCGAAACACTCGAACCGTGGAGCACCTTCCCAAGCTACCCACTGTCCGTTGAATCTCGGGTAGTCCAATTTGACTACACCCAGCTGCGTTAACAAAGCCTCGATGCCCGGCGGCAGAGTTTCGCCAGGCCGGTGCCGTGGGAACAACTCTGCCTCTAGGATAGCGACTCGGAGACCGGCCTGCAGGCACTGAAGAGCAGTAGCAGAGCCCGCAGGGCCGCCGCCTACGATCACCACGTCAAACTGTTCAGCGGATGCGACCACGCTGACGCCCTGACCTAGTGGCCGATGCTGGGGCCGGCCGCGTAGCACGTGTCGCATAGGCGGGCCGCGCTGTTGCTGAGGGGGGCGCCGAACCTGCGCGCACAGGATGTCTCCACGGAGTGACATCGGGTCGTCCACCATTTGTGCGTATCGCAACGAGTTGGGACGTTACTTGACAGGTGTATGTCTTGACTACGTCCCCTATTTGGCGGCGCGGATCAGTCGGATCATCCTGGGGCGGATTGCGGACGTCAGCGAATACGTAAAAATAGCCTGCTCCGGAGAGGCTAGGATCGAATCGATCGCGGCGCTGTGTCCAGTCCGACACCTTCTCCGCAGTGACGAGTAGCCCTTTGAATCTGTTCATGGGCGTGTTACCACGGATTCGATCGGCGCATTCTCGGAAAGCATCCATCCTGGCGAGTTGCTCAACCGTGTCGATCTGTCCCAGTTCGCCGATTCCAATTTGCCCGTGGAGCGAGTTCACTGTGTAGTCGCCACGTACGATCGAAGCGAAGTTGACCTTCTTACCCTTGCCTACAAAAAAAGGACCAAACTCTCCATCCCATCCCGGGCTACTTGTAGCCTGGCCGGCCAGAACCTTCGGGTGCTTCGAATGGAACCCGAGTTCCCCGTCGAGCAGTGGCAGCGCCGTCATCTGGCCGAAGGTACGACCGACATCCGGAGCGGTGGCAGGCCAGAACGAGTTGAGCGCCGCGCAGAGTTTCGTATCCTCTGGAAACGGGCTTCCGAGGCCGTAGTTCGCATAGAACTCTCCCTGCTTGTCGCTGAACATGGACGTGTCCCACCCTGGTTCGAACACATCGGCGGCGGCATCCGGTAGCCAAGTCGTTGAGACGCTGACTTTGGTGGAAATGGGACTACCCATCGACTCCGGGGCCCGGCTAAGCACGGCAGTAAAGGTTCTATTGGCAGGTTCTGCGCGCTCGAACGCAGGTCTGCTGTGATTGCTTGGATCCACCAGTGCAGGGTTAGGCGCGCAATCTCGACCGTAGCAAAGCGGCTCGGGCCCACCTTGTGAGAAATAAACTGCCGATCCGGCGATTTTCCTTTCCTCGGCCCAACGCTGAACTTCGATCTGGTCGACTAAGGGTAAAAAGTCTGGCGCGGCTACAAAAGACACCGCGCAAAATATCTCGAGTTGTCTACTCAAGTGGACTCGTACAGCGATCGCGCCGTCGCACGAGCCGTCGACGAGGTGAGCAGCTTCAAGCGGTCCATCCTCGAGGCCGGCGACTCCCTCGAACCGGGCCTCTCTCAGAACTTTCAGGAAGTCTGACGTGCTCAGGGTATTCACGTCGAACAGCTGACCAGTGGGTCTCACGTGAAGGCGGATATGCGCGTACTCGGGAGCGGCCCGACCTGCGTCCATAGCCGGAATTTGAAACGAGGACTCATCGAACCTGTTACCTCGCCCGCCGCCCAGGGAGGAATTTTGGGGCGGTACTCGGAAGCGCACGATCTCATCCTTCCCGGATTTGCTGTTAAACTGCGTTGCCGTTTCCGCCAGCGTGCTTCGGGAATTCGGAACAAGCAGGATGGATGCGCCTGTGGGTCGGAGCGTCACTAGATCCTTCGATTCACGCACGAATGGCGCCTGATTGGTGTCAAACCCCGGGAGCGCCGGAACACCCCCTTTCGCGGGATCAAACACGTGGATCCTGCGAAGCTTTTCGCTGCGGTGATACTCTAGGAAGGACAGTGCCTCAACGTGGTCCCCTACGAGACACTCATCCTTCTCACCCGGAAACAGTTTGTGTACGGGCACCAAAAACGTGCGTTTATCGTCCCCGGGTATCTTCGCAGCAAGAGGATGTATGACTGAATCCTCGGCTGTTAACTTCCGTCGTTCTGCGATAAAGGCCGCATACCGAGCTGGCATAACGGACACGCCTGGCGCGTTGTTGGCCGGAGCAACCCAGAAGCTCCGACGGACGGCATCGTAGTGCGCGAGTGCGGTTCCGACACGAGCAATACCGGCGCGGGAATATGCCATGTCGGCATGAACTCGGTGAACGCTGCGTGCCCCGCTGCGATACTGATACGCGAACACGGCAACGACAGCGTTATTGAAGTCTTTGAGCCCCTTCCTGGCAAGGCTGTAAATGTAGTTCTCGATGACATCGAGTTCCTCTAGAGTGGGAAAATCTTGGTCGGTCCGTGCACCAACCACGCTTGGGTATACGTGTGGACTCGCCAGGGCATGATACAAGAGACTAAGTGCTGGCTTACCAGGTTCAATGGCGCGCAGACCGCTCGGGCAGAAGTCGTCAAATCCTGGCACCTCTCGATCTATTGTCGATTCGCCCTTTGTGTTCGCTAGAGGCCGCGTCAGTTCGCTCGCGAGTTCCGCTGCGTCTAAACGGAGTCCGTGAAGCGCGAGCAATTGCTGCCAGCCCCGAGGGGCGAGACGGTTGATCACCAGGCGCACTGCATCAAAGATGTGCATACTGGGTCCTCCCGTGCCAACTCATCGGTCTGAGTCTTCTCCGGTGCTCACGCCGCGCTGGATCATCTCACTCTCGCAGCAGCGATGTCGGGTGGTGTGCAATGCCGGATCCGCAATCGTTCATCCCCAACGATCCCGTTAGGTAAGCGCGGTGCGCAGTGCGGTGATAGATGGGACGAAGAAATAGCCAGCGGCTGTCGGAACGATGAAGTCCTTCGGCATGCTCAGCTGAGATCGCTGGTTGCCTATGGGGTAGTTGGGAACTGCTTCGTCCATCTTACGCCCTCGACTTCCTCCCTGATTCGCCTGGCCGATGATGGGGTCGTGACCAGGAGTTACTGGTGCTTGGTTCGACGGTCGCTTTTTGCCAGGCACGAACTGCGTGTTGTTTGCCCACTGCATCTGGACGAATTCGAACTGGTTCACGATCGATGTCTGATAACAGACGAACATCAACCCACGTTCCTTCTTGGTTTGCCCATCTTCCTCTACACCCACCTCAGGTCCGAATGGAATACCGGCACGCAAAATCCGACGAACTTGGATGGGGCCTTCATCACCAAGATCATCCCGCGGATAGGTCTTACGGATATGCGCGGCGAAAGGGCAGCGGCGTTGTCCGCCGTCGCTCCCGAACTCAAAATCGTTATTTCGCATTGGATCGTTCCCGAGCGGATCGTCATCTTGAAGCGGGGCGAGCATCAACGGTGCCCCGCTTCTCCAGCGTCCGACCATGCGCGCTGCAAGAAGCTCTGGGTCAATACCGAGTTCTAGCGCCTGCGCGGCGATAAATGCACGGAACTCCGGCACCTTTTGCTCCAGGCGGCGGAAGACCATGTAGGAGCCGTTTCGCATCCATCGGAACGGCATCGCGGGCTCTCGACCCTTCTTCTTATGATTGACCTTATCCTGTCCGGGATAGCCGAACACGAATAACCCAGGCCAAAGCAAGTCTTGTCCTGGCAGGCCCTGATCCTCGTCACTTGCGTTTTGCCGCGCAGTCAAACCGCGTACCCCAGGCTGAGAGACGCCATCGAGAAATCCGAAATGTTCATGTCCTCGCTCCGGACGAACGCTGCCTATCTCCGAGTACACAACTCTTACGGAGTTGCCGAGGCGGCTAAGGAGTTCCGCACTCTCTGCGCCGACAACATCCTCGTCCGGGCCAGTCACGAGGAAGACACCATCGACCCGACCAGATCTGAACTGCGGCTTCCATGTCGACGGCCTACCCTTCCCGTCGACTGGATCGTTCAAATCTCTAGCTCGATGCATAGCGCCCGATTCGAACGACTTGTCAAACCCCACGACGTCGGGACCCAGCAACGCCTTCAACCCATCGAAAGTAAAGCCGACGTTCAGCCCTACCAATGGCAGAAGACCTTGACCGCCAAGGGCCTTACGCTGAATGACTTGGAACTCACGGAGGTGCGCCACCAAAGCCGTTGTGATTCGAACTATCACCTTCTCTTTCATCCTTCGTTTGAAAACCGTCGCATCCGTGATTTCGAAGAACATGAACTTTTCCACATTCTTCTGCAATCCAACCAGCACATCGCCTTGGATATCGTGCAATTCGAGCTCGGGATCGTTATCCCTAGTACCGGGTGCAACGTCTAGTTTCGGCCCCGCCGGCGCTCTCTTCATCATTGGCCTCTATTGCTCACAATTTGACCCGATTCGAATCTCGTACGCTTTCCGAGCGCTTGGTGATCCTCACGTGACTAAGCATGCGCCGCCGCGATTGGCCCTTCCGCACCGTGTACAGCATTTGAATACATGAGTTGAACCGGAACCTTCTTGGTGCTGCTCGTCAGCCTAACTTCCTTGAATACGAGCGTGAGTGACCTCGCTACGAAGATCGGCTGATCTCCGCATTCCTTTCCGTCTCGCGACATCCAGCCTAGAAAGTCATTGTTGTTGGTGTCGATCGCGTCATTGACGTCAGCGTCAGTCCGAAATTCATTGAGTTCATGGTAGAGGGTTCCAACCACGTTCTTCCATGGCTTGTCGAAGGTGACAATGCCATTTTCTCTGGAGGAGGAGACCATCTGGGAATAGACATTCGCGGAATAGTACAGGGCCACCGACTTGCCAGCGCACTTGATGTGCACCGAGCCATGATAACCACCGAGTCCGTTGAGCGAGGAAGAAGCACCGAGCTTGAGCACAGTCCCCGGCGGGAGTACGAGGTTGAAGACCGACGTACCGAGATCCGCTTTACCGATCTTGTTCCCGTCGTAGAGCGCCACGATCTTAGCCTGTACATCAGGTTCATCGAGTTGTTGAGGTTTCGGGTCGTTGAGCAGTAGAGAAGGACGAGGATCACATGTGAGTGTGGTGCCTGGAAAGTACTGCACCATGACGTTGTTGAGGCGCTTATCGCGCATCGCGAGCGCGATCGCAGCATCGATCGAAGATATGTCATTCTGTGCCCAATCAGCATTCGAACCGAGATAGATGTTCTGAAACTCCATCTGAGGAATCACTTTCCCGCCGTGGTAGATAAGGTCATCGAGCGGCGATGGATCAATACCTGGCGCTATAGCCTTGGGCATTGGCCACGCTCCGCCTGGTAGCGCACTCTTCCTGTAGTACTGCCTCTCCGCGAGCGAACCTTTACGCGCCTGAATGCGCATGGGCATCGTGACTGGATAGCTGATTTTCGCTTTAGCCATCGTTATTCCCTTCCTGAGTGCTCTCGACGGGATCTATGGGCCGGAATGGGCACAAACGTCGAGCGTCCATGCCACCGGGGGTCGCCAGTCGGAACCGGTTCCTCATTTCTCGTCAACTCTTGGGTAGTGTCATACCTCTTCGATAGCGATTCCGTGACGGGCAACAAAACGCAGTTCACACTTCGCACGAAATACCTTCAACAGCACTTGACCCTTATAAGGTGGGCGGGTCCCAGGCGTCTATACGTCATTTGACGTATGCGTAAGAGGACCACCAGTCCGGGCGACTTGACTAGGGCGCCCGGTTGACTCACTGTTCCGGGACCGATCGGCAGACATCAATTGGTCCGGCAGCTGAGGAGAGGGAATGTTACGACTGGGCCGTCGTGACCTGCGGGCCGTCCTGGACTGCCTGCGGATGACCTATGCCACGCTGGACCTGGAGGCCTTCCCGCGCCAGGTTATCGCGGGGTTACGCCGGGTCGTCCGGGCCCCGTTCGGATCCTACAACGAGATCGACCACCGGGCGGCGCGGATCAGATATGTGGTGGAGCCGGCCGCGGCGCAGGTGCCCCACCTTGAGATGGTCGTCCGGCAGTACCTGCATGAGCAGCCTGTGGTCGCCCACTACCGGCGGACCGGCGATGGGTCGCCCCACAAGCTCTCCGACTTCGTGACCCGGCAGGAGTTCCACCGCCTGGGCATCTACAACGAGAACTACCGGCGTACCGGTGTCGAATACCAGATGACCTTCATGGTCCAGAGCCTCCAGCGGCCCTCGCCGACCACGATCGCCATTGCCTTGGACCGCGGCCCGCGAGATTCCGATTTCACGGAGCGTGACCGATTCATGTTGAGCCTGCTCCGGCCGCACCTGATGACCGCCTACGCGAACGCCGAGACCATGTCTGCGCTTCGTTGCCGGGCTCCTGAGACCTCAGGCGCACCGGAGACGCGGCCACGCGAGATCATCGTTTTACGTCGAACGGGGCAGCATCTCATCTCACCGCGCGCCGCGTGCTGGCTGGACAGGTATTTCGGCGAGGCTCGTTCACGAAATGGTCGTTTGCCAGATGATCTCGAGCGCTGGATACGAAGACAAGCGCTGCGCCTGGGTCCCGGCAATTCGCTGCCGTGCCCCGCTATGCCATTGGTCGTGGAGCGCCAAGACACGCGTTTGAACATTCGCCTGATTCCTGACTCGCCGGACCATCTGCTGATCCTGGAGGAGGCGAAGACAGCTGTCGATTACGCCGGACTCCAGGGCCTCGGGTTGACTCGTCGCGAGGCAGAGGTTCTCCACTGGGTGTCGGAGGGAAAGACGAACGTCGAGATAGGTGGGATTCTTCACGCCAGCCCGCGCACGGTAGGCAAGCATCTTGAGCGGATCTTCGAGAAGCTGGACGTCGACACACGTACCGCCGCAGCGGCGGCGCCAAGGCTGGTGGCAGCCAAAGGGCACTTTCTTCCTGATGTTTGAGAGGAGTGACGCTCTACACCTCCTGCGCCATCTGCCAGCGCGCGAAGCGATCCAGCCGCCGTTGACAGTCTCAGAATCGATAGGCTCGCGTCAGAATAGACACCACACGCTAGCGGAACGAGACCGCAGAGGTCTCGAACGCGACTGTACCCTCACCCACCAGGCTGATGGCCACGTGGGGATGCGCGACGACGTCGACGTCGAGCGCCGCCATCAGATTCCCCGGAGTCACCGAGACCGCGAAGCGCGCCGTGCCGGTGGTGACACATACAGCGATCGCGCCCGCGCGTGCGCTCACCGGATCGGTGACGATACCGACGGCGTGGAGAACCTCCAGATCGTTCATCGTGATGACGACCGTATGCCCGTGAAAACCGTCGCGCAGGAGCAGATGGACCGTGCGCGGCGCTTTCGGCACTTGAGCGCAATCTCGAGATTCGGTCGATGACTCCATTCAACTCGTCCTAACTAGCGTCGCGGGGGTCCCGATTGGGACCGTAACCGCGCTCCCGTACAGCGTTTTTGTGCGTTCGACCAGTGCGTCAGCTCGGTGGGTTCGGCGCTCCGCGGGCTACGATGACTACTTTTCGCCGATATTTCGGGAGGATGCCGCCGCTTTGGGAGCCCCGTTGACGATCCTATAGAAGGCCTAGCCCATTTGCCGGCCTGGAGCAGAACCGGGCGACCGTCGCCGAGCTGGCGCCTTCGTGGGACATTCGTCGCCGAGACGGGGCGGAGCACACGCTGCCCCGATGCGGCACGACGATCTCCGCCCCACCACCTCGACGTGAGGAGGGACCCATGGGCCGTCTTGGCAAGAACAACACGAATACGAACACGAACACCAACACGAATACGGTCTTTGGCTCCTCCCAGGCCGGCGTGGCGTCCGGCGTCCGGTACAACTCGCAGGAGCTTCCGAAACTGCTGCGGCCGCTCGAATTTCCCGCCAAGCTTCCGCCGACGGCCACGAGGGAAGAGGGGGAGGCCTACGCGGCGGCCGAGCTGGCGTCGAAGAACATCCGCTTTCGCAAGAACTGGGACCCCGAGCTCCGCGCGTCCGTCTACCTGAACGAATTCATCGTGAAGAATCCAGACTGGCTGGACCGGACGATCACAGAGCTCAACAAGAAGCACAAGCTGCTGCAAGACAACAAGGGAGAGCAGCTCCGCGCCGTCCTCGGGATGTCGGACGAGCGCGAGCCCCGCTTCGTAGAGATCATCGATCAGCACGAAGCCGAAGGCGCCCTCAAGTATTGGCTGGGGATGCTGATGATCGACGCCTCGAGCGCGCCCGCCGCCTACGAACTCATTCGGGTCGGGCGGCGGATCGGTGAGGTCGTGGTCATGTGTCTCAAGCACCACTTCCGCGAGCCCCGGCCGTCCCAGGTCTGTCCTGCCATCGTCCCCATGGTGGATCCTCCGATCACGCCGGCCTTCCCCGCCGGCCATGCCCTCCAGAGTCATCTGATCTCCAAGCTCATCGTGGAGGCCAAGCGGCCATTCGTCCAGCCCGCCTTGGTTTACCTGCTCGCCGAGCGCATTGCCGAAAACCGCATCATTGCGGGCCTACACTACCCTCTCGACAACGAGGCCGGCCGCGACGCCGCGGATATGGTCTTCGACATGCTGATGTACGAAGACGGCGGCACGCTACGATGCCCACAGTTCCGTGCTCTCCTCGAAGAGGCGAAGGATGAGAGCAAGCGCGAGCATGAGGGGGGCTGATCATGCGTCCTAATCTCGTTGTTCGCCGGTTCGAGGTCCACGCGGAGAGCGTGGCCACGCTCAAGGACGTTCGCCCCGCGTTGCGGGAGGCGATAGACAAGTTGCCGGACGGGTCGGTGACGGGCGAGATCCACGTGGCCGAGGAAGCCTGCGTGGTGACCGTCCGCCTCTACGGGGCGGTGGACGCAGTCGCCGCCGTAAGGGAGAGGGCTCTACACCTCGACGGTGTGCAAGTCCGCCGGGACTTTCTCGACGTCCCGGCCGCCGCGCCACCTCAGCCCGCGGCGCCATTCCGCGCGCAACCAGGTGAGGCCTCGCCGCTACCTGAAGACGAAGACCTCTATCCCGACCAGCGAGCGCTGCTGAGAATCGATCCCGAAGGTCGATCCAGACTCGAGACCGGCAGCGGCAAGCCCGTCGTGGTAGCGATCGTGGACTCCGGCATCATGGTCGACCATCCTGCCCTTCTGCGCCATCTGTGGACCAAGGAGGTCGGTGGGCCAAAGGTGCACGGAGCCCGCTGCGTGGGTGACGTGCAAGACTACGATCTAACCGACCAGGACGGGCACGGGACCATGCTCGCGGGGTCGATCCTTGCCACCGCGAATTTTGTGGAAGGCCTCAAACTCATGGCGCCGCCGGCAATACGGGAGCCGACAATGATCGCTATCTGCTGGTTCCGGCCTGCTACGCGGAGCTATGCCCGGAGCGCGCCATCGTTGTCATGGCAACGGACTCGTACGACGAAAGGCTCACGGTCTCGAACTTCGGCGCCAAGACGGTCGACCTCGCGGCACCGGGTGACAAGATCATGAGCACGTCCACGTTTCTTTCCTCTACCGGCGAGCCCCCGAGGAAGTACCGCCGCTACACGGGCACGTCGGCCGCGGCTGCCCAGGTCACGGGAGCGGCGGCGCTGCTCAGGTCACAGGATCCCAGTCGGGCCGCGGAGGACCTCAAGCAGCGCCTCACGACGTCCGTGGACGTCTTGCCGTGGCTGAAGTGCAAGGCGCACGGTCGCATCAATCTCAGCAAAGCATTGTGAACGGAGAACACCTAACCCGGGAGCCCGGCCAAGCGCAGGTGGTGGGCGAGCCGATCGCGTCGCTCGGGATCACGGATGGCATAGGCGGCCACGAAGCGACCGACCTGGAATCCTGGGTCCGCGACGAGTAGCGATTGGCCTACCTCGCGCGCCTCGTCCGCCTTCCCCGCTGCGCCCAGGCTGGCCGCGAGGAGCCTGAGGTTCGCGTTGTAGTGCGGGTTTTCCTCGAGGGCCTTTCGGCCCCACCGCGCCGCTTCGTCGTACCGACCAGCGACGTAGTGGGCGAGGTTCAAGCCGGTGTGGGCCAGGAACACGAGGGGATCGAAAGGCGACAGACGTAGCCCCTCCTCGGCGCGGCGGATCGTCTCTTCGGGGTCACCAATATATGCATAGGTCGGGCTGCTCCGTATCCAGGCGATCGCACTGCTCGGACTCGCCTCGAGGGCGCGGTCAAACAATAGCATCGCTTCCTCGAACTCGTAGCGCAGGATCGACTTGGAGTGGCCGCACAGCGCCAAGGCCATTGCGTCGAAGCTGTCGCGCGCGATCGCCGCTGTCGCGAGCCGCAGGACAGCGGCCTGGTCCGCCGCGACATCCCGGGACCATCCCTGGCCGACGCGAATACTGTGCCAGATGGACAGCAAGGCGTAGGGCATCGCGTACGCGGGGTCAAGCGCGATCGCCTTCTCCAGCCACGTGTGGGCTTCCTCGAAGTCATGGGGCGTGAGCAGGTAGATCTGGGCCAACCCCCGCAGGGCGCAATCGTACGCTTCCAGGCTGTCGGGACGCTTGCGAAGCGCCCGTCTCAGCTCGGCTTCCCTGACCTGCGGGGCGAGAGTACCGACGACCCCAGTGGCGATCTGATCCTGGAGAGCGAACAGGTCTTCTGACATGCCATCGAAGTGACTGGCCCAGACCACCGCGCCGCCCGTCGTCTCGGCCAGCTCGACGGACACTCGCATCCGCGGGCCCGCGCGCCGCACGCTGCCGGAGAGCGCATAGGAAACGCCCAACTCGCGTCCCATCGCGCGGACGTCGACGGTGGCGCCACCATAGCGAAGCGTGGAGCTGCGCGAGATGACGAGCAGATCCCGGATCGACGCGAGCGCGCCAACGATGTCCTCCACGATCCCATCGCCAAAGTAGGTCTTGGCTTCAGCCTCGCCCTCCACACGGAAGGGCACCACCGCGATGGCGGGGTGCCCTCGGGAGACGCCGGCTCCGGGCACGGGCGCGTCGGCGCTCCCCGCACCCGCGCGCGCGAGCTCCGGGTGGTCCGAGGCCGTCGGGGTCGGCTCCTCGAGATAGCGCGCACGCGGATCGGCAGGAGCGGTCGACACGCTTTCAGCCTCTGCGATGCTACGCAAGCCGTAACGCGCGATTCTGGCACGGACGGTATTGCGCGCGACTCCGAGGATGGCTGCCGTGCGCGAGATGTTCCAGCCGGTGCGCGCCAGGGCATCGCTCAAGCGCTGGCGCTGGAACGCGTCGATATCCACGTCGGCCGTCCCATACGGTGCGCTGACGAGGAGTTCCGGCGTCGCGCCGAGCCCGAGGGCGGCGACAGGAATGACGGGTGTCGGGCACAAGAGGACCGCCCGCTCGATCACGCTGTTCAGCTCCCGGACGTTTCCCGGCCACCGATACACGCGGAGCGCTGCCATCGCATCGGTGCTCAACTGCTTCGCCGGCCCGGAATACTTCGCGCACGAGCGATCCAAGGCACTTTCGGCGAGCAGATCGATGTCGTCTCCGCGCTCGCGCAGCGGCGGTAGAGCGAGCGTGATCACCGTGAGCCGGTGGTAGAGGTCCTCGCGGAAGCGCCGGTTCCGCACCGCCGCGGCCAGGTCCTCATTCGTCGCGCTGACGATGCAGACGTCGACTGGCTCGCTCCGCGTCGATCCGAGGCGCCGCACGCTCGCATCCTCGAGCACTTTCAGGAGCTTCGCCTGGAGCGAGAGGGGCAACAGGCCGACCTCATCGAGGAAAAGTGTGCCGCGATGGGCCACCTGGAGGAGTCCCGGCTTCGAGTGCTTGGCGTCGGTGAACGCCCCCCGTTCATAGCCGAACAGCTCGGACTCGAGCAGGTGCTCGGGAATGGCGGCGCCGTTCACCTCGACGAACTCCGCCTTCGATCGCGAGCTACCTCGGTGGATGATGCGAGCGACCAAGCCCTTGCCAGTCCCCGTCTCGCCGGTGATCAGGATCGGCGGCAGCCTCCGCACCTGCGCCTCCCGCGCGAGAAGCACCCGGATCTGTTCACGAAGCGCTCCGATCCGGGGGCTGCGGCCGATCAGTTCGTCGACGAAGTCCATGGGGCCACGATTATCGGCCCACTCGCACGAGAAATCCAGTCTCTGTCCAGCACTCCGCATTACGTCGTACGCGGCAGAGGCTCCGGATCAGGCCGGCCGCTGCGCCCTTCGTCACGCCAACATGATCGACGGCACTACCTCTAGATCCAATCGGTGAGCGGATTGCCCGAGGATCGAGGTCCGGCTCCAAGAGGCGTCATCGGGTCGTGCCGTGCCTGCATCTCGAACGCGATGGCGGCCGTGATGAACGCGCGCGCATGCGCGTGTCGAAGCCCAAACCGCCGCGCCACGTGACGAATGGCCTCTCCCGCGGGCCGACCGCGGCGAATGGCGCGGAGAACCTCACCCACAATGCGCTGGACGCGCGGTGATGCGCCCGGTTGAAACGTAAGGACCACGTCGACATCCGAGGCTGCCGGCCGTCGCCAATGACGCCAGACGTAGCGATCGATCTCCGGCCCCAGGCCGCAGTGTCTCGGCGGCGACTTCTCTTGTGCCTCGCGCGTCCGGCGGTAGGCGCAGTACGACGTCGGGTACGCCAGGAGCGTACTGGGCTCGACCCAGTACTCAACATCGCAACTAGGACTCATCACGGCACCTCCCATGGCAGGTCTCGGGCCACGGCGCAGCCCGAGCATCAGGCCGGCGCCGCGTCTAATGGAAGCAACGAACATGCCGCAGAGAAGCCGTATCGTTTCGCAACGTTACCGAGCGCGAGAGGTGGCATTGACCAGCTGCTTGACCAGTCATTGAACACCGCCAGCCGCGCCCGGCGAGGGGTGCGTTAAGAGCGGCTAGCCTCACCCGTCTCCGGCGTGGGGCTATGGCACAGGTAGCTCACATGCCCCTCGCAGCAACGCGACGTGACCCTTCTTCCGCGGTGATCCTGCTCCTGCGACCGGGGAATGGTCAAGGACCGCGGAAGGGTAGGGAGGAGCATCCGGCTATCGGGAGAGGGTACCCCCCTGCGGCAGGCGCCAAGGCTCACGCTGAATGCCCAGCAGCTCGAACACTTCCACAGTATTGCTCCTCCCGCGCATGGCAAACGATCCTCGGGGCTGGACATCAGCGCTCGGCCGCGCGGAGTTAGACCTTCGCTTTCGCGACTCAATACCGATTCCATCGCAGGACTACGGCTTCTCACTCTACCAGGCGATAGGCAAACCTAGACATTCTGCTGGACGTCGCTTCGATTCTGCCGCGTGGGCTCAGCAGTTCGGAACGGCCACAGGTCAACTATTCACATCCGCTGCAATGAACACTGACCGGAAGCGCCGCGCCGACCATTTAGTAAGAGCCGCCACCCTCGAAGCCGACAAGGAAGTAGTCTCTGACCTCGATCGTGCTGTTCGTCGCCTTGTTGAGCCAGTAAAACGTGTAAGGAATCCTCACGGACCGGGCAATGTTGTGGGGTGCGCCTTTAAAGGTCCAGTTGCCTGGGCTCTCCTGAAACTCAATTGCATCACCCTTAATCTCGTAGAGATCATTGTTGCCGACCTTTTGGAATGTATATGGACTCAGGCTGAGAATGAGGTCGCCAAGGTCTTGACCATTACTGAAAATCCTGAGCGAGTTCTTCGAGGATTTGGCTGGTGCTTGCCCGGACGCCATGCGCGCAGGGGCAGCTAACATGACAAGACTCGAGGCGGCTACACCCGAGGCCTTCAGAAAATTACGCCGTGTGTTCTCAGGCCGATCGCTCATGGTGAGACTCCTTGCCGACAGCGCGCAGTGAGAGGTTGACGACGCACCTACACACTTGACGATCTCCAATTCATTCGACCCGTAGGCGATCTTGACTGTCCTCCCTTCGTGAGGCGGTGAAACGCATTCTCCCGGGTCCTTTCTGGGATCGTTTGAATCAACCGCCGATCCCCTTTGGGAGGGTCTCGCGATGTCACAGAACCTGCCCCGGCCGCATAACGTCTCATCAAGTTCCCCGTTTCCACAAGGTCAAATTGTCGGGACAGGCTCCCCTCGCATCCCAGAAACTCGGTCAAAGTTCCATATACCATTTGACGTAGGCACGGGAGGCCGACTGGCGGCTTGACCCCTCTCCCCGCGGCAGGATACCCTGAGCAGCCATGATGACGTCGTGCCAAGCTTGTGGTGCGACCGTCGCTCCTGGTGGCCGATTCTGCCAGGCCTGTGGTCACGCCCAACCCTCTACCGCGGTGACACTTCTCCCGGCACGATTCGCCTCACCGGTCGCCTACACACCAAGACATCTCGCCGATCGAATTCTGAGCAGTCGCAGTGCCCTCGAGGGCGAGCACAAGCGCGTCACGGTGCTCTTCTGCGATATTGCGGGATCGTCCATCCTCGCCGAGAAACTTGGCAGCGAACGGATGCACGACCTTCTTCAGAGGTTCTTCGAGCCCGCCATGGAGGAAATCCATCGGTACGAGGGCACCATTAATCAGTTTCTCGGCGACGGGTTCATGGCACTCTTTGGCGCGCCGCTCGCGCTCGAACACCATGAGCGCCAGGCACTTTTGGCCGCGGTCGCCTTACGCGACCGCGTTCGCAATGAGCTCGCAACCATCCCCGGAGTGCCCGGAGCCAAGCTCGCCGTTCGGATGGGGATGAATACCGGCCTCGTCGTCGTTGGCAAGATAGGTGACAATCTGCGCATGGACTACACCGCCATCGGCGACACGACGAACGTCGCGGCGCGACTCGAAGCGCTCGCCGATGAAAACGGAATTCTGATCTCGCGCGCGACGTGGGAACGGGTCCAAGACGTCGTGGAGGTGCAGCCAGAGGCGTCGGTCACGCTCAAAGGCAGAGTGGAACCCGTGATCGTCCATGAGGTTATCGGGATCCGGCGACAGAACGTCACTCCCCGCATCAGCCGAAGGCTCACGCATTTCGTGGGCCGCGCGCGAGAGCTCGGCGATCTCCAAGAGGCCCTGGATCACGCTCAGGAGTCACGGGGCCAAGCTGTCGGGATTGTAGGCGAGCCAGGCATGGGCAAGTCGCGCTTGCTTCTGCAATTCCGGGAAAGCTTAGCTGATCGTCGGGTCACTTGTCTCGAGGGATCGTGTCTCTCGTACGGGAGCACAACCCCCTATTTGCCTGTGCTCGATTTGCTGCGCAGCGCGTTCGGGATCGTCGACACCGACACGCCTGAGACAGTGGCCAACAAGGTGGCGCACGGGACCGAAGAGCTCGGAATTGAACCCGCCTCGGCCGTCCCCTATGTCGTGCACCTCCTCGGAGTCAAGGAAGGCAGTGGTCCACTGGTCGCACTCAGTCCGGAAGCGATCAAGTCGAGGACGTCAGAGGTACTCCGTCAGCTGCTCCTGCGAAGCAGCCGCCGTCGTCCACTCGTCATGATCATCGAGGACTTACACTGGATAGACCAGGCTTCCGAAGAATTTCTGACCCAGATCGCTGACGTCGTCCCGGCAGCGCCAATCTTGTTCATCACAACCTATCGCCCGGGTTACAGTCCGCCGTGGAGTCAACGATCATACGCCACTCAGGTCGCGCTGCGGCCGCTAACCGACAGAGAGGCGCTGGCGTTTGTGCACCACGTTTCAGGAGTGCCGGTCCGCGAAGAGAGTGCGCGTACTCTCGTCGACCGGGGTGAAGGCAATCCACTATTCCTCGAGGAGCTCCTCCAGGCCACGGCTCGCGTCTTCGCGGCGCCTCACTCGCAGATCCCCGAAACCCTGCTCGGGGTTCTCACGGCCCGAATCGACCGGCTCTCGGACGACGCGAAAGACGTGTTGCAGATGGCGTCAGTGCTCGGCCGTAATTTTTCGCCAGCCTTGCTCGGCGCCCTTGTCCGTCACCAGGAAGGTCTCGATGCACGTCTCCGGCAACTGACACAGCTCGAGTTCCTATATCAGTTGACGCCAGAGCCCGAGCCTCAATACGCTTTCAAGCACGCGCTTACCCGAGATGCCGTGTATCAAAGCTTGCTGGAGCGCCGCCGACGTGCCGCCCATGCTACCGTCGGTCGGGCACTTGAGCAACAGTACACGGGACGCATTGCCGACGCAGTCGAGTTGCTGGCCTACCATTTCGAGCTGAGCGACGATGACGAGCGGGCCGTCGACTACGCTATCCGCGCGGCCGAGCGGGCACAGCGGCGTTGGGCCAACGCCGAGGCGCTCGGCTTCTTCGAGCGGGCGCGGGCGCGACTAGCGACGCTTCCCGACACTTCCACTAACCGCCTTCGTCGTATCGACACCATCACGAAGCAGGCCGAAGTGCTCTTCGCGCTTGGCCGGCACCGCGACCATGTCGAAGTTCTTGAAGGCATCCACAAGCTAGTTGAAGAGTCCGCCGATCCGCTCCGTCGGGCGTCCTGGCACTACTGGGTCGGCTTTCTGAAGAGTCTCACCGGGGCTAGACCGGAAGTCGCCATCGCGCACTGCCGCACGGCCTCCAACATCGCGGACGCGGCGGAACTCCACACAATTCGGGCCTATGCAGACACTGGCCTGGCGCAGGCCTACATCATAGCGGGAGAGTTCCGATCCGCTATCGAGGTAGGTGAGCGGGCACTCGGGATCTTCGAGAGCCAGGGCGATGCGTGGTGGGCAAGCCGGGCGCTGTCGCAACTAAGCCCGGCGGCAAACCACCTTGGTGCCTGGGAGCGAGGTTTGCAGTATTGCCGCCGGGCCATGGAGCTGGGAGCTTCGCTAAACGATCTACGTCTCAAGGTCTCGGGGCTCGTCCGGACGGCTTCGACCCAAGCTCACCGAGGCGACTGGCAGACGGCGCTTCACTTGTGCGATGAGGCCCTTCGTCTGACCCCGACGCCATTCGACGCGGCGGCAGTACGAGCCGTCCGAGGGTACGCATTGGTCAAAGCCGACCAGATCGCTGCGGGCGTCGCTGAGTTGAGGGAGGCACTGGTCTTTTACGATCGATCACAACTCCGTTATACACGCGCCCTGTTTGCTTTGTGGCTGGCCGACGGCTACTTACGGCAGCAGGCGTTCGAGGAGGCTCGCGATCTTGTCAAAGAAACGCTTTCCACGGCGTGGGAGCTTGGATACCGCCACGTCGAAGGCGTCGCGAGAAGACTCCTCGGGGAATCTCTAGCCAGCGTCGACGCAACTGCGGCGGCAGCGGAACTCGCGGCGGCGGAAGCCATTCTAGAGAAGCTTGACGCGCGAAACGAGCTCGGCAAAGTATGGGTGGCGCGTGCGTGTCTCCAGCGGGGAGCGCCGGACCGAGTGCTCCTTGCCAAAGCGCTCGCCCTATTTCGCGACCTCGGCACCATCGATGAACCTCAGCGCGTCGAACGGATTCTCGCGAGCAGTTACGCATGACCGCAGCGTGATCCAAAGAGTGCGAGCTTCTTAGTGCTCCAAGCTGGATGTCGAGACGCGTACTGTCGCCCCTGTGGCGCCCACGTCAGCAGCAGAAGAGAAGATCTTCCTTCCCTACGTTTGAAGAGGAGCGGCGCTCAAAAAAGATTCTGAAATACGAGCCGCACGAACACGTTGCCGCGGCTCCCGAAGGTCGGCCCGGAAATGGTCCGCATGTAGCCGACCTGCAGCTTGGCGATGACGATGGTCACCTCAACCCCGCCGCCGGCGGCCAGCCAGGTCTCGCCCGAGCTGATGCCCCTGTCTGTGATGCCCGCCGCGTCGAACATCAACAAAGGCTTGACCGAATAGATGTTCGCGTCGTCGATGATGAAGTGAGTGGCGGGACGGATCTCGCCCAGGATCTCCCCCGCCCTCTTCTCGGCGTCATCCGCGCTCATCCCCTCCTTCTTCAGCGTCGCCGCCAGCATGCTCGGGCCCGTCACGTCCACCTGCTTCCTCAGGAGCTGCTTGAGCGAGGTGGGCTTGCCGTCGGCGTCTTCGATGTCGGTGAGCTCGTTGGGAATCAGGGGACGGGACCACCAGCGGATGGGAATCGTGAGATTCAGGTTCACGTGCCAGAAGCCCTCGCCGCCCCGCACGCCACTGGCCGTCGGGAGGCCGGCCCGCCCCTCGCCGAAGCTGCGGATGAGGGACCCGACGGGCATGTTCTGAAGAGCCGCCGAGGACGGGCTATCGTAGAGAAACTGCCCTGAGGAGTTCCCCCCAAAGAACCGCGCATATCCGGGCGGGCTCCCCAGGACGGCACCGCCGCCGGCCACCACTTCCAGCCCGATGGTCTGGTTGGGCTGAACCGGTATCTCCTTGGCGTACGCGATCCGTCCAACCATTCGCTGGTAGGAGCTTCCCCCGCTCAGCCAGCCGTTGTCCTCCCAGACGGCGGCACGGAAGAAGCCGTAGATGGGACGCGGAATCGCGTCGAGCAGGGCGCGATTCGTCTGCTCGTCGGCGGAGGTGGAGCTTCGAGCGCGCGACCCCGGCTCGTTGAACGTGTCATCCGTCCGCCGGTAGCCCGTGTCGAGAGACAGGCGCGTGCTGGGGGCCAGCTTGAGGGTGACGCCCCCGCTCACCAGCCCGGCATTTCGCGTGTGCTCGGTGGCCCCGAGCGGCTCCTTCACCCCGTCATAGTTCCCGCCGAGGGAGACCCCTTGCAGGAGCGTTCCGGTCAATCGCCGGCTGTATCGGAGGCCCGCGTCGACCCGGTAGAAGGATTCGTCCACGGACTTCATTCCCTGGGCGTGGACGTCGAGATGCTGGTTCTCGTCGGTGGCCGTACTGATGCGGGCTGGATCCCGCAAGTTGAAGAGGTCCGCCTCGAATGCCCCGCCCAGGGCGGTTCCGAACGCGCGATCTTCAGAGACGCCGAAGACCGGCTTGAGGGCGAGCAGGGGCTTGGGAACGTTCTCGAAGAAGGTGGGGCGCGGCGAGCGCGGAATGGGAAGCACGTTGTCGCCGATTCGCTCCAGCGAGACGTGAACGTAGTGGGGACGGAAGATCACGCCCACGGTGCCCGCGGCCGGCCGGACACCCGCCGCGTCTGCGACCGGCGCGCTGGTGTCGTAGTCGACTTCGATGTAGAGGACGCCGACCTCGCCCTTGGAGCGGAGGCCGTAGCCATCGATGGCGTTGGCCGTGATGGCCCGCTCGAGAGCTTCCATCGCGTCGAAGATCCTGGCCGGCGTCAGCACATCGCCGGGGGCGATGGGCAACGCCACGTCCTTCGCCCAGCGGCCCTCCACCTTGACGTAGCGGACGCGCAGCGAATAGGCTCCCGCCTTCTTGGCGAGCTCGTGCGCGCTCTTGAGCTTGGGGTGCGAGGCTCTCTCCGAGCCCAGCTCCACGTCGACGGGCGGCGGCGCCTGGGCAAGGCACAGACTCGGCATGACGAGAACGAGCCAGACGACGACCAGCGCTCTCACTTCTCGGCGGGAATCAGAGGCTATGTGACATCCACGCTGACGACCTTCTTCATGGCGTCGTGAAGATCCTTCTTCTGCTTGGCGCTCGCCTTCTTGACGCCCTCGATGGCCTTGGCCGCGGGATGCACTTCGTTGGTCAGAATGTCGGCCTGGGCCGGCTTCACTCCTTCAGACGCCATGCGTTGCACGGCCTTCTGCTCCACCGGGGTCCCCGTGGTGAAGGATACGTGGACGAGCTGGACCTCCTGCGCGTTCACCTTGAAGAGATCGAAGACGAGCTTCCAGATCGGATCCGCCTCCGGCGCGTTCACCTTGAAGAGATCGAAGACGAGCTTCCAGATCGGATCCGCCTCCGGCGTGCAGGAGCGCTCCACCACCACCTTGAACTTGTAGCCGCTCTCGGGACTGAACACCATGACTTCCAGGAGAAAGGGCTTGCAGACCTTGGTCCCGATGGGAACCACGCTGATTGACGAGTCGGCCATCTCGTTCTCCCTTCACGGTGTGGAGTGATCCTTCTCCGTCCTAGCGCCGCCGGCTCTCAAAGATACTACGGCCACCCGAGATGCGTGCGTCCGGAAAGCGGCTCTTGCTCTCAGTAAGGACAAGAAGACTCTTGCTGAATCCGCTCCCATAATCTAGTCTCGCCGTGCGTAGGGCGATGCCCGCCCCGCGGCAGCGGCATTCCGGAGAGGGTGTCCTTCAGTTTCGGCATTCTGGTTGGGCTCGCCTCTCGCAAGGAGGGGACATCGATGAGCGACCGGCCACCGTTCCTCCCGACCAAGGAAGTCCGGTTCGCTATCGTCATGTATGGTGGCGTCTCGCTCGCCATCTACATCAACGGTATCGCGCAGGAGATGCTCCGCCTCGTGCGCTCGACGGCGACCGATGAGACGGACACTCTGTTGCTCGCGGACGACGAGCTGTCTTCCACGGAGCGCGTGTACCGGCGATTGGCCCAGATCGCGGGTCGCCATGATGAAAGCGGTTCCCGGATCACCGAAGACACCGCCAATCCAGTCTCTGCACGTTTCGTCATCGATGTGATCTCCGGTACATCGGCGGGTGGTATCAATGGCATCTACCTTGGCAAGGCACTTGCCAATGGACAGCGCATCGACGCCTTGAAGCGCCTGTGGATCGATGAGGCCGACATCCAGGTTCTTATCAACGACAAGAAATCCGTCGAGCCGCCCCTCGCCCTTCAGAGTCCCCCGCAGGCGCTGCTAAACGGGCAGCGGATGTATCGCAAGCTGCTGCTGGCATTCGACGGCATGGATCAGGACAGGGGCAATCATCATCCCCTTGTCGAGGAGCTCGACGTCTTCGCCACGACGACAGACATCGAAGGGGTCCTCGTGCCGATACGCCTGGCCGACGGGATCGTGTACGAGCGGCGCCATCGGAATGTGTTTCACTTCCAGTCCGCTGACGACGCCCTTGTCCCCGATGATCGCGTCACCAACGACTTCGAACGTCAGAACAATCCGTTCCTCGCCTTCGCGGCGCGATGCACATCTTCCTTCCCTTTCGCCTTCGAGCCGATGCGGCTCTGTGACATCGATGCGGTCCTCGATGTGACCCCGGCCCCGGGAAGCGACTCGTGGTGTCGCTCGAGCGACCAGCACTGGCAGCGCTTTTACGAAGCATATCTGCGTCCGCAAGGTGTCCCCTCGGTCCCCTTCCCCGAACGCTCCTTTGGAGACGGAGGTTACCTAGACAACAAACCTTTCAGCTACGCGGTCGAACCTTTGATGAAGCGTCACGCTGATATTCCCGTCGAGCGGAAGCTGATGTACGTCGAGCCGTCTCCCGACCATCCTGAAGATGCCGCACCAAAGCGTGACAAACCCGACGCGATCGAGAATTCCCTGGCCGCCCTGGTGACGATTCCCGGCTACGAGACCATTCGAGGGGATCTCCAGACCGTCCTCGAGCACAACCGCGGGGCAGAACGCGTGAAGCGCATCCTGGCCCAGATCGAGAAGGATCGCGACGAGGCGGCGCAGCGCGCAGGCGGAACAGACGACTGGCCCGTCCTTAGACCCAATGAATGGCAGGGGCTTGATCTGGTCGATATGCTGCAACGCTTTGGAGCTGGTTACGTCGCCTACAACCGCCTCAAGGTCTCCTCGGTGACCGATGATCTCGTCTCCATGTTCTGCCGCGTGCTCCAGATTGACGAAGACTCGGCTCTCTTTCAGGCCGTGCGTGGCCTGGTGCGTGCGTGGCGTGACGAGAACTATGTCGCCTACCGGCAGGCCGGTCTTCCCACCCAGAATCAGTATCTGCTCGATTTCGATGTGTCATACCGGTTGAGGCGCATTCGCTTCGTCCTGAACAAGGTCGACGACTTGGCCCGCGCCGAGGATGCCCTGGAGGTCCGGCAGGAGCGCCAGCAGATCAAGAAGGGGATCCTCCGCAACTATCAACGCCTCCGCCGTCTCGAGCGGCGTCTGTGGCCGTCCCGAATCGACGACAGCCCGCTGCGGGCCTTCACGACCAATCTCGGCATCACGGTGAAGGACCTGGAAGGGTTCGTTGTGCGGACAGGTGAGCTGGGGACTGGTCGCGGCAACGAAACCAGCCCGTGCCGACCTCCTGGAGAGCATCCGATACCTGAAGACGAGTGCATGAAGCGCGCGGCCGAGTTCCTGCATACACATCCCGATCAGAAGCAGGAGCTCGACAGGGCGGCCGCTGGCCTTCGTGAATTGCTCCGTACCGTCTGGCTCGCGCCGGACGCTGGCGAAGGTCTCGAGCGTCTGACGCTGGCCGACGGCTCGCCAGCGGCTCTCATGGTTCGCGGAGTCGTGCGACATTACTTCGACCAGTACGAGCGCTACGATCTCGTCCTCTATCCGATCCTCTTCCAGAGTGACGTCATCGGTGAAGGAGCGACGGTAGACGTCATTCGCTTGAGTCCCGAAGATGCGACCTGCCTCATGGTCGATCGCGCCGAGGCGAGACTTGCCTCGCCTCGGCCAAAACTCGCCGGCCTCACCCTTGGACACTTCGGAGGCTTCGTGGAAGCCGAGTGGCGCCGGAACGACATGATGTGGGGCCGTCTTGACGCTGTGGAGCGCCTGATTACCACCATTCTGCCTGACGGCAAAGACGAGCAGGCCAGGCTGGCCCTCATCGACCAGGCGCAACGCATGGTCATTCGGGAAGAGCTGAGTGACGAGCAGCGCCGGAAGCTCTACGAAAAGATCTCGGAGCACGGCCCAAGCGGTGACTCGCTCGAGTACGCGAAAAGAATACTTCTCGACGAGAAGGAAGCGCTGAAAGACTACCGCGAGACCCTGGACCGCAAGCCGCAACCCGAAGGGGCGGCGCGCGCCCTCGCGCGGGGAACGCAAGTCGTCGGCAAGATGCTCGAAGGCATAGCTCGAAAGCGCGAGATCGACACAAAGCGCATTGCCATCCTCACACGCATGGGACGACTACTCTGGGGTCTCGTCGAGGTGGCGGTTCCGCGGCGCCTTCCCGAGCTGCTCTTCCACTACTGGGTTCAGCTCATCTACGCCTTCGCGGCTATCATGATCGTCGCCGGCTTCTTCACAACGGGCCCAGACGTCACAAAGGCCGGATGGATAGTCCTGGGCGGCACCCTGGCGGTCCATCTGGCCGCCGGCCTGCTCAACGACTACATGAGGCACAGGACTGGCCTCCTGAAAGCCGTCAAGATCGCGGCCGTGGGAATCATCCTGGTGTTGGCTGTCGTAGGCGCCTGGCATCTGTGGGGATCGCTAGGCGCCATGCTCGCGTCCCTACGTCAAGCCGTGGGCGCTGAGAGATGACCACCCTGATCACGCTCGACGGGCTGAGCAGGGCCGTGCCGAGCGCACGCAGGGATGACCTGACGAGATACGTCGAGCCGCTCGACGAGGGACTAGCACGCTACACCATCAACACGCCCCAGCGGATCGCCGCCTTCCTCGCCCAGGTCGCCCACGAGTCCGGCGATTTCCGGTCGACGGAAGAGAATCTGAACTATTCCTGGCAGGCTCTGCGCCTGACCTGGCCGACACGGTTTCTCACGGACCAGATCGCCCAGGGCTACCATCGGCAGCCCGAGAAGATAGCCAACCACGTGTACGCGAACCGCAACGGCAACGGAGACGAGGCAAGCGGTGACGGCTGGCGCTTCCGGGGCCGCGGTCTGATCCAGGTCACCGGCCGCGCGAACTATCTCGCCTACTCGCAGGCCATCGACGAGCCCGCCCTGATGACCGGTCCCGAGCAGCTCGCCTTCCCGCTCCACGCGGCCCTCTCCGCGTGCTGGTTCTGGCACGAGAACGGTCTCAACGCCCTTGCCGATGTCGGCGACGAGGCCAGCTTCAATCAGATCACGTACCGCATCAACGGCGGGTACAACGGCAAGGACGACCGCTTGCAGAACTGGGCGGAGGCGAAGACCGTCCTCCTGGCGTAGTTCCGCCTAGGGGCTTTGCGGCTGATCCAGAAAGTCGCGCGCGTGAGTGTCGACCCCCGCGACGGCCTGGCCGGCGGGCGCGGGCGCGGCCATGACCTCCGCGAGAGCCAGAAGTGAGCGCTGATGCTGTGAGTAGTCCGTCTCCGCTGCCCCCGGCACGGTCGAGGTGGCGGTCAGGCGGGCGCTCAGGTTCGTCAGGGCGACCTGCCTCGCCTGGGGCAGGAAATTGTGCTCGAAGGTGGCGGCGGTCGCGTCCCGCGCGGTGAGAAAGCTCGGCAGGCCGAACATCTTCTTGATCGTCGCAGGCAGCGAGGTGTGATCGTACACGGTGTGGTCGGCCACGCCTTCCCCCACCCAGGGGGAGACGAGGATGGCGGGCACGCGCACGCCGAGCCGGTCGAAGCGGAACTGCGGAATCGCCCCCGAGGTCGCATCCGGCACCACGGCAGCGGGCGGCGGCACGTGGTCGTAGAACCCGCCGTGCTCGTCGTACAGCAAGATGAAGAGGCTCTGGCGCCAGACGGCGTCATTCCCGCGAAGCGTGTCGTAGACGCTGGCGATGAGCTTTTCCCCCTCCAGCACGGAATGCGGCGGGTGCTGGTCGTTGGAGGGCCAGCCTGGGGCGCTGAAGCCTCGCGGCTCGATGAACGCGTACTCCGGGAGCGCGCCCTTGGCGACGTCCTGGGCGAACTCCTCGAACTTCACGAACAGGTTGCCGTACCGGTGTAGATTCCTCAGCGCGAAGGTCTGAGCGTAGTCGTCGTAGTAGACCTTCCAGGTATGCCCCGCCTCCATCAGGTTTTCGAAGATCGAGCGCATCCGGTAGGGTGAGCGGAAGAAATTCGACCGCAGCTGGTCGGGCGTCTCCGGCGTGTCCAGGAGCCCGTTGGCCGTGCCCGCGTGGAGAAAGAAGCGGTTCGGCCACGTGGGCCCGGGCACCGAGGCGAACCAGTGGTCGCAGACCACGAAGTTGCGAGCCAGCGAGGTGATGACGGGCACGAGGTCGGGATCGAAGCACTGCATGATCGCCTTGCCCGCCTCGAGCCCGATCGGCTTTCCGCCCTTTCCCGTCTGCGCCGCGTAGTTCAGCAGGAAGCCGCTGTTGGTCGGCACCGGAGGGTCCGGCACCTGGCCCTGGCCGAAGATCTGGAACGTGATGTCGTCGATGGAGTGCCCGGGGCCCGGATCGGTGACGTAGGCCCCCGGCGAGGTCGTCTTGCTCACCTTGACGGGGGGATCCGGCGTGGCGGGATTGCTCTCGTTGCCCGTCAGCGCCTCGAGCTTCTGGCGGGGGTCGGGCAGCGTGACATAGCCGAGCATCCGGTCGAACGACTGGTTCTCGAGAACCAGCACGACCACATGCTGGACGCCGGCTGGGCTCACGAGGTGGCGGCGTCCAGGACCGCCTTGGAGTTCTTGGCGATGGCGCCGGGATCCTTGGCGGCGATGGCCGCGGCCAGCCCCACCGCGGCGGCGGCGATGGTGATGACCTTGCGGACCTCCTTCAAGGTCTTCACGGCCTTCTCGGCCGTGGCAGCCGCCCCCTGCACCTTCTTGGCGGCGGCCTCGGACTCGTCCAGGGTGAGGCCCACGGCCTTGGTCACCATGTCCGTGGAAGCGTTGAGAAGCGCCCACTCCTTGTCCTCGAGGGCCTTGCGATCGGCTTCGCTCAGCGTGCTCGAATTCTTGAGGCGGTAGTCCGTGATCGCCGCGGAAAGGTCGCGGAACGATTTTGAGAGAGCGAGCGCGTCGTCCGAAGTCAGTGGTGGCATGGCGCCTCCGTCCTAAAGGGCTGCGAGCGCGTTGAATGCTTCCTTGAGCCGCTTGGTGTACTGGTGGATCTCCGCCTGCACCTCGGGCCTCGAGAGCCGGTGCCGGGACTCGTAGAGCTTGTGATGCCCCACCGCGATGGTCTTGAGCACGACGGCATAGTTTCGGATGGCGATCTCGTGGCCCTTGATCTGCCCTTCCCGCACCTCGCGCCACTCGGCGAGCGCGGCCAGCCCTGCGGCATCCCGGCCCTGGCGCTCCAGCCCCGTGTAGTACTTGTTGAGCGCCTCCCGCTCGTTGGCGATGTCGGAGGCGAACTCCTGCTCGACCACCTTCACGAGCGCTCCCACCACCACCTGGAAGGGTCCGTCCGTCTCCTCGATGAGGGTCACGAGCTTGCCCTGACGCCAGCGATCGGTCACCGCGAGCACGAGGACCTTCGCCACCGCCGCGAAGGCCGTGGCCTCGCCCTGGTCGACGAACTTCGCGGTCTTCGCGGCATTCCCCAGGGCGTCGAGCTCCTTGTCATAGACGGTCAGCTCGTCGCCCGCGAGCTGCCCGAGGGCGTCCATGTACTCCTGGATCAGCTTCTGACGGAGGAGGAGCCGCTCCTGCTGCGCCTTGCGCTCCGCGACTTGACGGTCAAGGGTGGCTCGTTGCGACTCCGGCTCGTAGCGCTTCATCCTCGACGGCGTGTCGACGTAGGCGACCACGAGCTGGGAGTACTGGGCCGCATCGGACGACGTGCTGGCGAACTCGCGGATGGCGGTGAGATTTGCGCAGCCGCTCGCGATGAAAGCAAGACACGCGAAGGCTATGTATCGCAGCTCCGGTCCCCTGCCATGGCGCCTCATGCAGCCCCTTCCTGCCCCCTGGTGGCGGCGAGTACTCGGGTGAGTCGCAATCAACCCTGGCGTGAGAAATATAGTCGCCCGGCGAAGCTCTTTCAAACCGCTAGGCGAGGGGGGCGGGAGCTCGGGACAGCTCCCGCCACTGCGCCGCGTCGTGCCCGTAGACGACCGTGGCGCCCTGGCGGTCCCGGTACTCGCGGAGCCTGGCCAGTGAGCGCGACATCTCCGCGGGATCCCAGAGCGTGTTGGGGAGGACGTCGCGGTCCATGGTCTCCTGCGTGTAGCAGGCATCCGCGGTGAGGACGAAGTCCGTGCCTTTGCCCGCCCGCACCCGCACCGACTGGTGGCCGGGGGTGTGGCCGTAGGTGGGAAGGAGCACGACCTGGCCGTCGCCGAAGACGTCGTGCTCGCCGTCTATCAGCTGGTAGTCGAGCGGCAAGTCGAAGTCGATGGGGCTCGGGCTGTAGCGCATCTGCGTGCCCGCCAGCACCTGGCGGGCCGCGTCCATCTCGGGGCGCTGGACGAGGAATGTCGACTGCGGGAAAAACTCGTTGCCGCCGCAGTGATCGAAGTGGAAGTGAGAGTTGACGACGTAGCGGATGTCGTCGGACGCCAGGTCGAGCAGCGCGAGCTGGTTCACCACCTCGTCGCTGGGCTTGGAGCGGAGGCGGAAGCGGGAGGCGCGGCCCTCCCCCAGGCGGCCCACCGGGTCGGTGAGGGCCTGGCGATGGACACCCGTGTCCACGAGGACGTTGCCGCGGGGATGCGTGATCAGGAAGCATATGACGGGCACGGTCATGCGCGTGCCGGGGGCGACGTCGCAGAAGAAGCCGCTCCGGTCGAGATCGATGAGTCCGCCGCAGAGTGCGTAGACGTTCAGCATGGGGTCCCCTCACGCGCGTAGTCGCGGATCCAGAGCATCGCGCACCGCATCGCCGACGAAGTTCAAGCCTACCACCGTGATGAACAGAGCCGCCCCCGGGCCGAAGACGATCCAGGGCGCCTGCTGGAGATAGCCGCGGCCGGCATTGATCATGCTACCCCAGGAGGCGCCGGGGGGCTGGATACCCAACCCCAGGAAGGACAGCGAGGCCTCGGCGAGGATGGCGAAGGCCACGCTGAGCGAGGCCTGGATCACGATGGGGGCCATGGCGTTTGGCAAGACGTGATGCCAGGCGATGCGCCAGCCCGGAGCCCCGAGGGCGCGGGCCGCTTCCACGTACTCGCGCGCGGTGATGGTCAGCACCTGGCCGCGCATGAGACGGGCGAAGGTGGGCGTGTACACCACCCCGAGGGCGATGACCACGCCGGTGAGCCCCGCCCCGAGCACGGCGCCCAGCGCAAGGGCGAGCACGAGCGGGGGAAACGAGAGCACCGCGTCCATCAGACGCATCACGAGCCCGTCGGCCTGTCCGCCCGCGTAGCCGGCGAGGAGGCCGAGGAGGCCGCCCGACACCACGGCGATGGCCACCGAGCCGAGCCCCGCCACCAGCGAGACGCGCGTGCCCCAGATCACGCGCGAGAGCACGTCGCGCCCGACGTTGTCGGTGCCGAGGAGATGGGCCCGACCGGGCTTGGCGAGGACGTTGCCAAGGTCCTGCTTGAAAGGATCGTGGGGGGACACGATGGGCGCGAGCACCGCCACGATGAGCGCCGCGAGCATCACCACGACGCCGAGGGGGGCAAGGCGGGTGCGCGCGGCGTGCCGCAGCACGACCCATCGCCGCTCGCGCACGGGCACGGAGGTCGCCGCGCACACAATGACGGGGGCCGGCTCAGCGATATCGGATCCGCGGATCGATCCAGCCATAGAGGAGATCCACGAGCAGGTTGCTCAGGATGAAGCCGACGGCGATGAGCAGGACCACGCCCTGCACGAGCGGATAGTCGCGCGCGAAGACGGAGTCCACCACCAGGCGCCCCACGCCGGGGAGGGCGAAGACGTACTCGGTGATGACGGCGCCGCCGATCAGGGTGCCGAGCTGGAGGCCGAGCACCGTGACCACGGGAATCAAGGCGTTTTTCAGCACGTGGCCACGGATCACCCTCCACTCCGAGAGTCCCTTGGCCCGCGCCGTGCGGACATAGTCCTCGGAGAGCGCCTCCAGCATGCTGGAGCGGAGCGTGCGCGTGACCACGGCGGCCAGAGCCAGCCCCAGGGTGATGGCGGGCAGCACGAGCGAGCGCAAGCCCAGCCACGGCTCCTCCAGGGGGTCGGTGTAGCCCGAGATGGGGAGCCAGCGAAGCTTCACGCCGAAGAAGAAGATGAGGAGGAGGGCGAGCAGGAAGTTGGGCATGCAGATGCCGAAAAGGGCGAACGAGGTGCCCACGCGGTCGACGGAGGTGTTGCGGCGGGCGGCGGAGAGGATCCCGATGGGCGTGGCGATGATCAGTGAGATGGCCATGGCCAGCCCGGCCAGCTGGAGGCTCGGCCGGATGCGCTTGCCCACGTTCTCGATCACGGGCTCGCGGTTGCGGATCGAGTGGCCGAGGTCGCCCCGCAGGAGCCGGCCCATCCACGTCGCGTACTGGATGTAGATCGGCTGGTCCATCCCGAGCTCCCGACGAAGGTTCTCCTTCACGGTGGCGTCGGCGGACTCCGACATCATGACGTCGATGGGATCGCCCGGCGTGAGATGGATGAGGGTGAACACGCCGGCGGTGACGAGCAGCAGCACGGGCACCGTCGCGAGGAGACGGCGCAGGATGAGGCGGCCCACGGGATCGGTAAGGCGGGCGCGCCTACTTCAGCCAGACCGTCCGGAAGCGCATCATGCCGTCGGGGATCGGCTCATAGCCCTGCACCCTGAGGCTGAAGGCCTTGGGCTCGATGGGATGGACGATGTAGACCATGGGCAGCTCGTCCTGCAGGATGCGCGTCAGCTCGCCGTAGAGCTTCTTGCGCTCCTCGCGGCTCGAGGCCTCGCGCGTCTTGTCGAGGAACGCGTCGATCTGCGGGTTGGAGATGCCCGACCAGTTGAGCGACATGCCCGGCGTGGTCTTGAAGAACTGGTAGATGTTGCCGTCCGGGTCGGGCCGGCCCGACCACTGGTAGCTGATCATGTCGAAGTTCTTGGTGTTGCCGTCGGAGAGCTGGGTGGCGGCATCCACCAACTTGATCTTCACCTGCATCCCGGCCTCGCTCAGCTGAGCCTGGATCACTTCCGCCTCCTGGACGTTGATGGGAATGTTGGCGGTCGTGATGGTGAACGGGAATCCCGTGGGCTTGCCCCCCTCGGCCAGCTTGACCTTGACCTTGGCGAGGTCGCGCTTGATGTACGGGATGCTCTTGTCATAGGCCCAGCTCGTGGGGGGCACGGGTCCGTTGGCGGGCACGCCGACATTGAGCCACACGCCCTTGACGATCTGCTCGAGGTCCAGCGCGTAGGCCACGGCCTGGCGGAGAGGCTTGCTGTTGAAGGGCGGCCGGGTCTGGTTGAGCTGGTACGCGAAGGCGGCCAGCGACGGGACGTCCAGCACGGACACGTTCTTGTCGGCCTTGACGGCGGCCACGTCGCGCGGCTGGACGTAGTCGATGACGTCGATCTCTCCCGACTGCAGGCTCTGCAGCTTCACGGTGTCGTCCGGAATGGGGCGATAGCGGATGCGATCCAGATACGGCCCGCCCTGCTTGTTCCAGTAGTTGTCGTTGCGCTTGATGATGAGGTGATCATCCTTGATCCACTCCACGAATTCGAAGGGCCCGGTGCCCGCGCCCTTGGCGTTGCGCTCGAGCTCGGAGCCGCGCTCCTGGATGACCTTGGGCGAGACCATCATGCCGGCGCGATCGGTCAGGGTGGCGAGCAGGGCCGCGTCGGGGCGCTTGAGATTGATCTTGATCGTGTAGGCGTCGACCACGTCGACGGTGTCGATGCTGGCCGTCTCGCCCTTGCGCACGGACTTGGGCTCGGTCTTCATGCGGTTGAAGTTGAACTTGGCGACCTCGGCGTTGAAGTCGGTGCCGTCGTGGAACTTCACCCCGCGGCGGAGCTTGAGGACGAGCGTCCTGGCATCGGGCTGCTGCCATGACTCCGCCAGCCCCGGCTTGAGACCGAGATTGGTATCCAGCACGATCAGGGGCTCGTAGATGTTGTGATAGATCTGCCGGTCGACCTTGCTGCCCGACAGATGCGGGTCCATGGTGGACGCCTCGAGATAGAAGCCCACGCGCAGCGTGCCGCCCTTCTTGGGCGCGGTCTGCGCCAGGGCCGGCAGGACGGCGGCGCCGGAGGCGAGGCCGGCGGAGGCGAGCGCGGAGAGGCGCAGGAAATTGCGCCGGGACACTTCCCCTCGAGGGTTCACATCCGACGTGGTGCGTGACATGCCGTCTCCTCCCTGATTCTCGTCCAGGATCTGAGGCGTGCGGTGGCCGGGACGGTGGCGGCGGAGCCCCGTCGCGTGGGTCGTCGAAGTATGAAAGAGCCCGCGGGCCCTGTCAACCGGGAGCCGGGGGCGGTCGGGCTAGTCGAGCTCGCGCTTCCCGTCCAGGAGAGCGGCCCCCGAGGGGAGGACACCGCCGGCGCCCGTGATCTCGTAGAGCCGCTCCTGCGAGCGGAGCTCCGGCCCTCCCTCCGTCTGGATGCCCACCGAGCTGCCGTCGGGGAGGATGCGCCGCGCCTTCGCGGTGTCGGCAAGCTGGACGTCCAGGACGGTGCGCACCTGGGTCTGAAGACCGGGGTCGAGGATGGGGAAGGCGATCTCCACGCGCCGGTCGAGATTGCGGGGCATCCAGTCGGCGGAGGCGAGCAGATACTCGTCCGCGCCCGCGTTGGCGAAGTAGAAGATCCGCGCGTGCTCGAGGAAGCGATCGACGATGGAGATGACACGGATGTTGTCGGAGAGCCCGGGCACCTCCGGGCGCAGCGCGCACATGCCGCGCACGATCAGGTCGATGCTCACCCCGGCCTGGCTCGCCTCGTACAGCTCCTCGATGAGCCGGCGGTCCAGGAGCCCGTTCATCTTCGCGATGATCCGGGCCGGCCGCCCTCCTCGGGCGTGCTCCGTCTCGCGGCGGATCCGCTCGATGAGGCCCTCGCGCAGGTCGCGCGGGGCGAGAAGGAGATGGTGGAACTTGTGGGGATGCGTGTACCCGGTGAGGAGGTTGAAGAGCTCGGTCAAGTCCTCGCCGAACGACTCGCGGCTCGTGAAGAGGCCGAGGTCCTCGTAGGTGGTGGCCGTCCGCACGTTGTAGTTGCCGGTGGCGAGGTGGCAGTAGCGCCGGATGCCGTCGGCCTCCTGGCGCACGACCAGGCAGGCCTTGCAGTGCGTCTTGAAGCCCGCGAGGCCGTAGACGACGTGCGCCCCCACCTCTTCCAGGGCCCGGGCCCAGCGGATGTTCGCCTCCTCGTCGAAGCGCGCCTGCAGCTCCACGAGGACAGCCACCTCTTTGCCGTTCTCGACGGCGGTACGAAGGGCGTGAGCGATGGGAGAGGCGGGGCTCACGCGATAGAGCGTCATCTTGATGGCGAGGACCTTCGGATCCGTGGCTGCCTCGACCACGAAGCGCGTGACGGCGTCGAAGGTGTGGTAGGGGTGGTGCACGAGCACGTCGCGCGCGCGAATGGCGCTCCACATGTCGGCGGCGGCCTCGAAGGCGGGCACGGGATGGGGCGGCAGCGGGCGGTCCTTGAGGCGCGGGACGTCGACGGCGGTGTAGAGCTGGAAGAGGTCGGAGAAGGCCGCGAAGCCTTCCCCTTCGAACAGGTCCTCCGGGGAGAGCTCCAGCTCGTCGAGGAGCGTGGCCAGGATGTCAGGCGGAAGGTCGCCGTCGTGCTGCAGCCGCACGGCCGTTCCAAGGCGCCGCTCGCGCAGACTTTCTTCGATGCTCACGAGCAGGTCCTCGCGCCCACCCCGCGGCTGCAGGTACGCGTCCCGCGTGACGCGAATGGCGTGGCTCGACACGATCTCGTAGCCGTTGTAGATGGTGGGCAGGTGGAGCCGGATCACGTCCTCGAGCAGCATGAACGAATGCTTGCCGGAAGAATCGGGCAGCGGCACGAAGCGCGGCAGCACCTGGCTCGGGATGTGGATGACGCTGAGCGTGGTGTGCGGCAGGACCGAGGGCACGGAGGGCCGGATGGAGGCCACCAGGCAGAGCGAGCGATTGCCGAGATACGGGAACGGGTGACCGGGATCGACGGCGAGCGGGGTGAGGACGGGGAGGAGCATGCGGCGGAAGTAGTCCTCGAGGAAGCGCTGCTGCTCCTCGCTCGCCTCCTTGGGCCGGAGCAAGAAGATCCCTTCGGCGGCGAGGAGAGGCTGGATCTCTTCCAGGAAGCACCGGTGCTGATCGTCCACCAGCTCGTGCACGCGGGCGGCCACCGCGGAGAGCGTCTCCGTGGAGGACATGCCGTCGGGCCCCGCCGCCTGGTCGCCCGCGGCGATGCGGCGCTTGAGGGCGGCCACCCGGATCATGAAGAACTCGTCCAGGTTCGAGCTGAAGATGGCGAGGAACTTCACGCGCTCGAGCAGGGGCACGCTCGGATCCTGGGCCTCCTCGAGCACGCGCCGGTTGAATTCGAGCCACGAGAGCTCTCGGTTCACGAAGGTGTCGGAGTTCATGTCAGCCTCGACCGTTGAACGTTTCGCGCAGAAGCAAGCCGTCCCGGACTCCGCGCGTGCACACGATCAGCCGCAGATAGCCGCCGAACACCATGGTCTCCTCGAGGACGATGGCGCCCGCCAGGATGATGTCGGCCCGTTCGGCCTTGAGCCCGCGGATCTTCCGGCGCTTCCGGAGGGAGAGGGCTTCCAGCCGTTCGCGGATGGCCGTGATGTCGGATTGCTGGAGGGTGAGGCCGTGGCGATGCTTGCGCTCGCCGCGGTTCGCACGCATGTGAATGCTCGCCAGCGAGCGCACGGTGCCGCCCATCCCCACCATGACCTCACCGCGGCCGGCGGCGGGAAGCGCCCCCGCGAGCCGCTCGCGGACCTCCCGGCGGAACGCCTGGAGCTCGCGCGACCGCGGCCGGTTGGCGCGGAGGAACGTGCTCGTCGTCCTCACCGCCCCCAGAGGCAGACTGGCCATCGACACGACCTTGCGATCCCGTACCCGGCTCAGCTGCAGGCTGGCCCCGCCCAGGTCGGCCACGACCCCATCCTTGAAAGGAAGGCTGTCCAGCGCGGCATCGACGCCGAGCTTGGCCTCGTCCTTCGCGCTGAGAACCTGCACGTCGATGCCCTCCTTGCGGCGGAGCGGGCCGAGAAGCTGCTCGGGGTTGCGCGCGCCCCGCACGGCCGACGTCGCCACCGCCACCACGCGAGGACCCCAGGCGGTCGGGGAATACTTCGAGAAGAACCGGTGCACGGCCTTGAGCGTCTCCTCGATCGCCTCGCGGGGCAAAGTGCCGGGCGCGCCGCCCCCGAGCCTCGTGGGCACGCGCTCTTCCACCAGCACGCGGTAGCGGGCCCCCGGGGTGACGCGGGCGAGAAGGAAGCGCACGGCCGTCGACCCGATATCGACGATGGCGATCACTTCCTGCTTTGCGCGGGAATCCTGGTGCCGGCGACCCATTGGGTCAAGTTACAAAAGTGTTACGAAGCAGCCGCGCCTCTTTCAATCCTTCCAGAGCCCGGCCCCGCCCGCCATCCCTGCCGTATTGGGGACGATGGTGACGTCGTCTCCCGGTTTGAAATCGATCTTCTTGGCATTGCCACCACCCACATAGAGATGGTCGAAGTTGACGAGGTCGCGGACCTGGGCAATGGCCCGCTTCACGCGCTTGTTCCACTTGCGATCGCCCACCCGCTTGCGCGCCGCGTTGCCAACGTACTCGTCATATGACTTGCCCTTGCGGGATGAATGACGGCCCAGCTCGATGTGAGGCGCCGGCCGACCGTCGACGTAGATCCCGGTGCCGAAGCCGGTGCCGAGCGTGATGATCATCTCGAGTCCCTTGCCGGAAATCACCGCGAGGCCCTGCATGTCGGCATCGTTGGCGACGCGCACCGGCTTGCCGAGCACCTTGCTCAGGGCCGCCTCCAGCTCGAAGCCCGCCCAGCGTTTGTTGCCGAGGTTGGGCGCGGTCAGCACGTGGCCGTTCTTGATCGCCCCCGGGAATCCAACGGAGACGCGGTCGTAGTCCCCGAGAGGAGCCACGAGCTTGGCGAGAGCCTTGACGAAGGCCTTTGGAGAGCTTCCGACCGGAGTGTTCACGCGAACCGGCTCCGCGAGAAAGTGACCGCCGTCGTCGACCACAGTGGCCTTGAGGTGCGTGCCGCCGACGTCGATCGCCAGCGTGCGAAAGCGCCCGATCGTGCGGATCTTGGATGGTTGTGTCTCGGCCATGACGCGCCTCTTCGGGGACTGTCCCCGGGCAAGGATCTGCATGGTACCACGCGGACCCTCGCCGCTGTCGGCGGAGGCTAGTCGCGAGCGAGAGCCCTGAGGATCTTGGGCTTCAGGAACCAGAGGAGCCGCGCGGCGCCCGACGGCCCCTCAGGGAGATCGACGAGTGCCGCCCCGCCCTTCTTGAACGAAAATTGCTCGCCTTCCTGAGCGCCCAGGAGGCGCGCGAGGAGCGCGCCGAGCACCGGCTCGTGACCGACGATGGCGACCGTCGCCTCTCGCGGCTGATGGCCGAGGGCAGCCAGAATCGCCTCGACGCCACCGTGAGCGAGCGCCGGTTCCACGCGGGGCTCGAGACGCTTGAAGGCGCGCGCGGCGATGTCGGCGGTGGCGCGCGCGCGGGGAAGCGGGCTCGTCAGTAGCACGTCGGGCCGGTCGGTAATGCGGGCCAGCCCGTTGGCGGCGAGGCGGAACTTGGCCTCGCCCTTGGGCGTGAGGGGACGGTCGTCATCGGCAATGCCGGGCGTGCCGCTGGGGACGGCGGCGGCGTGTCGAATGATCAAGAGCGTCATGGCGCGAGGCCCACCATCTCACGGGCTGGTTGTGCCGGCAATGCGGCGGGTGGAGCAGGGGGCATCCCCCGCGGACCACGCGACCCCGGTTTATAGCATCCCGTTCAGGGGCGGAGTCACCGATCCGCGACAGGTGGCCGCTCCGAGGCCGCGCCCTGCGCCCCAGAAGACGCCCAAGGATCGCCGCCGCGCTCCAGCGCGTCGCCAGGAGAGCAGAGGGACACCCTAGTGACGTCGACCCGGTAGCAAAGAGCCCAACCGAGGTTCTGTCAATTTGTCGGTTGCCCGCTGTCCCTACCCCTTCGGCCCTCGACGAGCCCAGCATTGTCAGAGGGTTAGGCACAAGGCGCCACCTGCGATTGCCGGCCGGGGTTGTGGAAGGAGCACATCTTTGGGGTTGCTCGGCTTGAGTTGGCATATTGATACCGCATCTCTTGGCTGACCGCTCTATTCATCACACTGGTCCGCCAAGGCCTCGTCAAGTGCCCCGACGAAGCCCCCACTCCCGGCAAGGCCGCTCAGGCGAGGAGGGCGAGCACGCCGGCAGTCTCAGGCCGACAGCGCGATTTACGAAGTCAAGAACCGCAGCAATCTGCAAGCATGTTCTTACATTACGGATTCAATTTCGCAACTTCCTGGTTCGAGAGATCGCCGTCGCCTACGGAATTAACAGCCTGCACGACGTAGTAGTAAGCGTTGTGAGCGTTCCAATCCGGAGTATCTCGGTACGTCGTGTGTGACGGAGGCGCGGGAGCGGAGGGAGGGGGAAGCAGGTCGTAGCCGTCCGCCACCCCGAGGCCGAATTCCCCTCCGTCCTTATGAGAGCGCCGCACCTTGTAGCTGTCGGCATCGGGGGAGCCGTCCCAGGACAGGAAGACAACAGAATTCTCGACCTGAGCGAAGAGACGCCCGGGCGCAGCAGGTGGCCGCGGGGCCACAGCCGGGGGATCAGCTACGCAGCCGACAAATCCCAGAAGCGCAACCACGATTAGCAGAAGGATCGGCGCAAGAAGTACGAAGGGATCGAGCATGGAACATTACTCCTCTCCGCTCATTTCGATTTTCCTTCCCGATTCCGTGGTCACCGGATCATTCGGCCGCGCCCGTTTTTGCCCGGGCAGGATACTCGGCCTCCCGCCCAGAAAAACGGCCAAAATGGATTTCGCCAACCAACCCGCGCGCGTCCACGGAGATCGTCGTGGGCCAAATGCTCACACCGTAGGCGAGCGAGATCTCGCGGTCTGGGTCGGTCACCAGAATGGCCGACAGCCTGTTTTCGGCGGCGACCTCCTTGGCTGCTTCAGGGGCTTCCCCGTCGTTGATCGCCAGAACGACCGGTCCCTGCGTGGCATCTTGACCGAATATTTCTTGAAGGTACTGCAACGCCTCCAGGCTTGCCTTCGATGAACTCTTCCAGAACACAAGCACGACCGGACGGCCGATGAGTTTGCGCAGGATGAGTTCCCGGCCAGGAGCATACTCGAAGAGAAAATTCGGAGGGAGCTGGCCAATTCTCACGCTCGCCTGCACCAGACGCGGACTGAAACGGCCACCGGCAACCAAATGCGTTTTGAGCGCGCCGGCAAGGTGGGCGCTTGAGAGTTCGCCGTCGTGCCGCCACACGACGTCGCCCGATCTGCCGATCACGAGGGTTGCCGAGCGGCGTTTGACTTCTAACGCGCCTTCCCAGTCTCCGTTCACATCCTCCGCAAAGATCACACCTTCGGTGGGCTTGATCGTCGCCCATTGATCGGGAGCGAGCACGGCAAGGAGGGAGGTCGCAGTATCGGTACGCCCGCTCTCGCGCAGGGCCTGTGTCAGAAAATCCAGATGGGCGGCAGATGTTTCGTCAGGGAAATGAACAATCAAGTTGCCGCTGCCAGAAACCCACGGAGAGGTTTGGCCCATCATCTCCAGCGCACCGGAAGGCGCGACCCGAGTCAAAGCCACATCCGGCGGTTTCTTGCTTTGCGTGAGCTTGAAAGCGTTGATCATGCCGAGAGCGTGCGATGTCCACCCGCAGACCGTAGCGTGCACGGCTTCTTGAGGATTCGGGCCCGACGCTGGGATCCGGACACCTTCCACCGTGACGCATATAGGAATGAATCCTGCGGCTGGGGCCACGAACGGGTGGCTGCGGGGGCCGAAACCTGTATCAGGTCGGCCTGTGCCAGATGCCGCGCTGCCCGCAAAAGGAGAGATGATCTGCGTTCGGGAACTAGGGGCGTCTGAGTAGACAAAGGTGTTTGATTCGATTCGCAACGGCTGGGGTTTGCCTTCGAGAGTCCAGATGTATTCGCGAATCGTGCCCCCGGGGATCCAACTGTTCAGCGCGCTGTACTCGTGCGCTCCTGAGCCTGCCGTCCACGGGTTGAGATCAAACTCGGCGTGGGCGGACGGCCAGTCCGGCACTGCCAGCGAACCATGCAGAATAATGCCATCGGCGTGGATTTCTATTGATGAGTACGCCAGGTGGGCGCTCACCTGGTCCTGGGATTGCGCTCCGGTGAGCGAATTGAGGAACTTCCCCAGGTTTGCGTTGGCGCTGAACATGGGTCCCACGGCGGTCTGTGCGGAACCAAGCGCCTGATCTCGCATTTGCTTCCAAGCTTTCTGCGCAGCATCCGTAAACACGCTGGCCACGCGGGAGTCCACCCCCGATGTGAGTATGGTCACAGAGGCATCGCCCGCGAATCCAAGTTGGACAGTGTCCTGATCATCGGTCACCTGCAGCGTGACATGCTGAAGAACCTGGAAATCGAAACTTGTGTCAGGATAATCGACCAGGCTGAGCAGTCCCGACACGTCAAAATGTATGTACGCGCTCCCGGGATGGTGAGCAGGATTTGACCTTCCTGCAGCGCAACTGTGGCTCTCTTAATAGACGCAGTCGCGGAAGTGGTAATCGTCCCCAGCTTCACCCTAAATCCCAAAGGACCATTTCCATATACGGATGTCTGAATCGAGGGTGGGGCAAATTGGCGCAAATTGTTCTGGTCCAGCGTGCCGTTAATTGACGCGCTGAATTGCCCTTCGACAAAGTCACTGCCCGCGGCGAAGGCAAAATCGTCTGTATCGTCAAGGTACACCGTTTGGACATTAGCAGGATCCCCGGACACATCAGTCATGTTCAGCAACACACAGACCACCTGGGGATCTCCCAACAAGCCCTTGAACTGCATCTGTTGAATGGAGTTTGGAAGGACAGCGTTCGAGGGCAGGAAGCTCGTTCGGAGCGAATTGCGAAGAACTTGCTCGATTCGTGTCACGTCAGATGCATCCAGCGCCTGATCTGACCAGGCGGGGTTGAAGATGACCGTCATTTTGCTGTCCCGCAGGTTGATATCCACCACATTCCCGGCTTGGGCAGCAATTTCATCTATACTCACAGAAATCTGAATTTCCCCTCGCAGGAATTCGGGCAGCGCGTGGGTGTCAGGCTCGGCAAAGTAGCGTGCCATGATTTGGAGATGTATGGTCACGCGGTTGCCAGACTCGTCCGCGATAGTCATCGTTGGCACGGACAACTGCAGTTGGGCGATCCCTCTCAAATGAGAAAGAGGACCAACTGTGTAAATGGGACCGACCTTCCCCGGATTTGCTATCGGGTCGAGAATATTAAAGATGGGGTTGGAGGCGGAGATGTTTTTGAGAACACTGGGTGCCTGGGCCAGGAGGACTGGGTCGGTGACGGCGTTGCCAACCTGGTCCACCACCGCGCGTGCAACTCTGTGATCTTGAGAATGTGATCCGCCGGAGGACAGATCCGGAGAATCGTCCACACGCATAGATAGCGAGTGGGGAAATCTCTGTCCCCTATGCATTGCGGCAAGCACCCGGTTTGCGCCACGGAGCGCGAACTGAGCGACCACATCAAAACCACCTGTCAGGTCGTTCGCCATCGAAGCATCTCCCTCACATTGATGTCGTTACCGCGATGTGAGTGCGTCAAACCCGTAGAACCGGCTGGGACTGCATCGCCTAGGAGACGACTAACCTATCTTGGCCAAAATATTATCAGCGTGACGACCGCGAAGGCGACTGTGACCATCGAGATGGCATGATTGTGGGTGAATCGACTCGCCCCTCGCTCCGATTCCCGTAGCGATTCCAAGAGAAGTCGTCCGGAGCTGTAGCCTGCCGCCATCACCAGAGCCAATGCACCGGGGAACGGCATCGAGCGGCGGATCGCTAGCGCGCAAACTAAGAGCGCGCCTGCCCAGCCCGCCTCCAAATATTGCGTTGGAAAGCGCCTCGTCCAGATCCCCAGGTGATTGGGCAAGTACAAACTGATCCATGCTCTTGATGGACGGCCAGCGCAACAGCCGTTCAGCAAGCAGCCGAGCCGCGCAAAGATCATTCCCGTCAGGATCGTAATCATGCTCACGTCCCAAAATGCGCCGAACCCAAGCTGAAGCGAACGAAGAGCCGGCAATGCAAGGAGGAGTGCGAGAAGGAATCCGCCGTACATGTCGCTGCCGCCCTCACGGCGACTCCAGATCCGTCTCGGAGTCTTTCGATAATGTTGCCAGTGTGCTGCTACGTAAAGCAACCTGGCACCCACCAGCGCAGGAATAATCAGAATGAGCGTCGCTACAAAAACATGGAAAGCATCGATGCCCATAGCGTGCGCGCTAAGGTTACCAGCCACAACGCCGGCCACCAGCCCAGTGTAGAGCATGGCTGGGTAACTCCAGATCGTCAGGCCTCGCCACTCAAAGAGGACAGGTCGCATGGTGCAATCAGATCTGCTGCCAGAACGCCAGCGCCAAACCCCCTACGATCGCCACATCGGCCAAATTGAAAACAGGCCACCACCGAAAATCGACAAAATCCACCACGAACCCCCGCCGCAGAATGTCCCATAGATTCCCCGCCGCGCCGCCAAATGTAAGCCCCAAACCGAAAACCGCGGCCCCACTCTGGAACCACATACCGGAGCGGTACAGCGCAATTGCGGAAAAAAGCGCCATGAACCACATCAGAACCAGCATGGCTCTTGCGCTTTGGGTCCGATAGAGGTTTTTCGGATGAGTTACACACCTGACCTGACTTGAAACAAAGGGCCCCAGGAAACACAGCGACCCGCTAAATGCAGCCGGACCATTCTTTTGCTCCATTGGTCAAGGAGCAAAACGGCGCCTCCTGAAGCGAACAGATGAATCACAAAACTTCACCGAGAATGTCCGTTTCGACTTCCCAACCGACCGATACCCTAGAGCCCCGACGACCGCGCATCTGGGGTTCGGGTCGATCACACAACGCAGCCGCTCGAAAATATGCCGTCTCGCAGCTGGTCACCGGGTTAACCGGGATTCCGGATATGGACCCACATCTCCCCCCTCCCTCGTGGCGTTGAACGGGCGGATCACCCCGTCGCTCAGCTCGTTCAGCCTCTCCGGCAGGTTGAGGGAAGTCATGCTCGCGGCGCATGGATCGCCCGCGGCCTCGCGCTTGTGAGTTTCGTCAATCCGACGGCCCTGTTCAGAGACACATCCACTGCTTCGACCCCCCGCTCCTCATCGCCTCGCCTCCGCTCCCGGGTGGAGTCTCGATCACGTTGGATGCCATGCGAACCGTTCGATGCGCCGGATGATCTGTGAAAAGAGGCGCTGAGTCAACTCGCTTTCGGCCAATGGCAGAATGGAGTACCGGGCTGAAGTTGCCCCGGTTCGGTGGACGGTGAACGGCTTTCGGGGATGGTCACTGTACCAGCCCTGAGGGGGATAGGGAGATAGCACCCCCCTGGTCGATCGTCGCTCCTGAGGGCACGGTGCGATCGCGGGTCCCGTGCGACCGCTCGTAAATCATGGGCGAGAGGTAATCGAGCGCAGAATGTCGACGCCGGGGATTGTACCAGCCTTCGATGAAGTCGAAGAGGCGCCCGGCGCCGGTAGCATAGCGCGCTTCGAGGTCACGGGCCGGCCGCGCGCCGACGCTCGGTGGCTAAGAAGTCAAGGCCTGACGACCTAGAGTCGACAAGACGTACGTGTTCGAGGGGCCCGGCGGTCGGGAGACCCTGTCGGACCTCTTCGAGGGCCGAAGTCAGCTCATCGTTCAGCATTTCATGTTCGATCCAAGCTGGGAGGAAGGATGCAAGAGCTGCTCCTTCTGGGTGGACAACTTCAATGGCGCTCCCGCCCACTTGAACCACCGTGACGTGACGATGGTGCTTGTATCCAAGGCTCCGCTCGTGACCCTCGAGGCCTACAGGAAGCGGATGGGCTGGACGATCAAGTGGGTCTCATCGGTCAACACGGACTTCAACCGGGACTATCACGTGTCCTTCACGGACGAAGAGCGGGCGCAGGGGCGCGCGTACTACAACTACGGCCTGGGAAGCTTCTCGGCCCCGGAAGCTCCCGGCATCAGCGTGTTCTGCAAGGACACGGCGGGCGTCATCTTTCACACCTACTCGTGTTATGCGCGCGGCCTCGACATGCTGAACGGCGCCTACCACCTCCTCGATCTGGTCCCCAAGGGACGCGACGAGGCCGACTTGCCCGCCTCCATGGCGTGGCTTCGCCATCACGACCGGTACGAGGATCAGCCAGTGCGCGTGCTTGGCGATTTCAAGAGGCCGCCTGCTCGCGGGTGACAGCTCCCGTGAGCATGCCGATCAGGATTTTGTATCCAGGGTGGAACTCCTTCGCGGGCGGAATCATTCCCTCAAGATTCCGGGCGTTCCTCCCGCCATAGTGCATCGCAGGCGGCGTGGATGCAGACCGCCTTCCCGTCCCGGTACGTGTACGACACGTGAGGTCCGCCTTCCTGGCAGACGGTACATTGCTCATCAGGTGACGCTCGATGTCCCGCCTCCATGCGAGTCATGCCCGCGTATGGGTCAGTCGGAAGTGCTCCTGACGCCATAAGCGCGCGATCCTCGTGCGAATGCTCTGTTCTTCCATCGGCGGGTCACTTGAAGCCATTTTGCCGCGAGCCCGGAGCGCCGGCAAGTGGTTGTGTGTGGTTCATGGATGACACAGGCGCGTTGGACGGCAGCCGTGGTCGTCAAACCAAATGGGCGGGACTACGCGCAGGACCGGGAGCTACGAGCCGGCGGCGTCGTCGTGAGATTCTGCCGAGTACCGTTCCTCCAACTGTCGGACCGCTGTTGACTCAACTAGCCACGCTCGGTAGCAGACCACATGTGCGTGCGCACGTCGCATTCCGATAACCTCTTGCGACGACTCAGCGGCGAAGATTGGCGTGCTGCACACGGCGCAAATGTCACTCACGCCTCGTCCGGTCCATGACTTGTCGTGCGGCAACACGAACAGCGTTCCATTCGCGAATCGGTCACGCACGATTTGACGGAGGTTGGCGAGGTAGTCGGTTCCGTTCGTCTCGGTCGACCCATTGTGGGCCTCTGATTCTTCGTGCCAGATCGAGTAGCACGGCAGGTGCGCCCAGACTGTCGTAGGTCCGATGACCTCATTTTCGACTTCCAGCATTGTCCCGATCGGCGCCGTGACCCCACCTGGGGGCCATGGCCCTCCAGCGAGCGGTCTACCGGCCCCGCGATGCCGAGCACAACCGTGCTCCATGAGGTCGTCGCCGAGCACCTGGGGGCCTTCCTGGGTGCGGTGGCGGAGGCCGGACGACGGAGCCGGCCTCTCCGGCAGTTCGTCGAGCGCGAGTTCCGGGAGTTCCTAACGTGCGGCGTGTTCGAGCACGGCGTGGCGCGGTTTGTTGTCTATCCCCTCGCCGGCAGCGAGGTGTAGGTGAGCGCCGGGGCCTGCGGATGCCGATGACGCCGATCTGAACGCCCGGGGGGCGCAGCGAACTCTCCGTTGGCGGCAAAACGCAAGATGTCGGACGCGAGCTGGTTACCGGAATCATCGCGAACCACTAGCAGAATATTCACCTGCTGAGAGGCGGCGATCAATATAATGTCAGAATGCCCCGCCACTCCATTCCACTCGCCTTTTCCGTAGTCGCCGGCTGCGCCGAATTTTCAGAACCCGATAATTCAGTTTGGCTGGGAACCGGCGCCGGCGAGATCGTCACTTGCCGCCTCCTCGACCAGCGCATCACCATCTTGGGCACAGGCTATATCAACCCAGTCGCCGTGCTCCCCGCCCCGGACGGTCTTCGCATTTTCGTTGTAGAAAGCGCCGGCGCCGTTCTCTGCACAAGCCGCACCTCGGCGGATCGCGCGAGTGCCACGGTCGTCGCCGACCTCGGCCGGCCGCTCGCCGCCGCGCGCGTGCACCCCGATGCCGGACTACTTGTTCTCGCCTCGGACGATGCTGCGGATCTCCTCAAAGTGGATGCAAACACCGGCGCTGTCGAAAACCTGGCGACCGGCCTGCCCGGCCCCACTGCTCTCGCCATCGTCGACCGGCTCGCGGTGATTATCCAGCAAACTGCCGGCGGTCCCCAAATCGCCACCGTGGACCTCGATACCGCAGCCGTCACGCAATCCGCCAGTCTCGATGCCGCGTCAGCGCTCGTATCGGCTCCTGCTGGCGCATCAGCGATCGTCGCAATCTCCCCCGCGGGCGATTTGGTCCCGCTCGATCTCACCACCGGAACGCTCGGCGCGGCCCTCCCTCTCGCGATGCCGGTGCGCGCCATCGCTCGCTGGACATCGCTGGTTCTCGCCGTCACCGATACGAGTATTGAGGCGATCGAATGGGAACTCGATGAAGGCACTCTTCCTAGTTCGCTCCCGCTCGGCCCGTTGTTCGTCGGCGGCTTCGCGCGCGTGGAACTCGATCTGGGCGCGATCGGACTCGCCCCCGGCGACGTCACCCTCATCGTGGAAGAGGGTCCCGGAGCCGGCTCGGTCTCGGCGGGCATCGAGCCTCCCGCGCCCGCTGGCGAGCAGCGTTTGATGGTGCTGTCCGGCTACACGCCCGGCGAGTATCATCTCGCGGCCACTCGCATCGCCGACGGAGTCCGCGTAGGGCGCGCCCGTTTCCGGGTGACACGCCATTGGCCCGACGACACCTCAGGACCGCCGGTCGCCATTACGGGCATCCACCAGATTTTTGCCGCATGGGGCGGGGGCCCGCCGGGCGCGCAAAACATCGGCGTTCATGCTGCCCCGCCCTTGTGGCGCGTTGCCATTGTGTTTTGCTCGACCAAGGATCAGCGCCTTTCCCCCGATTTGTCTCCGCTATCCACGGAGTGGAAGAATCGTTTGACCGGTCCCGGTGGTTCCGTGCAGGGTTACTATGAGGAGGTCTCGTTTCACAACACCGCCCCCGGCGCCGTCCAGGGCACCAGCATTTCGCTCGCCACCGGGAAAACGTATGGACCAGCCGACGTCGACGCAGGCTGGGGTGACTTATTCAAATACGACAATCCGAAAGATACTAGTAACCCTTGGGGCGGCTGGAATCCCAAATCCACTACCTGGGCCGATTTGGCGGGCGCCTGGTGCGACACCCTGATTGATGCGGGTATTTCCAAACCTGTTCTCGACAACACCGACGCCGTAGTCTTCGTCGTTCAGACCGCTTCGGAGGACGTCATCGTTTCAGGCGACGATACTTTCCGCGCCGAATTTGTTTGGCCCCAGGCGAACTATTCCGCCGCCAGGTTCCATTGGAACACTCTGCAATCGGATGGCGTCGAGACCACCGGCTTCAAAACCATACCGTCCATCCTCATGCCGACCCGAATGCCCTCCAAAATGCCGGCGGATAAGATTCTCGACCTCACCCAAGTTCTGTGCCACGAAACGGGCCACACGCTCGGTTGCGAAGATCTCTACAACACCGACACGACCGCATTCACTGCCGAGGTGAACGCCCGCCTCATCGACGATTTAGATCTGATGGCCAACGAGTTCAATCTGCCCCATTTCTCGTTTCCCAACCGCATGCGCCTGGGCTGGATTGCGTCGAACTGGATCGAGACATTCGATTTTAGTGCGAATCCCACGGGGCATCCCGTAACTCTGCAAGCCATGGAAACGCTGACGCGTTCCGGTCCACCCGCAGGCCGCCGCGCCGGCATAGAAATCCGTATCCGCGACGGTTGGAACTATTATTTTGAATACCGCCGCACCCAAGGCGGCCAGATCGGCGATCAAAGTCTGAATACCGAAGTGCCCGCCGGCCTGCTGGTTTTGGGCACCGACGTCATCGGCGACGGATTAGCCCTCGAGCCCCGCGATCTTGCCGCCGAAACCACCAAGGCCGTCCGCCCGCGCATCCTGCGCCTTCCCGTGGACGTGGACGGCGATGGACCCGTGCTCAGCAACCCGGGCCAGGATTATGCCGAGAGTGACGTGACCAACCCCGTGCGCATGCACGATTTCCGTCTGGTGTTCGATCATATCGATCCGGCCGACAACAATGCCGTCCAGGTGAGAGTGGTCTACGAAGGCGCGAATCGAGTCGACCTCCGCATCAGCCCCGCGCCCGGCCACGGCAACTACAAAAGCCCCGACATCGATTTGGATGGACCCGCCGGTCCCAACATCATCGCCAAAGGCATGGCGCAAACCATCAAAGTGCGGGTCCACAACGCGGGCTCGGTGAAGGCCGATAACGTGGTGCTCAAACTCGCTTGGCTGCCGTTCACAACCAAGCCGGGCGATTGGAACAACCTCCCCAGTCCGCCGCCGGCCAACATCCCCGCGGGTGGCCTCTTCGAATTCCAGGCCCCCTGGACCCCTCCCGCCGATCTCAAAATCGGTGATGACGACGTCGAACACTTCTGCGTCAAGGCGCAGGTCGACGCCTATGTCGATCCGCGCGACGCCTCGCACAACGAGATCACCGTCGCCAACAACTGGGCGCAATCGAATTTCAATACCACCGCCGTTGCGGACGGCTCTCCGTCGGAGCGCAAGTTTTCCGGGTTCATCATCACCAATCCACTCGCGGACGCGGCTACCTATTTGAGCGTAGCGGAACAGGACAGCGGACTCTTCCGCGCCTATCTCGGAAATGCCTGGGTGCACCTCGATGCCGGCGACACGCGCTTTATCCCCGTCGCCTACGAATCGCTAGCGGGCGATCCCGGTTTCGGCAATGATTACCGCCGTCAGTTCGGCGACCGGGGAATTAAGCCGAATCTTTTATCGTTGACTTCGTTCCTGGTTCCGCCTAACCGCCCGGGCTGCGGCGCGCCCCGCCCGGAATGGGGCGCGAACCTCAGTATCCATGCCGGCCATCGCACTCGGATTCGCGGCGTTCAACTTTTGGGAGAGGTCGTGCGCGGCTTCGTCGAAGGCGTACTCGACGGCCACGCCGAGCCGATCCTCTCGGGGACCGTAAACATCGTGCTCTGGCTCGCCGACAGGCCGGATCGTCAAGTTCTGTCGGTCGGCCATCTGGGAGCGGGCGGCCGGTTCGACGCTCCGGTGACGCGTGAGTTCATTACGGCCTTCCAGAATCACGCGAAAATCTTCGGCGACGCTTTCTATCTCGGCACGGGTTTTTGGGCCCCCAGTCGGATGGGCACGCGGCAACTCCGTTGAGCGCTCTCCGGCGTCACATTCCGAATCCACAAACTCAAAATGAAGATGCAAATGGACCGTTTCACCCCCGGCAGCTATGGCAGAAGGGATCTGTTTGCGAAACCCGCCGCGAATACCCCAGCCTGCGGTGCATGATCTTGGTAAGACGGCTTTTCACCTGGTGTGTTCGAACCAGCGCGTCGGTGAGCGACGCGCCGAGATCCGAGGCCGTGCAAAAAGCGACAGCCTCCTGAGCTACAGGTGTTGCGGGGGGCCGCAATCACCGAAATCGACCCGCCTCACCTTCGAGGCAGACGTCGTCTGAATCGGCAAGCCCCTCTCATTTTGTCCGTGAGCCCTCCCATCGACGTCAATGCATGAGAATTCGCTGGGAATCGATGTGGAAATACCGTGGGAATATGGGAATTGGACTGGATTTCGCTGAGGGCTGGTACCGAATCCAGTTCGCTGCGAACCTGGACGTGGAGGTCAGTTGCCGTTCGAGCCCGTGTTTACAGTCCGCTACACGCTTGCTGTTCTCGGTTTGCCACAGACCCGATGTTGACTCAACACCATAGTCCAGCGGATTTGAATCCCGCGGGTGGTTCCACGTGTCCGGCTTACACTTAGCGAGGGGTTAAAAGCTCCAGTCCAAAGTGCCATGGAGGGCGTAGTCGAAGGTTCTCGCGTTCGTCACCGGTAGCTGAACCCCGATGCCCAGCGTCACCTCTCGGAGGAGCTGAACATTCACGCCAGGGCCAATGTAGAGCTGTGGCTGCCCCCGACGATCCCGATCCCCCGGCTGAGGGCTCCCTCCGACTCTGGTTACCGTCGTCAGTTCCAACAGAGGAATCAGCCACGGCCGAACCGCATAACCCGCCGCCACGCCTGCCGTCAGCGTCTGATCTTTCGGGTGCGGCCCTCCGTTGTTCAGGCTCCAGCTGTACGCAATCTCCGCCACGAGATATGACCGGCCCCGCATCGTGCCAGCCGAGAGGAACGGCTCGATGGCCAACTGTCCACCCAGGTCTCGCCGTTCCGAGCCCGTCGGCAGTGTCAGGCTGAACCCTGTCGAGAGCTGCGTGCGCGAGTCAGAGGACTTGAACACCAGGAACTTGCTCTCTAGCTCGAGGTCACCCGCGCCGTCCGCGCCATTTCCCGACCGTGGTTCCATGAACACAACCGGCATCTCAAGCGTCAACTGCCACCACGACACAATCGGCATCGCCAGGGCTGGGGCGATCGCCGTCTCTCGGCCGTCTCGCCTCTTCGTGCTGCTCACTCGGACCTCGAGCTCTCGCTCGAGGACAGGTCTCCGGGTCACGAGAGGGAAAAAGTCGTCGAGGGCCAGCGGCGCGGTGTCATCCCCCGCCGCAGGAGACGCGATGAGCACAGCGCCGACCGCGATCAGGACACAGCACGAGGCCACCCAGCCACCCGAGCAGGTGTGTGTGTTCATCCGAGCCCTGTGGGCTGACCCGTCACCTTCCCGTACTGATAGGTAGCTGGGGCCGAGCGGGCCCCCAGCACAACGCCGTGCGCGAGCGACGTCGGGAAGATACCGCGCTGCACCTCGAGCACGGACACGCGCTGGGCCCCGAGCGCCGCGATCACGGACTCAACGGCCACGTCCGGCCTGAATGCCTCACCGCGGGAGAAGATGTCCGCCGCAGCGTACCGATGCTCCGGCCAGGTGTGGACCGACAGGAGGGACCCGCTCATGACCACCACCCCGCTGAGCCTGAACCGAGAAAACTGGTGAAACGCGCTCCCGACAATGCTCGCCTGGGCGCGCCGGGCGGCTGCCAGGAGTATCGTCTGCACGGCCTCCAGATCATTCAGGATGTCGGGGGCGCAGTCAAAAAGCTCCACGAGGAGATGGCGTCCCAGCCTCTGCATGGGTCCCCGCTTACGCTCGTCGCCGCTCAGGAGAGGCCGCCATCTCGGCCAAGAGCGTGCGGTAAAGCCCGCTGTCGGTATGCAGGGCCTCGTGGGATCCATCGGCGATTAGGCGCCCCTGATCGAGCAGGAGGATCCGCTCCGCGAGTTGGATGGTCTCGGGTCGATGGGCCACCACGAAGGTCGTGCGCCCCGCCATGAGTGGCTTGAGCGCCGATCCGACTTGGTGCAGGGCCTCGCCGTCCAGATGGGCCGTCGGCTCGTCCAGTACAAGCAGCCGCGGCTGCTTCAAGAACAGCCGGGCCAGGGCGACCAGCTGGCGCTCCCCCCCGGACAGTTTCGCCCCCCGCTCCCCGACCACGGTATCGAGGCCCTGCGGAAGTCGACGGATGAAACGGTCAGCGCCCGACTCGCGCACCGCCTCCTCGATCTCCTCCCGACTGGCCTCCGGGCGGCTATAGGCGATGTTCTCCGCGATCGTCGAGGAGAAAAGGAACACGTCCTGGGTCATCAGCCCCGCGGACGTCCGCCAGAGATCAAGATCCCACTCCCTGAGATCGACCCCCCCGACGACGATGCGGCCTTCGGAAGGGTCGTAGAAGCGCAACAGAAGATCCATCAGCGTGCTCTTGCCCGCGCCGTTGCGCCCGACGACGGCGACCACCTCGCCAGGCTTCACGGTGACGGTGAGGTCCCGCAGCACGTCCCGGGTACTCCCCGGGTAGCGGAACGACACCGTCTCAATTCGAATGTCCCACCGATCCTCACTGGGGCGCCGACCGCTCGAAGCGGGCAGCGGTTCGTGGTCGGCGAGGAGCTCCTGCAAGCGGGCACCGACGGCGCGGCAGGTCTGGACATGCCGGTAGAAACTACCGACCCGGCTGACGGGCCCCGCGAGAATCTCCATGTACGCCATGAACGCGACGAGGGCACCGGCCGTGATGTGCTTCCCCAGGATGAGGTGCCCCCCGTACCACACCACTAACACGACGCCCAGCAGCTCCATGAGCTCAAACACCGGCACCACCAGGGCTTCGAGGCCCCCCGCCCGAAGCTCTCCGTGCAGGATCGTGCGGTTCGCCTCGTCAAGCCGTTGAAGTTCGTACCGCTCACTCTTGAAGGCCTGGACCGTGCGAATACCGGCGAGCGTCTCCTGCAGTCGCCCTGCCAATCGAGAGCCGATGTTCTGGATGGACTTCCGCAACGTCGGGAGGGGGCGCCCCACATAGGCGGTGATTCCCGAGGCCGCGAGCAAGAAGAAGACCACCATCCCCGTGAGCCGCACGTCCGTCCAGGCCATCACGCTCAAGACGCCCATCACCGTGAGGACCTCAAACGGCAGATCGCTGAACAGTTCTACCGCGTGATCCTCGAAGAGCGCCGCATCGCTGGTCACGCGATGCATCAGTTCGCCGGTTTTGTGGCGGTGGAAGAAGGCCAGGGATTGACTGTGGAAGTGGACGTACAGCCGGCGCCGGAGGGCGTAGGAGCCGGCGTAGAGAACGCGCGCCTCTACTTGGAGGAGCGCCGCGTGCGCCACGTAGAGGAGCGCGAGCAGCCCCAGCATCCAGAGGACCCAGCGGTCGAGGCTCGAGCCGTGGGCCTCTCCAAGCGCCGTGTCGATCGCTTGCTGCAGAAGCCACGGGAGCGTGAGCTCCGCCGCCGCCACGACGACCGCCAGCCCAAGGAGGGCTGCGCACAGGTCCTTCCGGTGGGTCGCGTAGCGCCAGAGAAAGCGACCCCAGGTCATTGAGCGCGCGCGGGTGGGGTGTCCCCAGGCAATGTCTGATGGTTCAGGCGGGCTTTGACGTCCTTCGACAGCGCAAACATGCGGACATGCGCGTCGGGGTCGTAGAAGTCGAGCTGGGGTGCCAAGTTTTCGACGCCGGTGGCTCCCCGAGTACGCAGACGGTCCATCAGCACGTCAGGCGGCACGCCGGCCGGATCCACGCCATTCGAGGCGATGAGAAACCCCCAGTCGGCCCAAAACGAGGGGATGAAGATGGCGTAGGATCTCACGACGGGGAAGACCAGGTTGAGCGTGTCACGCACCTGCACGTGATCGACGTAATCGAGCCCGGACAACTCCATCGCCTGCACGACAAGGAGTCCCCCTGGGGCCAAGCGCCTCTGCACACCTCGGTAGAAGCTCTCCGTGTAGAGGGCTAACGCCGGGCCCTCTTCCAAGGCGTCGCAGATGTCCACGATGACCACGTCGAAGGTCGCCGAGGTCTGCTCGATGTAGTCTTTGCCATCCGCGAACACGAGTTCGACCCGGGGGTCCTGAAACGCACCCTGATGCCATTCCGGCAGCCACTTCTGGCAGAGCTCCACGAGTTCCCGATCGATGTCCACCATCACGACACGTTCGACCGTCCGATAGCGCAGGACCTCCCGCAGGCTCGCGCCCTCCCCGCCACCAATGATCAGTACCTGGCGGGGCTCCGGATGAGTGAGCATCGCCGGGTGCACGAGGGCTTCGTGGTAGATGTACTCGTCTTCTTCAGCCGACTGCGTCCGCCCGTCGATGACCAACATCTTCCCGTACTCCTGGGTCTCGAGGATGGCGACCTCTTGGAAGGCCGTCCGCCCTGTGAACAGGAAGGACCGTGCGGCGAAGCTGTGAAACTCATACGGTGTGCCAGTTTCACGGTACCAAAAGACCGAAGGGTCGTGGGCCATGACGCAGCCTCCCACAGGGGTCAGATTCGAACACCGGGATCGTCAAGAAAGGGCTAAAGTGTACCTGTCAAGGTGGCGAATTGGATAAGAATTTTCTGATCAAGCCCGACCTCACGGCTTCCACGCAGTCGGCTCAGTGGCCTCCGTTCGCCCGTGACCGCCACTACGTGTCGGCCCCTGACGAGGTGAACCAGAAGAGAAGGGAGATGCTGATTTGCCGAGCTGGAATGGCGAAGGCGCTGCCGCAGGCTCATCCCATGGAGAGGGGATCCGCTGGCACAACGTGACGCCACCTGCCGTCACCGCCGTCGTTGGGGCGCCGTCGCTGTGTAACGCCCTCCACGCTTGTACGCATGGGATGGGCAGGCCTGGCGGTCTCACTCCAGGGCCCCGGAGATCTCCTTGAATTCTTGGCCCCTGAGGAGCACCACCTCCGCAAGCGGATGCCCATCCTTCAACATGGGCACGATGCTCACAGCCCGGAATCCTGGGTTCGCTTTCACCGCTTGCTCGGTGGCCGCACGGAGTGACACCGTGGCCTTCAGCATCGCCTCACGATAGCCCTTCGCCAGCCGCACTTCCTTGCCATCTGCAATGGGCTCCACGCTTGCCACCATTCCTGTCTTGGGGTCCACGGTGACGTCCAGGAGTACGGCCCCCTGTGCGATGTAGACGGTTAGTTCGAGGCTCCCATCTTCTATTTCAAACTCCGCGGAGATTGGTATGCCTAAACGCTCGCTGACCGACAAGCCTGCCTCCAACGACACTCTCGCGCCCTTGAGCGCCTCCACGAGCTTCGCGTTCTCACGGTCCTCCGTCCCATGCGCTGCACATGCCGCCACGAGGAACGTCAGGACCAGGGTCAGCACGACGACGGAACTCCGTGACATCATCGATCCCTCCGAAAAGGTTCAGCCCACATGATTGGTTTCCCGGGGCTCACGTGCCCCGATGCAGGCCGGGCAGCGGAGCTTCGCCGGTCGACCTCGGAAGGAACTTATAATAGCGTTGGAGTTTAGGGGGACTAAGGGGGACTAACCCCAATCCGAAAATAGATCAGGCGGCGAGGCGGTGATCGATGGACGCATAGAGGGCCTCGGTGGCGGGATTGTGGGAGAGGCGCAGGACGTGGCGGCCGCCCATGCGGGTCAGGC
>WNFD01000188.1_pt1 | contig 58410 bp, 47 predicted proteins | sample 5400491 | NCBI WGS metagenome assembly WNFD01 (sample SAMN13153343, study PRJNA577476) | soil metagenome | isolation source: 120 cm saprolite under Douglas fir tree site 2 hole 2 replicate 2 | place: USA:California | collected 2015-04-18 | reverse complement strand
CCAGACCTTCGGGCTCATCATCGTGGCGCTGGCGCTGACGCTCGCGGCCACCAAGCTGGTCGCCGACTACTTCACCCCGCGCAAGAACACCGACGCCAAGACGGCGAAGAAGCCGGCGCACGGCAAGAGCGGCAACAGCGGGACGGGCGCGCGGCTGGGGCTATTCTGGCGCACCCGGCAGCACGCCATCCCGGGCGGCGGCCAGCTGCCCGCGGCGCCACCGCAGGCCGCTGAGAAGCTGCCGGAGACTACCACCTGAAACCGACTCCGCGCCACGACGGACCAAGGGACCGTCCATCCCTGACGAATCCGCTGAGATAACCTCAGGGCAGAAGGCGCGTCAGCGTCCTCTCTACGGCCCCTGCACCCGAAAGGCCATCCTGTGGCAGACCGACCAGTTCGCTGGGGTCAATCTGTTCTTCACGGATAACTCTATTCGGATTCTCGTCGTCATAGATGACCTTGAAGGCCCGGCCCGTCAGTTCCTCAAACCGCCCGAACTCTGGGGTAGGCCACGCAGTGCGATCCCATCCATTCATGCGTCCTAGCAGCGGCCATTCTCCGCTTATGATACCAAGGTCACCAAATATCTCTACCATAACCGCATCGGATACGGATAGGCTGCTCAGCGCTTCGAGCGTTGGCGGCACGGAACGCCTTGGGCCGAAGAAATACCCGAGCAGGACGCCTTCCTTGCGCGGCATAGCCCGAGCAATAACCCCGACCGCGAACCCGCCATCTCGCAGCGGTACCGCAAACCATTCGCCCTCGCTATAAGTTTGTCTTGGCATCAGCCGCCTGCTTGCCTTGACAGGTAATCTAGCGCTGCCTGCCTATAGATCTGGTAATACGGCTTCGTTACGTCTACCGCGCGGTACTTGTTGAATCCGCTATTAGCCTCTTGAGCCTCGGGATATTTCTCGTACAACATCTGCTCCAAACCCTTTTGCTCGTTGAGGTCGTTGGTTAGGTACTCAACCTGGAACCTGTACTGGCCGAGCACCGGATCACGGGCATGGTCGAGTCGTCGCTCATACAGGCTCTTAGCCCGCCCGTGCGGACAACCGCCCCGGTTTCTTGGTCACGAAGAGTGTAAACCCCGCCCTGCCACCGATCCTGCGGTCCGCAGTTGTGGACGAGGATGGCGGTGGTGGCGGCCTGGATGTAGAAGTCGTGGTCGCCAGGGATGGTGAGGTCCCACATCCAGCCGGACCGGTGCCGGGAGGCTTGGCCGCCCAGGACGGTGGCGGTACCGCCGTTAGGGGTGCGCAGGTGGGTGCCGTACCTGAGGGTGCCGGCCTTGACCCAGCGGTGGGTGGTGGCGTCCCAGAACGGGTGGTTGCTGGTGGTGTCGATGACCGCTGTCCGGCCATTGGCACGGACGGTCAGGTCGTACAGGTTGGTGTCGTGATGGACCAAGACTGCGGCGATCGTCCCGGCCTGGGTCTTGCCGGTCTTCGTGTTGGTCGCGACCACCTTCTCGCCCGGTTTCAGCGAGGACATGGGCACGGCCTTCCCGCTGGCCAGGAGCACCTTGGTAGCTGCGGTGAAGCTCAGCCCGCAGCTCTCGGCCGCCTTGGTGGCGACCTGCTCGGCGACGCCCGAGCCGGCTTCTTCGGCGGCGTCCATGGCGGCGACTTCGACTTCGCCCTCGCCGCCGGTGGCGACGACCAGGGCGACGGTGACGGCGGCCTTGATGCAGCTGCTCAATTGGGGATGCGTGACGCAGGAGACGACGTCCTGGGCGCCGGAGTACTTGTAGGCGGCCTTGGCGACGGTCACGGCGGCCCGGCCGACGGCCTTGGCGGCCTTCTTCAGTACCCGGCCTACGGCGCGGGCGGCCTTGGCTACCTTGCGGACCATCTGCTTCGCGTATGCGGCGGCCAGCCTGGCCGCCAGCGCATCGTCGTGCACGGCGATGGCCGCCTCCCGGGCCGCGACGGCGGCCAGCGAATGGGCGGTCTGGGCGGCGACATCGGCCAGCCTGGCCGCGACCTCGGCGGCCTTGGCCGCGCCCTTGGCGGCCTGTGCCGCCAGTTGCGCCGTTCCCTCCGCCAGGTCGGCGGCCGCCCGCAAGCCGTAGGCGGCGACTTCTAGCGTCCCGTACGCGACGAACGCCGCGCCGGCGCGGGACTCGTCGTACAAGGCGATCCCGGCTTCTACGCCAGCGTCCTTCAGGTGTACGCCATCCTCCCACAGATTCCAGCTATGGGTTTTGGCCAGGTCATCCCGGGCCGCACGCCACTCGGCGTTGGCCTTGTCCTGCCAGGCCCGGGCGGCCTGTAGCTGGGCCTGGGCGGCCCGGAACGCGGACGCGGCCAGCTGCGCGGCCTTGGCGGCCAGCGCGGCGGCCTTGGCCGCGGCGGAATTCAGCAGGCGGGCCAGCGCGGCGGCGCCGTGCGCGGCCGCCGACGCGGCGACCGCCGCTCCGGCGGCCATGGTCGCGGCCGCGGCCGCCGCCGAGGCCTTCGCGTGTGCTTCGGCCGCGCGCGCGGCCGCGGCCGCGACCTCTGAGGCGCTGACGCTGCTAGCTCCGGAGGAGGCGGACGGCGAGTGCCCGGACGGGTCGGTGATCGTCATCGGGTTGTCGTCGGCGTAGGCGTGCAGGTTCCCGGTGACCGCCGGGTCGCCGTGGGCACCGGAGTAAGTGTCCTGGTTGATGAACCCGCCCGCGGACGGCTTGTAGAACCGCGCGCCCATGTCGACCTGCCCGGTGCCCGGGTCTGTCCACTGGCCCTGGTAGCCGACCTGGATGGCAGGGCCGGCGCTGGCCAGCACCTGGCCCCACGGGTCATAGGTGACCGAGCCGGCCAGCGAGGCGCCGGCGGCGGTGAACGTGCCGGACAGGTCGTCGTGCTGGTTGTTCAGCGCGATCACTTTCCCGCCGGCGGTCGTGCTGACCCCGGTGATCAGCCCGGCCGGGTCGCGGGCGTAGGACGCCGAGGAGTCCGAGGCGACCTGGTTGGTCATCCCGTCATAGGTCAGCGCGATGCTGCCGCCACCCTGTCTCGCGTCGCTGACCATGCGGCCGAGGGCATCGTAGGACAACGAGGAGGTCACGTCGGTGATCTGCTGGCCGTAGGCGTCCGAGGTGTAGGTGCTGCTGCCGCTCGCGCCGGTCCCGGTGGCCAGGTCGCCGTTGGCGGTGTAGGTGTAGGTGTAGCTGTTAGACCCGTCGGAGGTCAGCTCGTTGCGGGCGTCGTAGCTGTAGGTGGTGCCGTTGTTGCTGGTCATGTTCCCGGCGTCGTCATAGCCGTAGGTCTTGGTCACAGCCGACCCGCCGGCCGGGGTGGCGGTCCAGGAGGTCAGCCGGCCTGCCTGGTCATAGCCGTAGGTGTTGGCCACCGAGTGGTGGTCAGCGTGTTGGAGTCGGCGTCGTAGGTATAGGTGGTCACCTTCGTGTGCACCGCGCCGGTCACCCGGTCCGTGATCGGCGGGTCAGTCTCGGTGCTGAGCCGGTCCTGGCTGTCGTAGGCGCGGCTGGTCGTCAGCCCGGCCGGGAACGTGTCGGAGATCTGAGTCTGGGTCAGCTGCCGGCCCAGGTTGTCGTAGCCGTATTTGGTCACCAGCCCCAGCGGGCCGGTGGCCTGCATCACGTCGCCGGCCGAGTTATAGGCGTAGTTGGTCACCCCGCCGCCGGGCGCGGTGATCGATGCCAGCAGGCCCGGGGGTTCGGTCCCGCCGCCGACGGCGGCCTCCGACCCGGTGGTGTAGGCATAGGAGGTCTTGCAGCCGGACGGGCAGGCCGTCGTGGGCGGCGTGGTCTTCGTCGCGATCTGGGCCGATGAGGTGTACGTGGTGACCGTGTCGTAGGCCGGATCGGAGGGCGAGGAGGAGCGGGCATCCCGCGAGTCGGTCGGCTTGTCGTTACGCGGATCCAGGGGGTTGGACAGGTTCTCGTAGTACGACGAGTAGGCCGTCTGGCAGTTGCTGACGGCCACGCACGTCGTGGTCGAGGTCACGTTGTTGTGCGGGTCGTAGGCCACGTAGGTGGTATCGCCGTCCGGGTCGGTGATCGCCGAGGCGCGCCGGGCGGCGTCGTACCCGTAGGAGGTCACCCCGCCGAGCACGCTGACCGACCGCACCAGCGCGCCTGTGGCGTACACGTAGGAGGCGGTCTTGCCGCCCGGGTCGGTGATCGTGACGGTCTGGGTGTTCACCGGCGGGGTCGCGGGAGGGGTTACCCCGGACGGGACGTCCTGGTTTCGCAGCGCCTTGTAGCGGCCGGAGATGTCGGTGGAGGACAGCTGGGTGGTGTAGAGCGACACGTCGGCGATCGACCCGGTGAAGTCGCCGTTCGGCCCGTTGCCGATGTCGGCGACATACCCGGTGGCGGACGCGGTGGCCTGCGTGGTGATCTGCGCGGTGGCCAGCGCGCTGCCGTCGGCATACAACGTCGCGGTCTGGCTGAACGACCCGGGAGTGCAGGTGAATGATCCCGAGGGGCAGACGGTGCCGGGGCTGAGGGTGAGCACCGCCTGATGCCACTTGCCGTCGGCGACGTTGCCCGTGCAGGTCCCGAATATGGGCGCGTTCAGCGTCGTGCTGCCGATCATCCCCTCCAGGCACTTGTATCCCGAAGGGACCCACAGCGCCATCGGCTCGCCGTTCTGCCCGGTACCGGACGACAGCAAGGTCCCGTGCCCGGTGGCGCTGAACCACAGCTCCGCCGTTTCGGCGCCGGTGCCGCCGAAATACCCGCCGGGGATGCTGACCTGCGAATTGGTACCGCCGAAACCCGCCGCGTTCCCGTCCGAAAGACCTGCCGGGCCGGCCACGCCCAGCGTGACGTTCGCGTAGGTCGCCGGGGGACGCGGGCTGGCCGCGGTGGCGCTCGAGCCGACCATGTCACGAGCCGCCGGACCGAAGGTGTCGCTGAGCGGCCAGAAGTCCTGCGGGGAGGATCCCATGACCGCGCTGTCATAGGCGGCCGAGGACGCGCCGGAGGTCAGCCCGCTGTAGCCCCATGTTCCCCCCACGGCGTCGGTCAGCGCCGTGACCCGGTCGCCCGCGGTGTCGTAGGTCACTGACAGCTCGCTGCGCCCGGCCGGGCTGGTGACCGCGTTGAGCTCCGCGGCCTGGTGGGTCTCCGCCGCGTACTGCGCGGCTACCGTCCCGACGCTGGGCAGCTGGTTGTGGTAGATCGACACGTCGGCCATCGACCCGCTGAAATACGACCACGACGAGTAAAACTGATTCTGCGGAATCAGGCCCGCGCCGAGCAGCGCGTACGCACTCGACGGAGGACTGAAGCCGGCGGTGGCGGTAGCGACCTTCGCGCCGTCCAGGTACAGGGCCTGGCCGGGAATCAGTACCGCCTGGTGCCAGGCTCCGTTGTTAACGGCCGCCGGGGACGACATCGCCGTGGTGGAGCTGCCGTAGCCTTGCAGGGTGCCGTTGCTGCCGATCCACAGCAACGGGGTCGCGACGGTGGCGACGCAGGTCTGGCGAGCTGGCGGCAGGTCGGAGGTCAGGCCCAGCAGCACCCCGGACGCGGTGCTGGTCTTGAACCAGATGCTCACCCCCAGGCTCCCGGCCGCGGCGCCCGCCACCCGGCCGGTGTCGGCGATGCTCTTGCAGGAGCTTTCCTGGCCCGGGGTGGTGCACCAGGCCCCGTCGAGCGGGATGAACGAACCGGTTCCGTTGAAACTGGTCGCGGTCACCCCCGGGACCGGCCCGGACACGCCGGGGGTGGTGCCGAACTCGCCCGCCGGCGGGTCCACGGTGGTCATGTCGTTCACCGGGATCTGGTTGGCCGCCACCGTCGCGCCGGCCGGCTCGTTCAGCCGGTAGTAGCTGGTCGGGTCGGCGTTCAGCACCGAGCTCGGGGCGTGCGAGCCGTTGGTGATGTAGCCGTAGCTGATGCACGCGCTGGCCGTCCCCGGCGGGCACACCGAGGTGAGCAGATCCCCGCTGTACCCGTACGCCCAGGTCAGCGCCGTCGCCGGCTGTCCGGCTGTGACCGGGTCGGTCGACAACGTGGCCACGTGCGGATACGCGGCCCCGCTGGGAGTGGACCAGGTCAGGTGCAGGGCCCGGCCCGAGGTGGTACTGGTGATCGTGGTCAGCGTCCCGCTGCTGTAGCTGAACGTCTCGGCTTTCCCGGTGTTGTCGGTGATCGCGGAGATCAGCCACGAGGACCCGCTGGCCTGCCCGAACTGGTAGGTGGTACCGGTCTGGTCGGTCACCGCGAAGCCGCCGCCGGACAGCGCGGACACCACCGCGTACATGTCCTGCGGCGGCGCGTACCCGCCGGCCGCGTTCTTGGCGAACCGGACCTGCTGCCCGTCCGCCAGGGTCAGGATCAGCGCCCCCGACCCGTCCGGGTCCGGGACCAGCGACATGTCCAGCAGCGACGACCAGCCCGCCCCCAGCGCCTGCGATGTCCGCGGGTCCAGAGAGTTGTAGGTCCGCACGATCGACAACGGCGGCCCGATCGTGGCCACGCTGGCGTCGGTGGCCTGCTGGGAGACGTTCCCGGTCCGGGGGTCGATGGTCTTACCGGACCGGTTGTAGTCGGTGCCGCCCAGGTTGGAGGTCATGATCGGGTTGCCGTCATCGGCCTGATACGCGTTGCCCAGCCGGTGCGAGATGGCCTGCTGGGCGTTGCCCACCACGAACGAGATCGGTGTCGTCCAGGTGATCCCCGAGCTGGTCAGCGCCGGCGGGGGGACCGCGTCGCTGACCGTGACCTGCCAGTAGTAGGTGGTCCCCCACCTCAGGGGGGTGGCCGGGGTCCAGCTGTTGCCGCTGCCCGCGACCCACCCCGACGACGCCACCTGCGTCGCGGTGCTGGGATCAGGGCCGTTCAGGATCCGGAAGGCATAGGAGAACACGGGGTTGGCCGGATAGCCGCCCGGCACGACCGCCGACGCGCTCAGCTGCGGGGTCTGGGTGTCCACGTCGGTGCCCGGCAGCGGTTCCTGCTCGTTGATCTGCGGCGGGTACTGCTGCACCGTGTACGGAGCGCAGTACTGGATCCCGCCCTCGGCCGAGAAGTACGTGCCTGCCGCGTTCACCATGTCCCAGCAGATCTCATAGGAGCCGGGATTTTCCGCGGGCGTGACGCTTTCCACCGTCGTGGTCCCGCCCGGCGCCACCGTGCCGCTGATCGCGACGTTGGCGCCGGTCGTCAGCGGCGTCCCGGTCCCGGTAGTGTCGCCGGAGGGGAACACCTGCGAACCGAGCGCGTAGCCGCTCCACGTGCTGGTGCCCGTGTTGGTCACCGTCACGGCGATCCGGCCTGACTGGTCAGCCATCGGCACCGTGTCGAAGGTCGACGCCACGCTGTAGGAGGCGTTGTCGGTGCCACCGCCCATGAATGCCGTCAGCGACGCCGACGTGCTAGGAGACGCCGACGGGCTGGGGGACGGCGACGGGCTAGGCGAGGGAGACGCCGAGGGGGACGGCGACGCGCTGGGCTGCGGGGACCCCGCGGCACCGGAAGCCGAGCCCGCCACGACATGGCCGGCCGCCATCGGCGCCGAACCCGTGGTCACCAGCGTGCGGGAACCGACGGGCGGCGGCGCCAGGGCCGGGACCGGCGCCGGGTGCCCCTTGAGGCGCCCCGCGACCGCGACCGCTCGCGTCGCCGACGGCGGCACGTAATGCGGCTGGCCCGCCGCGGTCCCGATGCGCTGCGCGGGCCCGGCCGCGTAGCCGAACATCTTCGGGGACGGCACACCGCCGCCAGCGGCGGCCGGCATCGCCGCGGCACTCGGCGCGCAGATGCTCATGCACAAGATCCCGACGGTGGCGAACGCCGTGGCACGCAGCCGCGACCGCGAGAGGACTAGGCGGCGACCTCGGCCCGGCCCGGACAACCAACCCGGCATGCTCGACTCCAGGGCAACACGTAGCGGATCAGACGAAAACTGCCGGGCGGTCAGGACCCGGGCGGCGGGGCATTCGCCGCCAGGGCGCGGATCAGCTGGTCGATCCGCCCGGGCGCGTCAGCCGCAGGCACGATGGCGGTGTTCGGCGTTCCGGCCACCGCAGCGGCGCCGGGGGCGGTGACAAGCAGGAAACGCTGATGCGAGTTGGCCTTCCCGGCCGCGATAACCCCAGCCGTGGCCGTGCCGGTGGCGATGATGACGCCGCACTGCCGCTCGATCAGCGTGTTCAACATCGGCTTGACATCAGCCGGCCCGGTGTCAGCCAGGTAGGTGACCATGACATGGGTAGCTAGCGAGGCGGACTGCATGGCCGCCCAGACCGGAGCCGCGGGGGTGCCGGGCGCGATCCCGCCTGGCTCGGTGAGCAGGCACGCCGAGACATTCAGGTATTGCCTCGCATGCGCGACGGCGGCCGACCGCGGCCACAACGCCCACGCCGCGATCCCGGCGACCGCCACCACCACGGCGGCGCCGACCGCCAGCAGCCACCTCGGCAAGCGCCCAGCCTGGCTCGATGGCATGTGGTGGCTCCCCGTCGTTGCGGTCCTGACGCGCGGTGAAGGCAACCGTAATCCCGAAGCGACAACATCGAACAGGCAGACTTACCGGCAAACTTCCGCCCCGTGAGGCCACCGGCGCCTGTCCGCAACCCCTGTGAACCATGGATCACAAATCGTTACATATGGCTTACGCTGCACGTTTAAAGCAAACCTAGATCTACTTCCACAAATTCACAGATCGCCGCCTGCTGCCTGCGATACCAGGTGCCGCTGGTGGCGCTCGACCCCACCGGTTTCGACGACTTCGCCGAGCATCACGGGCTTGAGCTGCTCGACGATCGGACGTTACTGCCCAAGGCAGGGCGGGGCCGACCGGCCTGGACTCAGGCGCGGGCGCGGGCGCGGGCCAGGACGGCGGCGGTCGCCAGGCCGAGCGCGATCGTCGCGAGCGCGGAGGTAAGCAGGGTGCCGCGCGCGCCGAGGGCGGCGACGATGGGGCCGCCGAGCGCGGTGCCGAGCGGCGTGGCCAGGATGAGCAGCGCACTGCGGGCGGCGATGACCTGCGCCATCGCGTCGGGCGGGCTGGCGTCCTGGAACACCGCCATCGACAGCGAGGTCCACGGACCCCAGATGACGGCGCCCGCGAAGAACGCCGCGAGCCCGGCCCACAGCGGCGTGCGCAGCCCGAGCGGGACCAGCGCCAGGCCCCAGCCGAGCACGATGCCGGTCATGGTCGGCCACACCGGCCAGCGCCGCAGGAACGGCGCGGCGAGCTCGCCGGCTACCGCGCCCACGCCGAACACCGCCCAGAACGTGCCGAGCAGCACCGCCGACCCGTGCAGGTCGGTCGCCACGTGTACCGGCAGCGCCACCTCGACCGGCCCATACAGCAGGTAGAACACGAACGACAGGGCCAGCAGGCCGGGCAGCACCGGACTTGACCTGATCATGGCCCAGGCGCCGACCGCAGCTGGAGGCCCGGTCGGCGCCGCGGCCGGAGCCTCGGTCAGGGATGCGGCCGGAGCCTCGGTCAAGGCCACGGCCGGAGCCGGCGGGACGGCAGGCGCCAGGCGGGCCGCGAGCGGCGCGATCCGCGCGTAGCTGACCGCGAGCACCACCCAGCTCGCGGCGTCCAGGGCGATGACGACCGCCGGGCCGGCCAGGGCGGTCACCACCCCGGCCAGGGCGGGGCCGATCATCAGGCTCAGCTGGTCGGCCAGCCGAACACCGTGTTCCCCGCGACCCGGTGCTCGGCCGGGAGCAGGTCCGCGATCAGCGTGTACTTGCCGGCCATGCCCCACGCGCTGAGCAGCGACGACACGCCGAGCAGGGCGACGTAGCCGGCCGGGTCGAGCAGGCCGGCCAGGGCCAGGCAGGCGATCAGACCGAGGGCCGCGGCCCGCAGCACGGCGTTCACGAACACCAGCCGCGCGCCGTGGCGGCCGCTCAGCCAGCGCCGCAGCGCGACCGCGCCGACCGCCCCCGGCAGCGAGTAGGCCGCGACGGCCGCGCCGACCCACAGCCCGCGGCTACCCGCCGGGGCGAGCTTCAGCGCCAGCCAGGCGATCGCCACCGCGCTCATCCCGTCGCCCAGCGCGGAGGCGGCCGCGCCGGGGAGGACCCGGCGGAACACCGGATGGCTGAGAGCCGGATAGTAGGGCGAAGACCGGGCTCGTTCGGCCAATCGAGAAGCCCTGGCCGCAGCGGCCGGGACAGCCTGGTCCCGATCCCGGTCCTGGTCTCGGTCGCTGGTCACCCCGGGATCATGCAACCTCAACCCCGGCTGAGGTCAAGTCGCGGCGGATAAGGTCGGGGGCATGGCGACCGCGCGCGAGCTCCTGCTGGCCGAGCAGGCGCGCGCCCGGCAGCGGGTGGCGGCGCTGGAGCGGGAGTTCGCAGGCCTGGCCGAGGCGGCCAGTTCGGCCGGGACCGACGACGAGCACGATCCCGAGGGCGCGACGCTCGCGTTCGAGCGCCAGCACGCCGCCGCCCTGCTCCAGGCGGCGCGGGAGCAGGTGGCGGCGATCGACGCCGCGCTGCGGCGGCTGGCGGCCGGGCGGTACGGCATCTGCGACCGCTGCGGCCGGCCCATCGGGGCAGCCCGGCTGGCCGCCCGGCCGACCGCGCTGACCTGCATTCGGTGCGCGGCGGGAGGATCGCGCTAACGTAAGCAGCCCTTGTCCTCCTGGTCAGCTCTGCGGTGTCAATGCCGAGTCCGCCCCGCGGGCTTCTGTGTTCCCGCTGGATTGCCGGCTGTGCGCTGCACGCTGTCGTGGACGCAGGCATATGACGATCGCGATGCCGCATAGGCCGGCCCCGGCGATCGTGCGGGCGGGCCCGGCTATTCCGGCAACCGCGCCGGCCAGCGCGAAACCGAGTGCTTGCATGGTGAGCAAGCCGGCCGTGTTAACTGCCATCGTCCGCGCGAAGAGATGCTCCGGAGCGGCCCGCCGGACAAGCGAGTCGAGCCCGAGGGCGTACATGCTGCCGGTGCCCGCGCCGGCGAGCAGCGGCAGGGCCACCGCGATCGGAGGGGTGGCGAAGAACGCCAGGTAAGGCACAAACGAGGCAGCCGCGGCGAGCCCTATGAGCCGGCGCTGCCGCTGTGGGCTGAGGCACCAGACGCCGAGCAGGTCGCCGACGATGAGCCCGGCTGGAAGCGCGGCCAGCCACCAGCCGACCAGCGCCGGGGAGCCGTTCTGGCCAGCGACGTACGGAGCCGCGAGGGCCTCCGGGGCAACTGAGAACATCGGGACAAGCCAGCCCAGGAGCAGCAGGCGGCGGAGCGGCACGTGCGAGAACACGAGCCGGACGCCGCGCAGGGAGTCGCGCAGCAGCGCAGTGCCATCAGCCGCACCGATGACCGGGTACTGGCCTAGGCCGAACCGTACCAGCGAAGCGGCGATGACCAGCGCGGCGCTGCTGGTGAGGAAGGCGCCGCCAGGCGAGGTGGCAACGAGCAGCAGGCCGCCAAGCGGGTTCCCCCCGACCTGTGCCACCTGTGAGGCGATCCGGATCAGGGAGCGGGCGGGCACGTAGGAGGCTTCCTGTACGACCGACCGCACGAGCGCGCCCTGGGTCGCGCTCGCAATGCCTCCCAGGGTGCCTGTGCCCACAAGCAGCATGAGCAGCACCGCAATAGGCATGCGTGGCCAGGCCATGGCCGCGGTGAGGCCCGCGGATCCAAGAGTGCAGGATGTGAGCAGCCGCCGGGGCGGGACGCGATCGACGATCCCGGACAGCAAAGTGCCTGCGAAAATGTACGGCAAGAACCCGAGCGTGAACGCGAGGGAAGAAAGCAAGGGTGATCTTGTCCGCTCGAACAGCAGCACCGTCAAGACAACCGCCGAGACGACCGTCCCGGTGATCTGGATGGCGGAAGCGGCAAAGATCGCGCGGAATTCGGGCCTGGCGAGCGCCGCGGCATAAGAGGCATCGCCTCTGCTAGTCCTGCGCATGGGACAGACTGTGCGGCCAGTGGCACAGCAAGGCAAAAGATTCGCTCCTGCGCGTATCTTGGTGACGATGACCGCGTTCGCCGCGCAGCGACAGGACCTCAGCACGATCCGGTTCGCCTGGTCGCCAGCCTGGGAGACGCTCTCGGCCGTCCGGATGTTCATCGACCCGCGCGGACGCCCCTACCACCAGACCTGGCACGACGCGATGGCCGGGGAAGCCGCCCGCCTCCACCTCGCACCGCTGTTCGCAGTCAACCCGCTGCGCGGATCCGTCCCGGACTTCCTGGCGCCGCCGCCGCATCAGCCGGCTCCCAGATTCCGCGACCAACTGGACGAGATCCGGGCGACACCGCCCGAGCAGGTAACCGCGGACCTGATGCGATGCCGCAGCACGCTGACAGGCAAGGCGCAAGGCGTACTCGACACGATGCTCGCCGATCCCGAAGCCGCCCGGGACCTCCTCGCCAGCCAGATGCAGGCCGCATGGGAACGCCTCGTCGCGCCGTTCTGGCCGCGCATCCAGGCCGTCCTCGACGCCGACGTGGCCCAGCGGTCACGACAGCTCACCGACCATGGCCTGCGCCCGATGCTCGAAGAGATCGATGCCCGGATCACCTGGGGTGCCGGCACCGTGGCCGTCAACGACGGCGTGGACCTCCTGGTCCAGCTCCGTGGGCGAGGGCTCGTCTTGATGCCGAGCGCCTACATCTGGCCGGCCGTAGCCGCGATCGTCGACGAGCCCTGGCAGCCAACGATCGTCTACCCGGCACGGGGCATCGCCGACCTCTGGCAGCAGGCCGCTCCCCCGCCGGACGCCCTCGTCCGGCTCCTCGGACGGACCCGCGCCCTGCTTCTGGCCAGGCTCGACCGGCCAGCGTCCACTGGCACGCTGGCCGCTCTCCACGGACTCAGCCCCAGCGGCACCTCCAGACACCTGATCGCCATGCGCGACGCAGGGCTCATCACCGGCACCCGTCACGGCCACGAAATACGCTACGCACGCACCCGGCTAGGAACCGACCTCAGCCGCGCCGCGGCAGGGGAACATGCACCCTACCCGTAGGCGATCTGGCCGGGCCAGGTCCCCTACGGGCTGCGCGGGCTGCGCTTCGGGACAGCATCTCCACAGGACTACTCGGCGTGCAGCGCGAACGCGGGGCGGGTCCGCGCCGCCCAGCCGGCCGGGGCCAGGGCCCCGGCCGCCGCGATGGCCAGCCCGGACAGCGCCAGCAGGACGAGTTCCCACGGATAGTAGACGTTCAGCACCGAGGCCGGCACCGCGGTCTGCGCGGCGTGGCCCATGACCGGAAGCACGACGTGGTGCAGCACGACTCCGGCCGGAATCGCGATCAGGCCGGCTACCAGGCCGATGCCTGCCACCGAGCACACCACCATGGCGATCGTCTGCCGCGGCGTCATGCCGACCGCCTTGAACACGCCAAGGTCGTGCACGCGCTCCCTGATCTGCAGCGCCACCGTGTTGAGCACGCCGAGTCCGGCGACGACCGCCAGCAGCAGCGTCAGCGTGGCGATCAGGCCGACGATGGCCGCGAACTGCGTGGAGTTATCGGTGATCGCGGCGACCGAGTAGTCCGGCCCGAGCGCCGCGGTCAGCGCGTTCGCGTAGGGCTGGGCGGCGGACCCCGGCTTCAGGGCCACGTCATACTGGCCGACGGCCAGACCAGGGTCCAGGCGGGACAGAGTGGGCAGGCTGCCGAATATCTTTGGCCTGCCGTTGCTCGGGTCGAGCACCTCGCCGGCGATCCGCACCGTGATATGCCTGGCCCCGGACGTGATCGTATACGTGTCCCCCACCGCCGTGTTGGTGGCGGTGAGAAAGGCGGTGTTGACGTCGGCCTCGCCGTTCCCGTGGTACCAGTGCCCGGTGATCAGGGCGTAGCCGGTCCAGCTCGCGTCACCGCCGAAGGCGACCAGCGACAGGTGACCCGGCAGGCCGAGGACGCTGACCTGGTCGTCGGCTTCGGCCACATAGCGCAGCGTGCCAGGCTGAGCCCGGAGCGCGGCCTGAACGGCGCGCTCCTGCGCGGCCAGGCTGGGGCCGCCCGGGCGGCCGGGTCCGCCCGCCTGCACCGCGGATCCACCGGCCCCGGCCCCGGCCCCGGGTCCCGGTCCGGGCAGGCTCACCTGCACCGGTTCGGACTGGGCGTGTGACAGGTCCTTCTCGACCCGGTCCAGGGAGGTGCCCAAGCCGGCCGCGAAGGTCACCGCGATAACGCCGAGGAAGATCGCCACGAGCGTGACGAAGGTCCGGGCGGGCCGTGCGAACGGCCCGGCCAGCCCGATCGTCACCGGCCGCGGCAGCAGCCGGGCCCGCCCGAGCAGGCGGTGCGCGCCGTACCCGTGGGAGGCTCGGGGAGCCCGCCCGGTCGCGATCGCCTGCACCGCGCTGAGCCGTCCCGCGCGCAGCGCCGGGAGCAACGCGGCGGCGATGGTCAGGCCAAGCATGATCAGCGGCACGGCCACGTCGACCCAGAACGGCACGGCCAGCGCGCCCACGCCGTATACCTGCGCGGTCTGGCCGAGCAGCGGCACCGACAGCAGGTTGCCGGCCAGCACGCCGACCACGCAGCCGACCAGCGCGGGCACCGCCACCTGGAGCACATACGTGGCCACCACCTGGGCAGGGGAGAAGCCGATGGACTTCAGCACGCCGATCCGGCGGGTGCCTGCCACCACGGCGCCGCTGACCACATTGGCCACGATCAGCACCGACATCACCAGCCCGATCAGGCCGAATGCGACGATAAACGGTACCCACGGCGCGATCGAGGCCGTCGCCCGCAGCTTGGCGGTCAGGTAAGATTGCGCGCCGAGCAGCGAGCCGTGCGGCAGCGCGGCGCGCAACGACGCGACGTCCGCGTTGACCGCGGCGTCGGTTCGGGCGCTGGAGAAGCGATACAGCATCTGCGCCACGTCCGGTGTCCCCGGCGCGCGCAGCGCGGCTATCTCGGCGGGCACCACCCAGGCCTGCGCGGTGCCGGTGACCGACGTCGCGACGCCGACGACCGTCAGGTGCGGCGAGCCTGCCACGCCGCTCACCGTGATCTGCGACCCGACCGACACCGGAGGGCCATCCGAGCCGCGCGACCAGACGACCTCCCCGGTGCGCTGCGCCCAGCGGCCTGAGTCAAGGGTGAGGTCATCGACCGGACCGCCCGGTGACGCGCGGCCGATAAATGTCAGCTGCTCCTGGAAGACGCCCTGGCCCCCGGTACCCCCGGGCCCGCCGGGCTTGCCGGGCCGGACGGTGAAACTGACCTGCGCGCTGACCGTCGTCTCGGCGAACGGGCCGGACGCCGCGGTCACCCCCGGCAGCCGGGTCGTGGCGGCCAGCTGGGCGGATGAGGCCTGGTCGGCGTTGACCGCCGCCGTGACGTGCGCGCCGTGCTGCGCGGCGAACGCGTGGTCGAAGGGTGCGTTGGAGTCGACGAGAAGGCCGAGCGCCAGCGTCGAGGCCGCGGTCGAGACCAGCACCACCAGGCCGATCACCATGGCCTGAACGCGCCGCCCGGCCAGCCCACCGCGCGCGGCCCGGACGGCCGGGCCCACGGGGATCGCCCTCATCGCCGCGCCCCCGCGGTAGCGTCGCTGGCGATCCGGCCGTCGACGAGCTGGATGACCCGGCGCGCGTACCTAGCCGCCAGATCCGGGTTGTGGGTCACGACGACGAGGGTCTGTCCGGAGGAGTTGAGGTCGAGCAGCAGCTCGCCGATCTCCTCCCCGGTCGCCGTGTCCAGCGCCCCGGTCGGTTCGTCGGCGAGCAGCAGCGCGGGCCGGTTGACCAGCGCCCGGGCGATCGCGACCCGCTGTCGCTCCCCGCCGGACAGCCGGGCCGGGTACGCGTCCCGGTGCGGCCCGATCCGCAGCGCGGCCAGCAGCTCATCCACCCGGGCCCGCGCCTGCGCGGCGGGCAGGCCGGCCAGCTGGGCCGGCAGCAGGATATTGTCCGCGACGGTCATGTCATCGAGCAGGTTGAAGAACTGGAAGATCATGCCGACCTGCCGCCGCCGGAAGCGTGCCAGGCCGGTTTCGCTGAGCTTGTCCACCCGGTCATCGCCCACCCGGACCTGACCGCTGGTCGGGCGGTCGAGCCCGGCGATCAAGTTGAGCAGCGTCGACTTGCCGCTCCCGGAGGGCCCCATCACGGCGACAGACTCGCCGTGCGCCACCTCCAGGCTGACGTGGGCCACCGCCGGCGCCCCGTCGTGGTCGTAGCGCTTGGTCACATCGCTGAGCTGTACGAGAGTATCCATGCCAGGGACGGTACGAACTCCGATGCCACCGCCGCGTCGCCCGCGAGAGGCAACTTCCGTACCGTAGCGGGCTGATCCGCGGCGGCCATCATCCTGAGGATGTACAGATTTACGCCGCAGGGGCGATGATGGCTTCCTTGATCGGGGTGACAATGATGGGGTGAAGGCGGATGGACGCGGACCGGCCCGGCGCCTCGCGGCCGAGGGAACGCGACGCCTGGTGGCATTCTTCCGGCTGGCCGAACCGCGGCGGGTCATAGCCTGGTCAGATGGCGCGGTCGACACGGCCATCGCCGTCGTGGCCACGCTGGCGGGCCTCTGGGCGGCGATCGAGCGAACCCAGCCCGGCAGTGGCGGGGCGGCGTTCCCCACCGTGCCCGGGGCGGGGCGCCAGGAATTGCTGCTGGGTCCGGCGCACCTGGCAACGCCGAGCTTCATCCTGCTCGGCGTCGCCCTGACGACGGCGCCGCTCGCCTTGCGGCGCAGGTATCCGATCACTGCGTTCTGCGTGATCCTGACCGCGGTGATCGCCACCAGCAACTACACGACGACGGTGACCTTCGCCACCGTGATCCTCGCCGCCTACAGCGCGGTCGTCTACAGCAGGTTCCGCCGGATGGCCCTGCTCGGCGTGTCCACCGGGGCGATCATCGTCACCGCGGCCTTCCCGAACACCACGCCGCCGGTGCCCGCCCGCTATACCGCGCTGCTGGTCCTGATGCCGACCGTGGCGGTCGCGATCGCGATGCGCATCTGGCGGCAGCGGGCCGGCGACTCGGCCGAGCGGCTGCTTCAGGCCGAGGCCGAGCACGAGGCGGAGACCCGCCGCGCGGTCGAGGCGGAGCGGGCCCGCATCGCGAGCGAGCTGCACGATGTGGTGACGCACAACGTGAGCGTGATGGTGGTCCAGGCGGGCGCCGCCCGCCGGGTGCTCGGCAGCTCGCCAGGCCAGGCCCGGGAGGCGCTGCTCGCGGTCGAGGCCAGCGGCCGGACCGCGATGGGCGAGCTGCGCCACCTGCTCGGCTTGCTGGCTCCGGCCGGCGAGTTGGCCGACGGAGACGACGCCGTGCTCGTCCCGCAGCCCGGCGTCGGCCAGGTTCGCTCCCTGGTCGACCGGGTCCGCGCCGCCGGGCTGCCCGTCGAGCTGACCGTCACCGGGGCGCGCGCCCTGCCGCCCGGCGTGGACCTGGGCGCCTACCGCGTCGTCCAGGAAGCGCTCACCAACGTGATCAAGCACGCAAACCAGGCCCGCACGGTCGTCCGGATCGAGTACCGCCCGCGCGAACTGCTGATCACCGTGTCTGACGACGGCCGCCCGGCGGATGCGCCGTCGCCGGGAGTGACGCCCGGCCTGGCCCGCCCTCGGCGGCAGGACGGGGGCGGCCGCGGGCTGATCGGCCTGCGGGAGCGGATCGCCATTTACGGCGGTGAGCTGGACGCGGGCCCGCGGCTGGGCGGCGGCTGGCGCGTCCAGGCCAGGATCCCGCTGGAACCCGCGGCCGGCCCACGGGATCCCGCGGCCGGCCCCGGCGGCCCGCCGGCCGCAGCCGACCGGCCCTTCCGGCCGGAATTCCAAGCCACGCCGACGTGAGCACGGCTGCGGACGCCGCGCAGGCCCCCCGCGTGGTCATCGCCGACGACCAGACGCTGGTGCGCGGCGGCTTCCGGCTCATCCTGAACTCCGCCGGGATCCCGGTCGTGGCGGAGGCGGCGGACGGCCAGGAGGCTGTCACGGCCACGCTCAGGCACCGGCCGGACGTCGTGCTGATGGACATCCGGATGCCCGAGATGGACGGGCTCGAGGCCACCAGGCGCATCCTGGCGTCCCGGGCCGACGTGCGGATCATCATCCTCACCACGTTCGACCTGGACCGGTACGTCTACGCCGCGCTGTCCGCCGGGGCCAGCGGCTTCCTGCTCAAGGACGTCTCCCCCGAGCACCTGATCGCCGCCGTCCGGCTGGTGCGCTGCGGCGACGCGCTGCTTGCCCCGTCCATTACCCGCCGCCTGGTCGAGCGATTCGCCCCGCGCGAGGCAGAACCCGGCCGGGCGAACGGGGACCTGTCCGCCCTCACGCCGCGCGAGCTGGAGGTCCTCGGCCTGATCGCGCGCGGCCTGAGCAACGCCGAGCTCGCCGCCGCGCTGACGCTGAGCGAGGCGACGGTGAAGACCCACGTGGCCAGGATCCTGGCCAAGCTGCAGCTGCGCGACCGGGTCCAGGCGGTCGTCCTGGCCTACGAGACCGGCCTGGTCAGCCCGGGCACCGACCGCGGCGAAGGCTGACCGTCCGTCTTCCCCAAAGCGCGCGGGAGCTGCCACGATAGGCCCATGACCGACTCTGCCTCACCGACGGCCGCGTTCCGGGCGGCGCGGGATCTGCTGCTGCGCAACCGGGAGGACTACGATTCCGCCCGGCGCGAGTTCACCTGGCCCGAGCTCGACGAGTTCAACTGGGCACTTGACTGGTTCGACGTGATCGCGGCCGAGCATCCGGACCGGCCCGCGCTGCGGATCGTCGCCGACGACTCGGACACCAGCCTCAGTTATGCGGAGCTGGCGGCCAGGTCGGGGCAGGTCGCTAACTGGCTGCGCGGCCTCGGCGTGCGGCGCGGCGACCGGGTGCTGCTGATGCTCGGCAACGTGGCGCCGCTGTGGGAGGTCATCCTGGCCGCGATGAAGCTCGGCGCCGTGATCATCCCGGCGTCGACGCTGCTCCAGCCGGGCGATCTGGCCGACCGGATCGCCCGGGGCCGGGTCCGGCACGTCATCACCGACACGTCGCAGGTGGCGAAGTTCGGCGGGATCCCGGGCCAGTGGACGCGGGTCGCGGTGCCCGCAGGCGGGGCCGCGGGCCCGGATGAGGTCGCGTCCGCGGCCGGCTGGCACGCGTACGCCGAGGCGTTCGCCAGCCCGGTCGGGTTCACCCAGGAGGGCGTCACCCGGGCCGGCGATCCGCTGCTGCTCTACTTCACCTCGGGCACCACGGCCCAGCCCAAGCTGGCCGCGCACACGCAGGTCAGTTATCCCGTGGGGCACCTGTCCACGATGTACTGGATCGGCATCCAGCCGGGCGACGTGCACCTGAACCTCTCTTCCCCCGGCTGGGCCAAGCACGCCTGGAGCAACGTGTTCGCGCCGTGGAACGCGGGAGCGACCGTGCTGGTCCTGAACTACCCGCGTTTCTCGGCTTCTTCGTTGCTGGCCGCGCTGGGCGGCTGCCGGGTGCGCACGTTCTGCGCCCCGCCCACCGTGTGGCGGATGCTCATCCAGGCCGACCTGGCCGCGGCGGACGTCTCAGCGCTGCGCGAGTGCGTGGCCGCGGGCGAGCCGCTGAACCCGGAGGTGATCGAGCAGGTGCGCAAGGCCTGGGGCATCACGGTCCGCGACGGCTTCGGCCAGACCGAGACCACCGCGCAGATCGGCAACACGCCGGGACAGCCGGTTCGCCCGGGGTCGATGGGCCGCCCGCTGCCCGGGTACCAGGTGACGCTGGTAGATCCGCTGACCGACCAGCCGACCCGCGATGGCGAGATCTGCCTGGACCTGAGCCAGCGCCCGCTCGGCCTGATGACCGGCTACCTGGACGACCCGGCGCTCAACGCCGCCGCCATGCGGGGCGGTTATTACCACACCGGCGACGTCGCCACCTCGGACGAGGACGGCTACATCACCTACGTGGGCCGGACCGATGACGTCTTCAAGGCCGCGGACTACCGCATCTCGCCGTTCGAGCTCGAGAGCATCCTGATCGAGCACGAGGCGGTGGCCGAGGCCGCGGTGGTGCCTTCCCCGGACCCGGTCCGGCTGGCCGTGCCCAAGGCCTACATCCTGCTTACCGCGGCCAGCGCACCGTCGCCCGAGCTGGCCCAGTCCATTATGGCGTTCTGCCGCGAGCGGGTCGCGCCCTACAAGCGGATCCGCCGGATCGAGTTCGCCGACCTGCCCAAGACGATCTCCGGCAAGATCCGCCGGGTCGAGCTTCGCGACCAGGAGACCGCCCGCCCGTCTTCCCCCCGCGGCACCACCGAATTCTGGGAAGAAGACTTTTCTTGGTAACCAGCGGCCCAGCTCTGTCTCAGTGCGGTCCTTCGATGAGCCCGGCGTGCAGGACGGCAATGAGACCGTTTGATCACACGGCCCGGCCAAAGGAGACGATCGTGGGAACGATCAGAGTGCACGAGTTCACGACCCTCGACGGCTGGTCGACGCGCCATCGTGGACGTTCACTACCCGTTCGACCCCGCGATGGGTGAGGCGATCGCCGCGATCATGGGCGGCAGCAAGGCGATCCTGCCCGGCCGCACGACCTATGAAGAGTTCGCTCCGTCTTGGTCCACCCGCACCGCCGAGGAAGACCCTGGCGCGCCGTTCATGAACGGCGCCCCCAAATACGTCGTCTCCGCCGGCCTGCAGCGCGCCGACTGGTCGAACTCGACGATCCTCGGCCCTTACCGGGCGGAGACGATCCGGAGCCTTAAGGATCAAATCGGTGGCGGGATCTACGTCAGCGGCAGCCGAACCCTGGTGCAAGCCCTGCTCGCCGACGGGCTGGTCGACGAGCTGCACCTGTTTGTCTTTCCGCTCGCCCTGGGCACCGGCCGGCGGCTGTTCGCAGATGGCGCCGCGCCCATCAAACTCGCCCTGACCGACTGCCGGACGTACACCAGCGGAGTGGCCTACCTGACTTACACGCCGGCCGGTAGCTAGTGTCGTGTTAAGTCACGTTTTGCTCGGTTGGCTTGATCGTGCGAGAGACGCGTCTGGCCGTCAGGTCCAGCCGGCTCGATGTTCCATCGGGCCGGTCACAGTCGGCTCGATGTTCCATCGGGCCGGCCGGCCGAGGGGGTTTCACGGGGTGCCGGGGTCGTCGCCTTCTGGCGCGCCTGGCTGCAGGCGGGCGCTCCACCGTTCCTCGATGTGGCCGAAGCGCCAGATGAGCATGGCGGCTAGCCATGTGACGATGAACATGCCCACGATCACGAAGCCAGCCTTGTTGATGTTGAAGTTGTACATGAAGCCCCAGAACCCGTGGGTCTGGCTGAGCCCCTTGACCTCACGGGGGACCAGGCTGAGGACCTCGATCCCCCCGATGAAGAAGCAGATGGCCACGGAAAGCCCGGTGATGGCGAGGTTGTAGTACACCTTGCGGACCGGGTTGAAGAAGGCCCAGCCGTAGGCCAGGTTCATGAACAGCCCGTCGGTGGTGTCCATGAGCGTCATCCCCGCGGTGAACAAGATGGGCAGGCAGATGATCGCGTACCAGGGCACGTGCTGGGAGGCCAGCAGCGCGGTGCTGGCCAGCAGGGCGACCTCGGTGGCGGTGTCGAAGCCCAGCCCGAAGACCACCCCGACCGGGTACAGCTGCCACTCCCTGGTGATGGCCTTCATCCAGCGGCCGAAGAACCGGTAGAAGAACCCGCGGTTGGCCAGCTGGCGCTCCAGCTCGGCCTCGTCGTACTGCCCGCGGCGCATCGAGGCGAAGATCCGCACGATCCCGGCCAGGATCACCAGGTTCAGCAGCCCGATGAGGAGCAGGAAGGAGGCCGACACGATGGTGCCGAACAATCCCCCGAACCGCTGCAGGGCGGACCCGCTGTCCGACACGGCGCCCAGGACCGTCTTCTCCGCCACGATGATGGCGATCCCGATCGCGACCACGATGGTGGAGTGCCCGAGGGAGAAGAAGAAGCCGAACCCGAACGGGCGCGGCTGGCCGGTGCCCTGCCGTTCGCCCATCACCTTGCGGGTGGTGTTGTCGATCGCGGAGATGTGGTCGGCGTCGAACGCGTGCCGCAGGCCCAGGGTGTAGGCCAGGATGGACACCCCGATCCCGAGCCCCTTGTAATGAGACGGCACCACGAACACGAAGAAGATGAAGAACCCGGCCACGTGCAGCCCGAAGATCACGCCGTACATCGCGATCACCCGGGCGCGCTCCTGCGGCGTCATCGCGGTGAACGACTGCCGGACCAGCCGGCTCATCCGGGCAGATCGCGACGCGGTCGCAGCGGGCACGGTCCCCCCTCCGGTGGCCGAAATGCCTGATGCCAACTGACCACACGATAACCAAGATGCAAATCACTTGCAAGTACATGCGATATGCAGCTAGGAGGTCATCGTGGCCCACCCGGACGGGCCCAGCTTCGCCGGCTCAGCTGGTGACGTCGGCCGACGTGAAGCGGGCCCAGGCGACCGAAACGAAGAGCAGCGCGTACACCGCGAACGACAGCAGCCCGCGGAGCAGGGTGGAGGTATCGACCGGCGCACGCAGCAGGGAGTCGAAGGAGAGCCACCAGTGCGTGGGCAGGTACGGCCCGGCCGCCGCGAGCTGCGGCACGTTGTCGGCCACCTCGCTGGCCACCACGATGATCATGACAGCGGCGATGGCTCCGATCGCGTGCTCGGTCATGGTCGAGATGGCCAGCCCGATCGCGCCGAGCGCGGCCATCGCGGCCGCGACGTACAAGGTGACGAGCAGCAGCCGCAGCAGCCCGTCGGACAGCGAGACGGTGGCTCCGGACAGCAGGGTCACCGGCCCGACCGGGAACAGCGCGACGCCGGCGACCAGGGCCACCGCTGACACGATGAATGTGGCGCACAGGCCGAACGTCACGATCGTGCCGAACTTGACCGCGAGCAGCCTGGTCCGCCCGGCCGGCACCGCGAGCAGGTAACGCAGCGTGCCGTAACCGGCCTCGCCGGCTACCGAGTCCCCGGCCACCACCGCGACCACGACCGGCAGGACCAGGACGAGCAGGGTGCTGAGCGCGATGAAGCTGAGGAATACGCCGTTGCCCGCCAGCTGGTCGAAGAACGCCACCCCGGGGCCGTTGCCGCCCTGCGGATGAGGCGCCGCCAGGCGCAGGGCGATGCCGATGACGAGGGGAAAGATGGCGGTCACCGCCAGCAGCAGCAGGTTCCGCCTGCGCAGCAGGACAAGGCGCAGCTCAGAGACGAAAAATCTTAGAGAGGCCCGAACGGGCCGTGGTGCGTGTAGTGCCGACCCGGGGGGGCGACCCCCCGGAACCCCCCGCTCACGGGGGGGAAGCGTTCCCCCCCGTACCCCCCTCGCCCGGTCAGCCGCTGACATCGAAGCCCTCCCCGGTGAGGCCGACGAACAGGTCCTCCAGGCTGGGTGAGGTGACCGCGAAGCCGCGGACGCCGATGCCCGCCTGGACGAGCTCGGCGCAGACCCGCTCCGGCGAGGCATCGCCGAGCACGGCCGACGCCTCCGCGTAGGCGTGGCCGGAAACCTCGGCCGCGGCCACCTGCGCGTCGGCCAGGCCCAGCCCGGTCAGCACCTTGACCGTCGCTTTGGTGTCGGCGGTCTGCACCGTGACCCGGGCGGCTCCGGTCCGGCGCAGCTCGGGCAGCGATCCGGAGAAGACCAGCCGCCCGGTCCGCATCACGCCCACGTGCGTGCAGATCTGCTCCACCTCGGCGAGCAGGTGCGAGGAGACGAAGACGGTGGTGCCGTCGGCGGCGATCTGCCTGATCAGGGCGCGGACCTCCCGGGTCCCCTGCGGGTCGAGCCCGTTGGTCGGCTCGTCGAGGATGATCAGCTCACGGGGCCGCAGCAGGCCCGCGGCGATGGCCAGGCGCTGCTTCATGCCGAGCGAGTAGTTGCGGTACCGCTTCTTCGCCGCCGCGAGCAGGCCCACCCGGTCCAGGGCCGCCTCGATCCTGGCTGGCGCCGTGGCTCCGTCGGCGGTCCGGTCCGCGGCGTCGTAGCGAGCCAGGTTGTCGCCGCCGGTCAGGAACGGGTAAAAGGCCGGTCCTTCCACCAGCGAGCCAACCCGGTGCAGCACCTGAGCGGCGCCGGCCGGCATCGGCACGTCAAGCAGCGTCGCGCTCCCGCTGGTCGGGAAGGCCAGACCGAGCAGCATCCTGATCGTGGTGGTCTTGCCCGACCCGTTCGGGCCGAGGAAGCCGTAGACCGAGCCGTGCGGAACGGCCAGGTCGATGTGGTCGACGGCCAACTGACCGCCACGGAAGCGCTTGGTCAGCCCGCTGGTCGAGATCGCGGTCAAGGTGTCCCTGCGGGCTGGGAAACGGAGTGAGCGGGGGCGCCCGGGGTCGCCGCCGCGTAGAGCACGCTGGGCTCGACCGCCCCGACGAACGTGCTTCCGCCGTCCGTCATCAGCACCGAGACCAGGCTGGTCCGCAGCAGCCGGCCGCTGCCCCAGGCGCCGTGTACCGGGGTGGCCGACGCGAGCAGGGCGTGCAGCACGGCGGAGCCGTCACCCGAGGTGCCGTGCGAGGAAGCCGGACCCTGCGCTGGGGTGCTGGGGGTCAGCGCGGATGACGGCAGCTTGAGCACGGTCAGCCAGCCGGATCCGATCGCGGCGACGTCCGGTGCCCCGCTGCCCGGGGCTCCGCTGCCCGGGGCTCCGCCTCCGCTGGCCAGGTTCACTTGGGTGACCGTCGCTCCCGGCGGCGGGGTGAAGCTGAGGTCGGCGGGCGCCGGGGTCACGAAATGGATGTCCGTGTAACCCACCTGGAAGGCCGGACTGCTCGCGCCCCGGGCGTAAATCTGCAGCCGGAGCGGCACGCCGTTGCGGCCGTCGATGGCGATCTGCACCTGGCCGACCAGCGACCTGGCGTCCTTGGGCGCCAGGATCAGCGCATAGGCTGCCTGCCCGGCCACCGTCACGTTGCTGGCCACGCCGACCGTGGTGGTCGGCCCGACCGCGGCCAGCACCTCCTGGGCCGCCTGCTGCGGCGTCAGCGGCTGATTCGGGACGGGCGCGGCCGACTGCGCCGGGAGCGTGAACTTGGTGACCTTGTTCAGCGTGCTCTGCCACAGCCACGCGGTGCCGCCGGTCCTGATCACATCGGTCTCGCTCAGCGACTGCGGTACTGCCAGCCGGAAATGCCCGGGACTTGAGTACCACACCCGGACCGTGTGCGACCCGGTGAGCAGCGAGGACAGCGACGTGGGGTTCCCGGTGGCGGGCAGGGCGGGCAAGCCGAACGAGGCGGTCTCCACCACCGTCCCGGTCAGCGGCGGGGTCACGGAGTCGGCCACCTTGGCGAGCAGCTGAGCCGGGGTGCGCGCGGGCAGCCCGGGAGCGGCCTGGGCCACGGTGATCAGCGACCCGGCCATGACCCCGCCGGTGATGACCAGCGCGCCGGCCGGAATCGCCCACCTGGCCCGCCTGGACAGCCTCGGTACCTGAACCATGACACCTCTCCCGCTATCGGAGCGTACCCGCCGTGCTCGCCTTAACAGTGCTTGCCTTAACAGTGCCTGCTTCAACAGTGCTTGCTTCAACAGTGCTTGTTTCAACAGTGCCGCACGGCCGCTGTGAGCACCCTGAGAGGCCGGCCACGGCAGCCGGACTAGTGGGTCACACTGGGACAGTGCGGGTGCTCGTGGTAGAAGACGAACAGCGGCTCGCCTCGGCCGTGCGCCGCGGCCTGACCGCCGAGGGGTTCGCCGTCGATGTCGCCCACGACGGCGTGGACGGCCTGCACCTGGCCCGGGAGGGCGGGTATGACGCCGTGGTGCTCGACCTGATGCTGCCTGGCTTGTCCGGTTACCAGGTGTGCGAACGGCTGCGCGCCGAGCGAAACTGGGTGCCGGTGCTGATCCTGTCCGCCAAGGACGGCGAGTACGACCAGGCTGACGGGCTCGACCTCGGCGCCGATGACTACATGACCAAGCCTTTCTCCTACGTGGTGCTCGCGGCCCGGCTGCGCGCGCTGCTGCGCCGGGGCGCTAGGCCGCGCCCCGCGGTGCTCACGGCCGGTGACCTGCACCTCGACCCGGCCGCCCGCACCGTCCGGCGCGCGGATGCGGTCATCGAGCTGACCGCCAGGGAGTTCGCGCTGCTCGAGTACCTGATGCGGCGGGCGGGCCAGGTGGTGCCCAAGGCGGAGCTGCTGGAACACATCTGGGATCCGGATTCGGTCGCGGACATGAACGTCGTCGAGGTCTACGCGGGATATCTGCGGCGAAAGATCGACGTGCCGTTCGGGAAGAACGCCCTGCAGACCGTGCGCGGGGCAGGGTACCGGCTTGCCGCCGACGGCGGCTGACCGTGAGCGGCGAGCGGCGCGGGCCCGCCGGATGGTGGCGGCGGCGAAGCCTGCGGGCCCGGCTGACGCTCATCACCTCGGCCGGGCTGGCGCTTGCCCTCGCCGGCGCGGCGGTGCTCCTGGTCAATGCCCTGCGGATATCCCTGATCCGCGGGCTCGACGACTCGGCCAGGCAGGGCGCGGTCGAGGTGGCCGCGCTTATCGATCAGAACCGGTTGCCCAGCCCGGTTCCCGTCGCCCCGGGCACGATTACCATCCAGGTGCTCGACGCCCGGGGCCGGATCACCGACGTGTCGCCGGGCGCGGACCGGCTGGTGCCGATGCTGCCGCCCGGGCAGGCCGAGGCGGCCGCCCGGACCGGCCAGGCTCGCATGCTGGCCGGGCCGCCGCTGGGCATGCCGTCGCTGCTGCGGGTGGTGGCCGTCGGCGCGAGCGGCCACCAGGTCGTCATCGCCGCGGTCTCCTACGCCCAGGCCGGCGACAGCCTCGTCACGCTCGCCAAGGCGCTGATCATCGGAACTCCGCTGCTGTTCGGCCTGCTGGCCCTGGCCACGTGGCTGGTCACCGGGTACACGCTGCGGCCGATCGCCGAGCTGCGCCGGGGAGCCGCGGAGGTGACCGAGACCGGCGTACCACGTGACCTGCCCGTGCCGCCCGCGCGCGACGAGGTGCGGTCGCTCGCCGTCACGCTGAACGACATGCTCTCCCGGCTCGCCGATGCGCAGCAGCGCCAGCGCGATCTGGTATCGGATACCGCGCACGAGCTGCGCAGCCCGATCGCCAGCATCCGCGCTCAGCTCGAGGTCGCTCTCGATCACCCCGACGGCCTGGACTGGCCGGAGACGGCGCGCGACGTGCACGCCGACACACTGCGGCTGGCCAGGCTGACCGAGGACCTGCTGCTGCTCGCGCGGCTCGACGGCCAGCACCTGCGCCGCAGGCCTACCGACCTGACCGCGGTGTGCGGATCGGTCACCGAACGCTACGGTGCGGCCCGGGTCCCAGTGCTGACCGACGCCACGGCGCCCTGCGTGGTCGCAGGCGACGCGGACGCGCTGAGCCGGCTCCTGGTGAACCTGCTCGACAATGCGGTCCGGCACGCGGCCAGCCAGGTGTGCGTGTCGGTGCGCGGCGAGGATGGCTGGGCCGTCCTGACCGTGGCCGACGACGGACTAGGGATCCCCGCCGCAGATGTCGAACGGGCCTTCGGCCGGTTCTCGCGCCTCGACGACGCGCGGAGCCGGACCGGGGAGGAGGGCGTTGAAGGATCGGGCCTCGGCCTGGCCATCGTGCGGTCCACCGCCGAGGCTCACGGCGGCTCGGTGTCGCTCAGCGACGCCGGGCCCGGCCTTCGCGCCGTCGTCCGCCTGCCGTGCTAGGCAGCGCTAGCCCGGGGGGACGACCCCCCGGAGCCCCCCGATCCTGGGGGGAAACCTTTCCCCCCAGACCCCCTCGGCCCCCTTGCGTGCGGCTGGGAGTGCCGCCAGGAGACCGATATGAGCGCCCCGCCCAGCGGCGAATCGCCGATGTGCCATCGCCCGCCGGTCGAGCGCACGATCGAATCGCCGATGGCCAGCCCGAGGCCGGCACCCGGGCCGTGTTCGGTGGCCCGGTGGAACCGGTCGAACAGGCGCGGCCGGTCGGCTTCGGGAATGCCAGGGCCGCTGTCTTCCACGGTCAGGCTGACCCGGTTGCCCTGGGCCCGGACCTGGATCCGGACCTGCCCGTCCGCTCCCGCGTAGCGGCACGCGTTGTCGACCAGGACGCCGGCCAGCCGGTCGATCCTGTCCGGCGGCGCGCTGATCAGCACCGCCCCGTCCGGGGTTTCCGCGGTGACGGCGGGACCGACGGCACGGAACCGGTCCGCGCAGGCCTGCGCCAGGGTCGCCAGGTCGACCGGCTCATCGCCAGGCGGCGGCGGTCGTGAGTCGAACCGGGCCAGCCACAGCATGTCATCCACCAGCCGCCGCAGCCGCTCGCTTTCGCCCTGGATCCTCCTCAGCGCGTCGCGGTACCCGGCGGCATCCCGCGAGGCGCTGAGGGCCACGTCCGCTTCCGCCCTGATCACGCTGAGCGGAGTGCGCAGCTCGTGCGAGGCATCGGCGGTGAACTCGAGCTGGCGGCGCCGCGATTGCTCCACCGGGGCCAGGGCCCGCAGGCCCACGACCAGCGAGCCGAAGAACATCGCGAGCAGCAAGAACGGCCCGGCGATGATCTCGGAGTTCAGCAGCAGGCGCCGGGTGTGCGCGTCGCCGGCCAGGCTCTGGCCCGCGACCAGCCAGCCGCCATCGTCCCGCGTCATCTTCAGCCGGAACGGGCCCACCGAGCCCAGGTTCGCTGTGACCCCGAGCCCCTCGCGCGGCGCATGCGCGGCGAGCAGGGCCGATGGAAGCGCGGGCGCACCGGGACTGTGCCCGGTGATCACGCCCCGGGCGTCCGCGTACCAGAGGAACACGGGCGCGGCGTCGGCGTCGAGGTCGGCGGCCGAGCCGGCCCGGGTCACCCGCTGGCTGAGCGTCGCCGGATCCTGCCGCGCCATGGTGAGGCGGCCGGCCAGCCGGTCATCGTTCTGCTCGGTCAGGTGCTTGGCTACCACCAGGTTGAGCACGACCACGCCGATGAGGTAGACGGCCGCGATGGCCGCCGTGGCGGCGGCGGCGACCTTGGCCGCGGGGCTGGCTCTCACGCCGGGCTCGCTGTCATTGGGGGACGATCCGGTAACCGACGCCGCGGACGGTCTCGATTCGCACCCCGGCGCCCGCGAGCTTGGAGCGCAGCCTGGCCAGGTGGACGTCGATGGTGTTCGAGCCGAACGCGTCGGCCTCGTTGTCCCAGACATGCTGGGCGATCGAGCGACGGTCGGCGACACCCGGGGAACGCCGCATGAGAATCTCCAGGATGCCCAGTTCGGTCCCGGTGAGAGCGGGCCGATGCCCGCGGATCACCACCTCCCGCGCGGCCGGGTCGAACTCGAGTTCCCCGATCATCATCCGGGGCGCCTGGCTGAGCGGAGGCCGGCGCTGCAGGGCCCTGAGCCGGGCCAGCAGCTCGCCGAAGTCGAACGGCTTGACCAGGTAGTCGTCCGCGCCGGCGTCCAGGCCGGCGATCCGGTCGGCCGGGGTGTCCCGGGCGGTGAGCATCAGCACCGGCGTGGCCAGGCCGCCGCGGCGCAGCTGCTGCACCAGGTCCAGGCCGGACAGCCGGGGCATGCGCCAGTCGAGCACCGCCACCTCGTACTGGTAGAAGCGGAGGTAGGTGGCCGCGGTCTCGCCGTCTTGCACGAGGTCCACGACGTAGCCCTGTTCCCGCAGCCCGCGCGCCAGGACTTCGCCGAGGTTTTCGTCGTCTTCCGCGACCAGCACCCTCACGGCTCCCGAATGTACCTGGGCTTCGGCAGGCTTAGCGCGAAACACGACGCCAGGCTGGACGCGGGATCAGCCGGAGAGCCACGGCGAGCCCGGCCAGCGGCGCCGGAATCCACACGGCCGCCTTACGGCCGCGCAGCGCCACGGCGGTGGCCGCGCCGACCTGCTCCGGCGTCGTAGCCAGCGGCGCGGGCGGCATGCCCGCCGTCATCCGGCCGGTGACGAACCCGGGCCGGACCAGCAGCACGCGCACTCCGGTGCCATGCAGCGAGTCCGTCAGCCCGCGGGCGAAGGCGTCCAGGCCGGCCTTGGCCGCCCCGTACACGAAGTTGGCCTTGCGCGGGCGGACCGCGGCGACCGAGGACAGCACGACGATCGTGCCGTGGCCCTGGGCGCGCATCCGGTCGGCGATGGCCAGCAGGCTGGTGACGTGGCCGGTGAAGTTGGTCTCGATCATCTCCGCGGCGCGCCGGACGTCGTGTTCGACGTCCTCCTGCGGGACCAGGATGCCGGCCGCCGAGATGACCATGTCCAGGGGTCCCTCGGCGAAGATGCCGTCGGCGAAGGCCTGATGGCTGCCGGTCTCGAGCGCGTCGTACCGGACGGTCCGCACCTGGTAGGGCAGTTCCTTGCCCGCGGCGGTGAGGCGCTGCTCGTCCCGCCCGGCCAGGATGACCTCGGCACCCGCAGGCACATCGAGTGCGGCGAGGATGGCCAGGCCGATCTCGCTGGTGCCGCCGAGCAGCATGATCCGGGGCAAGTGACCCGGTCCGTTCGGGAAAATATTCATTTCATCCACCAGTCCTTGGCGGCGAGCCTTACAGACCCGCCACGAACAGCGCCAGCCAGCTCAGCTCGCAGACCAGCATCGGGACGTCCCTGGTCAGCAGGTCCTCCACCGGCGCGGCCGTGCGCCGGCCGGTGAGGAAGCCGAACCGGATCAGGGCCGCGGCGAGCGGCAGGGCACTGACGAGGTGCCAGGTCCTGGCCCCCGGGTGTTCCCCGGCCGCCCACGCCAGGTACGCCGCGATCATCAAGGCGCCCACCACGAACTGGCTCTGCCGCAGCGCCGCGGGCCGGTACCAGCGCATGACCGGCCGGTGCCGGATGGCCTCGGCACCGAGATTGGTCAGCTCGGTGTAGCGCTTGGCGATGGCCACGCCGAACGCGCCCAGGCTGCACACCAGCAGGAACCAGCCGGACGGCGGCACGTGCGTGGCCGCGGCCCCGCCGAGCACGCGCAGCAGGAAACCAGACGCCACGAACAGCACCTCGACCACCGGGATGTGCTTGAGCACCCAGGAGTACAGGAACGACAGGCTCAGGTAGCCGCCCACCGACGCGGTGAGCAGCGGCTCGGAGATCAGCACGCCGCCCGACAGCCCGACCGCGGCGCAGACCGCGCCCAGCACTACCGCGTGCTGCTTCGGCAGGTCGCCGGCCGCCACCGGCCGGTGCCGCTTACGCGGGTGGCGGCGGTCCCGCTCGGCGTCGGCCACGTCGTTGATGAAGTACACCGCGACCGAGGCGAAGCCGAAGGCGGCCGCGGCCACCAGGGCATAGGCCAGGCCGTCGCGCCGGCCGAGCGTCGAGCCGGCCAGCGGCGCGGCGAACACGAGCAGGTTCTTCGGCCACTGGCGGGGACGGGCGGTGCGCAGCACCGCCACCGGCCAGCTCGGGCGGCGGGCGTGCCGGGGCCGCACCGCCACCTCGGTGGCGCTCGTCTGGGCGGTCACCGTGCGTAGACTACCGTGAAATCGCGGCTGTAGACGGAGTAGTAGCGGTACGCGCTCTGCTGCTGGGTCGGCAGCAGGTTCACCGGGCGCGGGTCCGAGGGATGGCCGTGGGCCTGGTATGACTCGAAGGACATCCAGAACGGGTTGATGTCCAGCTGCAGGGCCTCGACCGCGCCCGCTCGCCTCAGCAGGGTCGCCAGGTCCTGGACGTTGAGCGCCGGGCCGTACACGAAGATGATCCGGCCGCCCTGGGTGATGCCAATGCCGGAGCGCCAGACGTAGTACCCGCCGCCGAGGGTGGCGCCCCAGGTGCTGACCACGTTCTGGTTCACCGCGGCCGGGATCTTCCCATGGTCGACGAGGAGCTTGAGGTTCTGCCTGACGCCGACGACGTCGGGGGTCATCTGCACTTCGCTGCCCCAGGCGCCGATCTTGATGGTGCCGTTGCGGTAGTAGACCACCGACGCCGCCCCGTTCACCAGGGCTCCCTTGCTCGCGCCGTTCAGGTAGAAGCCCCCGCCCGCCGAGTTCAGCTTGAACCCGCCGTTGAACGTCGCGAGCAGGCCGGTGCGCGTGCCCGGCGGGATCCACGACGCGGCCTTCCAGTTGCCCGGGCCCGGATCCTGGGCGCCGGGACGCAGCTGGAAGCTGACCAGCCGCTGATCCAGCGAGACGATCCCGGCCACGTAGGAGGTATGCAGGCTGTCCGGCCGCAGGAAGGTGCCGAAGATGGCGGGCTCGCCCTTGACCGTTTCCAGCACGCGCCAGACGCCCTCGCCCGGCAGCGGCTGGCCGGCCGGCGAGGTCAGCCGCAGCGGGATGTTCGGCTGGAAGCCATGGACGCGCTTGTATTTGACCTTCGCCTGGCCGGGTGCGGTCAGGGAGAAGCCCGGCGTGCCGCCCACCTTGGGCGGCTGATAGCTGATCCACTCACCGAAGGTCACCACCGGGCCCAGGTAGTGGCCCCTGGCCCATTCGGCCAGCTTCGAGGAGACCGACCCGCCGCCGGGCGCGGTCAGCGCCTGCCCGACGGAGAAGGCGGCCCAGCAGCAGAGCACGGCGATCAGGGCCAGGATGACCCGGACCGTCCGCAGCCGCAGCAGCCTGTGGAGCCGTCCGCGGCCCCGCCTGCGCCGACCCTTCGACCCTTTCCCCCGCCGGGACGGGGCATCGCCGCCGCCCGGGAGCCCGGGGTCCTCATCAGGGCCGTAGTGCTCAGCTTCGTAGGCCTGTGGTCCGTACGGCTCCGCGCCATAGTGCTCGGGTCCATAGTGCTCGGGTCCATAGGGCTCGGGTCCATAGGGCTCGGGTCCGTAGGTCCCCTGCCCGTAGGGCTCACGTCCATAGTGCTCCGGCCCGTAGGGTTCCGGCCCGTATTGGTCACGTCCGTAGGGCTCACGTCCGTCGGGCTCCGGCCGGTAATGCTCACGTCTGTAAGGCTCCGACCCGTAGGGCTCGGGTCCGTACGGCTCGGGCCGGTACGGCGAGTCTGACCTGTATGGCGAGGCACTCTGCCGGGCAGCGCGGCGGGACGCCGGTCGTAGCACTCGCCTACCTCCTTGGGTCTACTGCGAAGTCCTCGCAGATGGTCTACCGGCTCAACATGAAGGAACGGTTACGCGGCTGAGTTGCCCGAGATCACTGAGAATTATCCTGACACAGCCAAGCCTGACCCTATGACACCGCCTCGACATCACCGACCCAGATGGACTTTTGCCGCGACATGGCAGGGAGCGATTTACCAGTGGCCCCACGGGAGCAGGGCGGTGACGGCGACCGTCGCGAACAGCAGCGTCAGGTACGCGATCGACAGGTGGAACAGGCGCATCGGGGCCGGAGATTCTGGGAAGGAGCCGGCCTGCCCGTCGGCATCCGCGGCGGCCACCCGGGCGTCCAGCCCGTGCGCCTCGACCAGGAACCAGGCGCCAAGCGCGGCGGCGAAGACGCCGTAGATCCAGCCCGCGTACGGGACCAGGGCCAGCGTGGCCGCCACCATGGCGTAGGAGTACCAGAGGATCTTCCGGGCGACCACGGCGGGCGACGCGACGACCGGCAGCATCGGCACGTTCGCCGCCGCGTAGTCCTTGCGGAACTTCATCGCCAGGGCCCAGAAATGCGGTGGCGTCCACAGGAAGATGACCGCGAACAGCACGACGGCGGGCAGGCTCACCGTGCCGGTCACGGCGGCCCAGCCGACCAGCACGGGGAAGCAGCCCGCGGCGCCGCCGATCACGATGTTGGCTGGGCTACGGCGCTTGAGCAGCAGCGTGTAGACGAAGATGTAGAACAAGATGGCCGCGTCGGCGAGCGAGGCCGACAGCCAGTTGGCCATCAGGCCGAGCAGCAGCGTGGCTCCGGCGCCCAGCGCGATGCCCCAGGCCAGGGCCTCCCACGGCTTGATCGTGCCGTGGCCGTTGACCACCAGCGGGCGCCGCGAGGTCCGCTTCATCACCGCGTCGATGTCGCGGTCGATGTAGCAGTTGATCGTGTTGGCGCTGCCGGCCGCCAGCGTGCCGCCGACGAGCGTGACCAGGACGAGCCGGATCGACGGCACGCCGCGCTGGGCCAGCAGCATGGCCGGGACCGTGGTGACCAGGAGCAGCTCGATGATGCGCGGCTTGGTCAGCGCGACGAGACCGCGGACTACCACTGCCGCCGGACGGCGGCCACCGGGAGGCGTCCCCGTCTGCCCGTGGCCGAGCGTTCCTTCGGTGCCTGCGGGAACCGCCGCTGTCGATGTCGTCACTCGCCGCCCTCAGGCTCGGCCTGCTCGGCCTGCTCGGCCTGCTCGGCCTGCTCGGCCTGCTCGGCCTGCTCGGTCTTCTCGGCGTCGCCGGCTGCGGGCGGCCCCGGAACCGGCGTGTAGGAGACCGAACGCTCCGCGGCGGGAGCACGATGCCCGGGCACCAGTTCCGGCTTGGTGTACGCGACGTACAGCGCGCCCGCCACGACGATGAACAAGATCATCGGGAACGCGAAGGTCAGTATCGACCCGCCAAAGCTCCACGCGCTGGTGTCGGCAGGCGCCGCGCTCAGACCGTGCACTCCGGATCCCTTCTTTCTCTTCGGCTCACAGCGCTCAAAGAGCGTAGAACAGCAGCCAGAACAGCAACGCCATCGCTGCCAGGTAGTTCCAGACGGTGGAGAAGCCGCTCAGCGACGCCTGGAACCGTTGCACGGCGTACGTCTCAGTGTACGTGGGCGGCTGCTCGACGAACGATAGGGCCGGGATGAACCTGGATCTGGCGAGCAGCATTTCCAGCCAGAGCAGCGCCGCGAGCTGGATGACGAGGAACACCGGATAGAAACCGGTGAAAACGCTCGAGTACCCCGAGCTGCCCGGCGGGAACGGGAGGTTCGCCAGCTGATAGATCTGCATCGCGACCGCGGCCAGGCCGAGGGCCATCGCGACGAGCCCGTCGATCTGCCACGTCGCCTTGTGCCCGGCCTTGATCCGCTGCAGCCCGAAATAGTGCACGCCGGCGCTCAGCTCCGCCAGGAGCATGATGGTAGTGCCCATCCACAGCGACGGGTGCACGAAGCCCGAGCCCTGCCACCTGCCTTCCGAATTGAGCGAACGCAGGTAGAAGTAGGCGAACGCGAAACTGCCGAACAGGAACGTCAGCCCGCCGATCGCCAGCCGCGAGCCGGTCCAGGCCGCGTTGAGCGCGGACTCGTGGTAGTAGCCCTCATCCTCGGCCGCGAGCGCGGCTTCTTCGGCCGAAGGTGCAGCCATATCCGCCATGGTTTATGCCTCCACTCCGCTCGCCCCCGCGTAAGCGGCGCCGATGACGCCGGGCGGCGGGTTCAGGTCCGCCACTGGGAGCGCGTTGGGGATGCCGTAGTCATACGAGCCGGCCAGGATCACCGGCACCCGCTTGAAGTTCTCCGGCGGCGGCGGCGACGGCAGCTGCCATTCGAGGCTGCGCGCCCGCCACGGGTTGCCGACCTCACGTTCCCGCCAGAACAGCATGGACATGACGAAGTTGATCAGGAAGATGAGCATCGAGCCGCCCAGGCAGAACGCGGAAATCGATACCCAGTCATTGAGTGTCTGCAGGTTGCGCGCGTACTCGAACACGCGGCGCGGCATGCCCATCAGACCGAGCGCGAACAACGGCATGAAGGTCGAGTTGAAGAAGATGAACATGGTCCAGAAGTGGATCTTCCCCAGCGTCTCGTTCAGCTTGATCCCGGTCATCTTCGGCAGCCAGTAGTAGATACCGGCCATGAACGCGAAGATCAGGCCGCCCATGATCGTGTAGTGGAAGTGCGCCATGACGAAGAAGGAGCCGTGCTCGGTCGTATCCGCGGGGACGTCGGACAGGAACACGCCGCTGATGCCGCCGATAAGGAAGTTGAAGTAAAAGGCCAGCGCGAACAGCATCGGAATGGAGAACCGGATCTTCGCCTTCCAGAAGGTTCCCATGCCGACCAGGTAGATGAAACCGGTGGGGATGGAGATGAGCTCCGTGGTCAGCATGAACAGCGGCCGCATGTCCGGGTTGATCCCGCTGTCGAACAGGTGGTGCTGCCAGACGAAGAAGCTGAGGATGGTGACCCCGAGTATCCCGGCCGCCGCGATCCGGTAGCCGAACAGCGGCTTGCGGCAGAACACCGCGACCACCTCGGAGATGACGCCGAAGCCGGGCAGCGCCAGGATGTACACCTCGGGATGGCCGAAGAACCAGAACAGGTCCTCGTAGAGGAAGCTGCTGCCGCCGAGCTGGTTGGCGAAGAACGCGGTCTGGAAGGTCCGGTCGGCGAGCCCCATGTAGCAGGCCCCGACGAGGACCGGCACCGCCAGCACCTGCAGGAACGCCACCGTGAACATCGACCAGACGAACATGGGCAGCCTGCTCCAGCGCATGCCCGGCGCCCGGTAGTTGATGACGGTGACGATCATGTTGAAGCCGGCCAGGATTATCGAGATGCCCATCAGGCCGAACGCGAAGTAGTAGGCGTCCATGCCCTGCTTCGCCTGGTCGGCCAGCGGCTGGTAGCCGGTCCAGCCGGTGGGGAACCCGCCGAACAGGACGCCGGACAGCAGGATGACGTAGGCGGCTGGGGTGAGCCAGAAGCCGAGCGCCTCGAGCCGCGGGTACGCGACCCGCTTCGACCCGATCAGCAGCGGGCCGAAGTACTGGCCGAACGGCCCGAGGATGACCGAGGACATCATCATCATCATCATCGTGCCGTGCTCGCCGACCACCATCAGGTACTGGTTCGGCCCTATGAGGTGGTAGGACGGCGACAGCAGCTCGCTCCTGATCGCCATCGCGAACAGGCCGCCGGTCAGGAAGTAGCCGATCATGCCGTACAGGTACTGGATGCCCACGACCTTGTGATCGAGCGTGTACCTGAAGTACTTGGCCAGGCCCGGTTCGGGATGCTGCTCGTGATGCGGCAGCGGCTTGCCGATCATCAGCTTGCCCAGGTCGTTGAAGACGCCGACGCCGGCCAGCCAGCCGATCACGGCGAACGCGTACCCGAGCACGATCGGCACGTTGTTAGTGTCGGACAGCGTGTTCTGGGCGTACCCGCTGGACAGGAAGTTGCCGAGCAAGTGGCCGAGGATGTAGCCGGCCGCGGCTCCGATCACGCCGATATGCGGTCCCGGACGCAGCCACCATGGCCGTGGGGCCCCGGGGACCTCAGGACCACGCCCCGTAGGCTCGGCTCGCTCCGGCTGTATCTCGATGGCCATCCCGTCACCTCTTCACCGAAGTAATGGCGGATGTTACGTGCGCCGCTATCCGCGGCGGGAAGCGCGTCACGGCGTCACCGGGTCACCAGGCGGGTAGTAGTACCCCGCGGCCCCGGTGATGCCGTCTATCGTCGGCAGGTTCTTGCCGAGCTGAGGGATCACGGTGGGATCGTAGGTGAGCGTGTACGCGGGCAGCGCGGCGAGCACCCCGTCGCTCTGCTCCTTCGACTGCACGCCGCTCGCCCAGGACTCGAACGCGGACTGAGTCACGACGTGGCCGTAGTTGAACATGGCGCCGTGCCAGATGCCGCACAGTTCGTTGCAGCGGACGGTGACGCTGCCGAGCGACTTCGGCGTCACGTACGCCACGTTGTCCACCTGCGGGTTGGCGTCGGCCTTCACGCCGAGCTGGTAGGCCCAGAAGCTGTGGATCACGTCCAGCGAGGTCACGTGGAAGGTCACCGGGGTATCCACCGGCAGCATCAGCACGGTGCTTTCCATCCCGCCGAACTGGGGATACCGGTACGTCCAGGTCCACTCCTGGCCGATCACCTGGACCTGCAGCATCTTGTTGCCGCCGGGGGTCCAGGACGTCGACTGCACGCCGGCCAGCTTCCAGATCGGCGACGGGCCCTCGCCGGCGCCCGCGCCGGCCGTCCCGACGAGCTCGACGGTGCCGAACACAAACAACCACAGCACGATCACCGTCGTGCCGATGATCCACGTCGCCTGGACCTTGGTATTGCCGTAGATCGGCGTGCCGTCGCTGTCGTCCCCCGGCCTGGCCCGCCAGGCCACGATCGCGTAGATGAAGTAGAGGAGAACGGCGATGATCACCGGCGCACCGCTTACCGCCATCACGGCGATGTCGAACTGCTGGTGCCTCGCGGCATCGGACAGGTCGCCAGGCGGCAGGTGCGGGTACCACACAAACCAGATGACGAGGTCGGCGGCCAGCGCCAGCACGATCCAGATCAGGAAGATCCGCAGGCCGTGCCGCGGCTCGGCCGGCGCGCTGACCGACGGGGTCTGTGTCGTTGCCATCAGGCCACCACGTCCATCTCACCCACCATGTACCCGAAAGTCTGCATGGGACCGCCGTTACCGTCGAGGAATCCGCCGCCGCAGGGGACGAAGCACTGCCAGCGGAACACACCGGCGTGGGCCGGGCTCATGAAGCTGAACGTCTCCTTGGCGTAAGGGTTGCCGCTCGTGGTGCACGGCGAGGAACTGCACAGGTTGTTCGCCGAGAGCTGGGCGTTGGGCGAGGCGACCGGCACGTACAGGTTCATGCCCGGGATGGCGAACGTGTGCCCCACATTGCAGTCGGACCACCCGTTGATGACCGAGGTCGTCTGGTCGGACACGTACTCCTTGCCGTGCTGATCGAACTGGGAGACGGTCACGGTGCCGCCGATGGTGCCTAGCACCTGGCTGAAATAGTTATTCCGCAGCGGCGTGCAGCCGTCGTAGCCGTAAATGGTCATGTTGACCTTCGTGTTGGCCGGGATCGAGAACAACGTCGTGTGGACCCACTGCTTGGTCGTAGGGTCCTGCACGAAGTAGCTCACCCAGTCGGGCTTGCTTGCGGAGTCGTTCTGCGCGTCCTCCTGCAACACCACGTTGACCTGGCCGCCAGAGGCCGTGTAATGAACGGTCGTCAGGGAACTTGTCGAGCCTATGTAATAGAGGGCGACGAAGACTCCCAGCCCCACCACTATGACGAAGGCAACGATCAGAGACACCGCCCTGAGTGCCACGGACACCGGATCACCACCTCGCTTCTCAAACCCGCAGTACGCACGGGTTGCACTTTCCGCGTGCACGTGCGTATCCGGCCGTGCGGGCGGGTGCAGGCCGGTACCTACGGGGTAGATATTCCAGTCACACGTGCCGCAAAGCAACACTTGGTCTCGCGAATGACGAAATTGTCATGGTGGGGCCAGTCTCGCGGCGCTGATGGCACTGCCTGACCAGCACTGATGGTCGGTGTTAGCTAAACCGCTGGTCGGCGGATCTGGTCAGGTGAACCTCAGGCCCGAGGCGCAATCGTTTGCGATGCGTGCGCAGTCATCACGCGCCGTGGTCGCGCCGCCCGGCGCGACCACGCGCGATGAAATGACCTCGTATGATGGCGCCGGATCGGGGTGTCCTGCGGCCGCGGATCCAGGAGGGACCATGACGATGCGAGTGCCCGGGGGCGCGCGGCGCCTCGCGCGGCGCCTGGGGTCATGGCGATTCCGGCCGCGGGCAGCGGCTCCCGGCGCGGGCCCGGCGGCAGGCGGGCAACGCGTCTCCTCGCGGCCCTCGGGCTGGCCCGTGTTGCGCACCCCCAAGTGGATGTTCGTCGGCGGCGCGGTGCTCGTGGCCGGGCTGACGCTCGCCGCGCTCCCGCACCGGCCGTCCACCGCTCAGCGGGCCGCCGACCTACGCGGGATGGTTCACGACCTGAACGTCGATATCGAGTCGTGCGCGGGCGGGGTCAACGATTCGATCACGGCCCTGCGGGCCATCCAGTCCGGCGCGAGTCACGACGTCAAGACGGCCGTCACGATCGCCAACACGGCCGCGGCGAACTGCTCGCCGGCCAACAGCATGCCGATGGAGGACCTGGTCCAATACCAGGTGCCGGAGTCGCTGGCTTCCTTTCACCTCGAGAAAGCAGTGAACGACCTTGTCACCTGGGGGTTCCCGCTGGCGCAACGGGTGCAGACCGATGTGGCCACCCTCGTGGCCGCCAAGACACCGGACGCGATCGAGCGCGCCTCCGGGCAATTGCGCCACGACCAGCAGGCGCTGGACGCTCAGCGTGCCCGGATAGACCAGGTGATCATCTCGGCCAGCACATCGCTCTCCGCTCACGTGTCACCGCCGAGCCTGCCCAGCTGATTCCTGACGCGGCACCTTCAGCGCAGCATCGGCCCGCCGGCGCGGAGGCCAGCCGCGCCCGGCGCGGATGCAGCCGGGACAGGAGACATTGATTTATCAGATGGATCATCGAGTGGCATGCGTGAAATACGGGGATCATGCCCGCAAAGGGGCCAGGCGACAAAGGATTGCAATCGTTTGTGTGACAGAGCCGTAACAATCCGCCTGACCGCGAGGTGTGACTTGACCGGCTTCATGGTTGCCGAGGAGCATCACTCCCAAGGGCGTCATGCGGCCTTGCGCGGATCCGGGCAAATGGCGGGCGGTCCCGCCGCCTGAGGACGCATGATCTCACGGCCGCGTGATAAGGACCGAGGTAGCGGACATGATGTCGCACCAGGGGGCGGCGGCTCAGGTAACCCTGACTGAGCCGAACTTGACCGAGCCGGCACCGGCTCATGCGACGCTGACCGAGGGCGCCGACCTGGCCGCCAGACGGATCCTCATCGTCGACGACGAGCCCAAAATCCGCTCCTTCATTGGCCGCGCCCTGGCGGCCGCCGGTTACCTGACGGGCTTCGCCGGTAGCGGAACGGAAGCGCTGCGTGACGCGCTGGACGGTCACTACGACCTGATCATCCTGGACCTGGTGATGCCGGACATGGATGGCCGCGACGTTTTGGGCCAGCTGCTGCGCGCCCGTCCCGACCAGGCGGTGATGGTGTTGTCATGCGTGGCCGATGTGGCCACGAAGGTCGACTGCCTGGAGCGCGGCGCGCAAGATTACCTGACCAAGCCGTTCTCGCTGGCGGAGCTGCTGGCCCGGGTACGGGTCCGGCTGCGCGAGGACGCCCACCTGCGCGGCGATGCGCTCAGGCCCGGTGAGTTCGGTGCGGAGGTCATCCGGGCCGGGAGCCTGACCCTGGACGTGGCGCGCCTCGTCGCCGACATCGGGCAGGGGCCGGTACCCCTGACGCGGCTCGAGTTCTTGTTGCTGCGCGAACTGGCGGAGCACCTCGGCCAGTCGGTCCCCAAGGGCAGATTGCTGGCCAGCGTGTGGGGATACGACTTCGACCCGGGCTCCAACGTGGTCGACGTGTGCGTGCGGCGCCTGCGGTCGAAGCTTGGCTTCAGCCTGATCAAGACGGTGCGCGGTGAAGGCTACCAGCTCGCCGACCACTGAGGGCGGCATCGCCGACCGCATCTCGGGGCTCGGCAGGTTGGCCATCAGGCTCAGCTGGCCTTTCAGGCCGGCGTTGCTCGACGCCGTGTGGGCGGTCTTTTCCGCCATCAACCTGATCGCGATCTTCGCGTTCGCCGGCCAGGGCATCCCGGCCGAGTTGCTCGGGCACATCTTCGACAGGTTCCGCGGCGGCGACAGCGGGCATCCCCGGGGAACCGGCCTGGGGCTAGCGCTGGTGCGCGCGGTCGCCCGCGCGCACGGCGGAGACGTCCTGGTCAGCAACCGCCCAGACCGGGGCAGCGAGTTCGAGCTGCGGCTCCCCGCGCCTACGCGACCGCCTGCGCTTGCGCCGGCGTCACGCGCCGGGGTGGACGCCGGTGGCAAACTGGCACGAAAGCCGTGATTCGGCCGACAGGGCGGAACGACACAGGGCGGAGTCCCGGTCAGGGTGAAGCAGAGCATGGGACAGCAGACGTGGGCAGGCGCGATCGGCGAGGTCTGGCGGTCAGTGGTCCGGCACAAGATCGTCTCGGTCATTGTCGCGCTGTGCGTCGCGGGCTCGCTGACCGCGATCGCCCTGGCAGGCTCGGCTTCTGGTCAGGCGGCGCAACCCGCCGACCCGGCGGCGCCCACGTTCAGCCTGCCCGTCCTCGGTCATTCCGGTCAGCAGGTCTCGATCAGCGGCTACGAGGGCAAGCCGCTGATCGTGAACTTCTTCGCGTCCTGGTGTGATCCCTGCAAGAAAGAAACTCCGCTGCTGGCCACGTTCTACCGCACCGAGCACGGAAAGGTGGCCATTGTCGGGCTTGACGAGAACGATATCCGTGCCAGCGCCATGTCGTTCACCCGCGCCGACGGCGTCACCTACCCGGTGGGGTGGGATCCCATGGCCACGGCCGGGTCCGCGTACGGGGTCAACGCGCTGCCGCAGACCTTCTTCCTTGACGCCAGGCACCGCGTCGTCGATCGCGTCTTCGGCCCGCTGACGCTCACGGACATTCACAAGGGCATTGCGCTCGCCACGGGAGGGTAGCTAGCCTCTACGCGAGCTAGCCCCATCTGCCGGGTTAGCCCTGCCTGCCGGGCCTGTCGGGCCTTTCCGGCTAGGCGGAGCCAGCCTGCTTCCTCGACCTGGTGAACACGCCGACCGCGCCGGTCAGGCCGTAAACGACGCCGCCGTGCCACAAGCCGCTCAGCGCCGGGTGGATGATGCCGCCCCCGGTGACCACGGAGAGCACCAGCGCGATGGCGGCGCATGCGAGCGCGGGCATCACGGCGAAGCGCCACGGATTGCTCCTGGCCCACCGGATGGCCCGGCTCGGCCGGGCCCGCCACAGGGCACCGGCCGCGGCCACGACGAAGAAGGCCACCGCGCCCATGGAAACAGAGCCACTCAGGGCGCCCAGGCCGAGCCCGGCGCCGATGACGTGCAGACCCAGGTCGCCCAGGGCGACAACCCCGCCGGTCACCGCGGCGGCACCCCACGGCGCGGCCGACATGACGGCGCCGGAAACCGACATCTCCTCGCGCCGGGAGAGGTCCTGGTCACTTTGAGTCGGCGCGGACATCCGAATCCCTGCCCTTCGAGCCCCAGCACGATATTCACGTCATATCGTGTCTTGGACGCAGAGTATCACGACATTACGCATACGTCCTCCCAGACGCGCCGACGGTTCCGGTGCGTGGCGCGGGGGGTTGGCGCGTGGCGCGGGGGTTGGCGCGTGGCGCGGGGGTTGGCGCGTGGCGCAGGGGTGGCGCGTGGCGCAGGGGTGGTACGGGAACGGTGTTTTCCAGGTGAAGTCAGTGTTTTGCCCGCATGAACAGGCTTGATTTCCCCGCGTGGCGGGGAAATCTACTAGCGAGGGTCGATTCCGGGCAAAAAGGCAGTGGGATGCACGAGGACGACAGTGCGAGCGGGAGATCTCCGGTGTCGCCCGCCGGGCCCTCCGCCACATTCACGCCATCGGCGGAGCCCCGGGGTCGTCGTCCGCCTGGCCGGGCCAGGGGGCTGCTTGCATACCTGGTGGTGGCGGTGCTCGCCGCCGCGGCGGGCGTCGGCACCACCATGGCCGTGCAGGACACCGGTTCCTCCCGCCCGGGCGCGACCCGGATGCCGCACGAGGCCGCGGTGGCCCGGCCGGGAGCGATGAACGACGACGCCGTCTACCGCGAGGTCGAGCCGGGCATCGTGGACGTGACCGCCAACCTGCAATACCGCGAGGAAACGGCGGAGGGCACCGGCTTCGTCATCGACGCCGCGGCCGGCCTGGTGCTGACCAACAATCACGTCATCGACGGCGCTACCAGCGTGACGGTCACGCCGGTGACGTCGGGCAAGAGCTACCCGGCGCGGGTCCTGGGCTACGACCTGACCGACGACCTCGCCCTGCTCCAGTTGCAGGGCGTGCCGGGGCTCAAGGCGGTCACGTTCGGCGACTCCTCCCACGTGACCGTGGGCACGCCCGTCCTGGCCATCGGCAACGAGGCCGGGCAAGGCGGCTCGCCGACGGTCGCGCCCGGGGTGATCAGTAGCCTCGACCGCACCATCAAGGCCAGCGACCAGAGCTCCGGCCTGACCGAGACCCTGCGCGGCATGATGCAGACCAGCGCCGATATCCGGCCAGGTGACTCCGGCGGGCCGCTGGCCGACGCCGCGGGCCGGGTGATCGGGATCGACACGGCGGCCGGCGGGGGAACCGTCTACTCCGGCTACGCCATCCCCATCAACCAGGCCCTGCCCATCACCCGCCTGATCGCGGCCGGGCACGCCAGCCCGCGCATCCAGATCGGCCTGCCCGCGTTCCTCGGCGTGCTCGTGCCCGACAGCAGCAGCACCGATCCCCGGCGGCAGGCCAGCCAGGAGTTGCGGCAGACCGGCGTCGTGAGCAGCAGCGGCAGCGGCTGCACCAGCGGCGACACGACGGCGATCCCGGCCAGCGTCGCGCCCGCCAGGTCCGGCGCCCTGGTCGACGGGGTGCTCTGCGGTACGGCGGCCGCCTCGGCCGGCATATTCGCCGGAGACGTCATCACCTCGATCGGCGGGCGGGCCGTCACCTCGCCCGGCTCACTGACCGCCAGTGTCAGCCGCTACCGCCCGGGCAGCAAAACCCCGCTGGCCTGGGTCAGCCCCGGCGGCAGCCTGCACACCGCGCTGGTGACGCTCAACGCGGGCCCGGCGGGCTGACGGCCGGGCCTGGCCGACACCACGAGCACGGGGGCTAGATAGAAGCTGGCTGTCGCTGGAAGACCTAGAGCCGGCATAACCGATCGCGACGTACCCTGGTCTGGTCGAGGGCGAGGAAGATGCGAGAGAACGAGAGCGATGGCGAAGGCGGCAGGCCGCAGCCGCGCGAGTACGTGAGCCCGTGGGCGCCGCGCGACGAGGGTGAGGCCGCAAGCACGCGGTGGCCCGGGGCGAACGCGGCTCCCCCGCCGGAGAACGGCCCTCAGGACACCATCGCTTTCGGCAGCCCATCTGGCGAGGAATCCCAGGGCTCTTACCCGGAGCCCGGCTACGGGAGCCAGTCCGGCTACGGCAACACGCCGGGCTACGGCAACACGCCGGGCTACGGCAACACGCCGGGCTACGGCAACACGCCGGGCTACGGCAACACGCCGGGCTACGGGAACACGCCGGGCTCCGGGCAGGCATGGTACGGAAACCAGCCAGTCTACGGCGGCCCGGCCGGGTACGGGAGCCAGGACGGCTACGGGCAAGCCGGGTACGGGAACCAGGACAGCTATGGAGGGCAGCCCGGGTACGGGACCCAGGACGGCTACGGGCAAGCCGGGTACGGGAGCCAGGACGGCTACGGAGGGCAGCCCGGGTACGGGGATCCAGGGGGTAATCAGGGCCACGCGGGCAGCGGGGGTCCTGGGGGGCACCGGGCCGGCGGCGGTTACGGCGGTCCCGGGTGGGCTCTTCCCGATCCGCCGCCGAGACGGCCGGGGCGCGGCGGGCGCTTCCTGGTCTACATCGCCGTCGCCGCGCTCGCGGCGAGCATCGGTGCCGGGGTAACCGTGGCGGTCGGCAACCACGGCCCGGGACCGTCGGCCGGGATATCCTCCAACGACGTTCCCGGACCGCGCAACAACGCGGCGGGCAGCGGGCCCTCTTCGACGCCTCTCAGCCGGGCGGCGGTGAAGAGAGTGGAGAAAAAGGTGGATCCCGGCCTGGTCGACATCACCTCCACGCTCAAGTACAACAGCGAGACGGCCGAGGGCACCGGGATGATCATTTCTTCCCGGGGGCTCGTGCTGACCAACAATCACGTGATCGACGGGGCCACGGTCGTGCGGGCCACCCTGGTCGGCCCGGGCGGTAACTCGGGTCAGTCCTACCCGGCCAAGGTCGTCGGTTATGACGCCACCGATGACGTGGCGCTGCTCCAGATCCAGGGCGCCTCCGGCCTGCCCACCGAGAGCTTCGGTGACTCCTCGCAGGTCAGCCTGGGCACCCCGGTGCTCGCGCTGGGTAACGCCCAGGGGCGCGGCGGGGCGACGGCCGCCACGGGCATCATCAACGCGCTTAACCGCTCGATCCAGGCCAGCGACCAGGGTTCGAATAGCACCGAGAACCTGAGCCACATGCTGCAGACCAACGCCCCGATCCAGCAGGGCGACTCCGGCGGCGCGCTGGCGAACAACGCGGGCCAGGTCATCGGCATGATCACCGCCGCGAACACCGCTACCTCCAGCCAGTTCGGGCAGGCCGGCGGCACGCTCGGCTTCGCCATCCCCATCAACACCGCCCTGACGATCGCCAGGCAGATCGCATCGGGCCGCCCCAGCTCCACCGTGTACATCGGACTGCCTGGCTTCCTCGGCGTGGAGGTCGCGCAGAGCAGCAGCCCGAATCCGCAGCAGCAGGCCGCCGACGAGGCGCAGACGGGCAGCGGCGGCCGGGCGGCCCCCGGGAGCAGTTCGTCCTGCCAGGCCATTAACCAGCAATTCGGCATCCCGGCCCAAATCGCGCCGGTCAGCTCGGGCGCGCTCATCCTTGGCATCTTGTGCAACACGGCCGCCAGTTCGCAGGGCCTGGTGCCCGGCGATGTGATCACGTCGGTCGAAGGCCAGCCGGTCACCACACCCAGCTCGCTGACCAGTATCACCGCCCTGTACCACCCGGGTGACATCATCTCGGTCAACTGGGTGAGCATCGGCGGCGTCAGGCACACGAGCTCGATAGCGCTCGGCAGCGGCCCGGCCCGCTAATAAAGAACCGCAGGGACGAGCGTAGCCGCCCGATGCGCGGCCAGGGCCGCGGCGAAGCGGGCCACCGCGGCCAGTAGGCGGGTACGTCAGGAGGCGTCCAGCCAGGCCCGGAGGCGGGCCTCGCACTCAGCGATCCTGCCGATCTCCACGTACTCATCGGCCGTGTGCGCGATCTCCGAGATGCCTGGCCCGTAGTTCACCGCCGGGATGCCGAGGGCGGAGAACCTGGCGACGTCGGTCCAGCCGAGCTTGGCCCGCGGCGTCCCGCCGACCGCAGCGACGAACCCGGCCGCGGCCGGCTGCCCGAGGCCGGGCCTCGCGCCGTCCGCGACGTCAAGCACCTTCACTGGCCACGTGCCGAACAGCGACCGAACGAAATCCGCCGCCTGCTCTCCGGTCAGGTCCGGCGCGAACCGGTAGTTGACCGTGACCGCGCACTCGTCGGGGACGACGTTTCCCGCGACGCCGCCCCGGATGCCGACGGCGTTCAGGCCCTCGTGATAGCGCAGCCCGTCGACGTCCGGCTCCCTGGGCGTGTACACGCGCAGCACGTCAAGGACGGCGCCGGCCTCGTGGATGGCGTTGCGGCCCATCCAGGAACGCGCGGTGTGCGCCCGCTTACCCGGCACGGTGATCTCGGCGCGCAGCGTGCCCTGGCAGCCACCTTCGATCTCCGCCGAACTGGGCTCCATCAGGACGGCGAAGTCGCCAGCCAGGAGTTCCGGGCTATAGCGGCTCAGCCGCAGCAGCCCGTTGCGGTCGGCCGCCACCTCCTCGCAGTCGTAGAAGACGTACGTGACGTCCCGGCCGGGCGAGGTAAGGCTGGCGGCGAGCCGGAGTTGCACCGCCACCCCGGATTTCATGTCCGTGGTACCGCAGCCGTACAGGCGGGATCCCTCGACGCGGGAAGGAAGGTTGCCCGCGAGCGGCACGGTGTCGACGTGCCCGGCCAGGATGACCCGTTCCGGCCGCCCGAGCATGGTACGGGCCACGATCGCGTTGCCGTCCCGGTGCACCTCCAGGTGCGGCAGCGACCGGAGCGCGCCTTCGATGGCGTCCGTGAGCGGCCCCTCCTCGCCGCTGACCGACGGGGTGTCAACGAGTTGCGCGGTCAGCGCCGCGCCGTCGAGGTGAAGATCCACCCGGCCAGCCTAAGTCACCCAGCTTAGGCCGCCGGGGACCCGGGGGACCGGGCCCCTTGGGGTCCTTGGGGTTCTTGGGTTGGCATCGCCTTGGCCGCCGCGCGCAGCGCGGTCACGATCACCGCCACCGAGGGACGGCGCACGCTCGCGGTGCGGGCCACGGCGTGAACGTCCCTGGCCAGGTCGAGGCCGTGCGGCAGGTCCCGGACCGCGACCCGGCGCTCCGCCGCGGCGACGGCCAGCCGCGGCAGGATGGCGATGCCGATGCCGCGCGCGACCAGGCTCACCATCGTGGACATGCCCTCGAACTCCGACAGCACCGGCGGCGCCACTCCGACCGCGGCGAGCAGCCGGTCGACGGCCTGCCGGGACGGCTCCCCGGCCGGCGCGGCCAGCCACGGCTCGTGCCGAAGCGCCCGCAGGTCGACGGGCCCGCCCGGATCAGCAGCCCGATGCGTGCGCGGCAGCACCAGTACGAGCTGATCCCTGATCAGGTGATAGCAGGTCAGGATGGATCCGCCCAGTTCGATCTCCTCGGCCAGGCGGCCGGTCCAGTCGTCCACGATCGCCACGTCCACCTCGCCGGAACGTACCCGCCGCAGCCCCTCGCGGGCGGGCGTCTGCCGCAGCACCAGCGTCAGCCGGGGGTGGGCACGCAGGCTGCGGGCGAGCGCGGGCGCGAACGCTATGGCCGCGGACGGGAACGCGGTCGCCACGACCCGCCCGGCCGGCTCCTGGGCCTCGGTGGACAGATCGGTCTCCGCCTCCTCGACCATGGCCAGGATGCGTTCGGCGTGGCCGGCCAGGCGCCTGCCCGCGTCGGTCAGTTCGGCCCGGCGGGCGGATCGGTCGAGCAGCGCCGTGCCCGCCTCCCGCTCCAGCGCGGCAAGTTGCTGCGACACCGCGGACGGCGTGTAGCCGAGGACCGCGGCCGTCCGGGCAATGCTGCCGCGAGCTGCGAACTCCTGGAGCAGGCGGAGCCTGTGCAAGTCGAGCATAAGAGAATCTTATTCTCTGCAATAGAAATCAGCGCTTGTACTTATGGTTTAGCCCAACGCAAACTTGACTAAGTGCGCAGGGTTGCCACCGCCAGTGGGACTTATCCCGTTCAGGTCCCTTCACCGCGAGCCTTATTCGCCCAAATCCCGCAGCTAGGAAGTGCCAGCCTCAGTGGCTCTCACCGTCATGCCCTCGCCACCCCTTACGTTCCCGCACCCAGACCCGGACGTCTCGCCCGTAGACCACGCTCGCCTCGGTCCCGCTCACCCCTCTCGTTCGTGCCTCGGCCCCGCGAAGATCGGTGTTTCCGCGACGCTCGCGGCTAACGAGACCATGGCCGCACGGCGCCGCCGCGGCGAGCCGGTGCTGCCGCTGGGGTTTGGCGAAGCGGGACTGCCCGCTCACCGGATGCTGCGCGAGGCGCTGGCCCGGGCCGCGGGATTCACCTCCTACGGCCCGGTCGCCGGTCACGCCGCGCTGCGCGAAGCGGCCGCGTTCTACTGGGCCAGGCGCGGCCTGCCCACCGACGCGGAGGCGGTGATCTGCGGGCCGGGCAGCAAGGCCCTGCTGTTCGGCCTGATGGCGGCCATCGGCGGCGACGTCGCCGTCACCCAGCCCAGCTGGGTCAGCTATGCCGCGCAGGCCAGCCTGGCCGGGCGCGTGGCCCATTTTGTCCCCGGTTCGGGGGGCGTGCCTGACGCCGGGCAGCTTGCTCGCACCGTGTCCGCGGCGCGGGCGGCCGGCCGCCAGGTGCGCTCGGTCGTCGTCACGCTGCCCGACAACCCGACCGGGACGCTGGCCTCCCCCGCGGCCGTGCGCGCGATGTGCTCGGTCGCGGAGACGCACGATCTGATCATCATCTCGGACGAGATTTACCGCGATCTGGTCCACGAAGCTGACGCGCCGTTCGCAAGTCCCGCCGAAATTTCTCCCGAACGAACCGTGGTTACCACTGGCGTAAGCAAGAACCTCGCCCTGGGGGGCTGGCGCCTGGGCGTGGCCAGGCTGCCGGACGGATGGCTCGGGCGTGAGTTGCGCGCCCGGCTGCTCGGCATCGGCAGCGAGATCTGGTCCGCGCCAGCTGGGCCGGTCCAGCAGGCCGCCGCGCTCGCCTTCAGCGAACCGCCCGCGCTGGTGGAACGGGTCGCGCTCAGCCGCCGCCTGCACGCGTCCGTCGCCCGCGCGGTCGCGCTGAGGTTCGCCGCCGCGGGCGCGTCGGTGCCCGCGCCGCAGGCGGCGTTCTACCTCTACCCGGACTTCTCGCCGCTCGCGGACGTGCTGCTCGAGCGGCACGGTATCACCAGCGACGAACACCTGGCGGCGGTGCTCCTGCACAAGCACGGCGTCGGGGTGCTGCCCGGCTGCGCGTTCGGTGAGGAACGCTGGCGGCTTCGGCTGCGGGTGGCGACCGCCATGCTCTACGGCGACACCGATACTCAGCGCACCGCCGCGCTGAACTCGGCCGACCCGTGCTCGCTCCCCTGGATCGCCGCATCGCTGGCCCGGCTGGAAGAGGTTCTGACCGACCTCGCCGGAGGGCGTTAGACCGGGAGCAGGTCGGGAACATACGCGGATCGAAGCCGGTGAACATTAGCGCCCGGCAGCCTGCCGCCTGAACCCGCCGCCGGGGTCCGGGTCGTGGAGACCCTCGGTGAAGCTGTCGCCGATCGCTACGAACGCGCCGATTCCGGGCACCAGATCACTGTCAGCCATCCCCTCCATGATGCCACGGGGGAAACTGGTGCCATGCGGATGAGACGTGCTCGCACGGCCGGGCTCGCGGCGGCGGCACTGTTGGGCGCGGTCCTGGCCGCGGTCGCGGGCTGTGCTGGTTCATCGGGGAACGGCTCATCCGGGGGCGGGACGTCGGCCGGCTCGGCCCCGCCGACCAGGACGCTGACCTCGGCCCCGGACAGCGGGGGGCATCCCGGCGCGGCCTGGCCCACCTACGGCCGCGACTTCGCCCGCACGGGCGTCGCGACCGGCGTGGCGACCGCCGGGCCGCTGCGCGTCAGCTGGCAGGCGCACCTCGACGGCGCGGTCTACGGCCAGCCGCTCCTGGTCGGCACCCTGGTTATCGCGGCGACCGAGAACGACTCCATCTACGCGCTCAACTCCTCGACCGGCCAGGTCGTCTGGCGGACGCACGCCGGCACCCCGGTGCCGCTGGCCGACTTGCCGTGCGGCAACATAGATCCGCTCGGCATCACCGGCACGCCGGTCTACGACCAGGGCAACGGCCTGGTCTACGCCGTCGCCGAGACCTCCGGATACCACCACGTGCTGCTCGGCGTCTCGGTGGCCAACGGCGCCATCGCGGTCGAACGCGACATTCCCGCACCGGACGGGCAGCCGCGATACGACCAGCAGCGGCCCGCGCTCGCGATCGAGGACGGGCGGGTCTACGTGGCGTTCGGCGGACTGTACGGAGACTGCGGGCCGTACCGGGGATCGGTGGTGGGCATCCCGCTCAGCGGCAGCGGGTCCGCAGTGTCCTACCTGGTGCCCACGGCGCGCGAAGGCGCCATCTGGGGCACGGCCGGCCCGGTTATCGGCCCGGATGGCACCCTGTACGTCAGCGTGGGCAACGGCTCGGCGAGCAGCACCAGCTTTGACGGCTCCGACTCGGTGACCGCGCTGTCCCCCGCCCTGCGCCCGACCGGCATCTTCGCGCCGTCCACCTGGTCCGACGACAACCAGCACGACCTGGACCTCGGCTCCACCCAGCCCGCGCTGCTGGCCAGCGGGAGGCTGCTCGCGCTCGGCAAGAGCGGTACCGCCTACCTGGTCAGCGCGGCCCATCCCGGCGGCGTCGGGGGGCAGGTCGCGCAGGCCACCGTCTGCCCCGCGTACGGCGCGGCCGCGGTCCAGGGCAGCACCGTGTACGAGCCATGCGAGCAGGGCGGCATGGCCGCGATCGGCACGGCCGGCGACAAGATCCGCGTGCTCTGGCGCGGCCCCGCCAGCGCCGCGGGCTCCCCGGTCGTCGGCGGCGGGGCGGTATGGGTCACCGACTACGCCGCGGGGACGCTGTACGAACTCGACCCGGCCACCGGCGCGACCCGGTACTCGCTGAACCTTGGCACCTCGCTCCCGCACTTCGCCTCGCTGTCGATGACGGGCAGCGACGCCTACCTGGGCACGAGCCAGGGCGTGATCGCCGTGGCCGGCGTCTGACCCGGCTGCCGCTATGAGCTGGGCTGATCAGTGGTACCCAGTCCGTTCGGCCAAAAGATTCTGCCCGGGTGCGGCGGGGGGCGGATCTACGGCGGGGGCGGTGGGGGCAGACTTGGGCCATGGCCTCTGCGACCTACATCGAATCACCGACTCCGGCGTTCCTCTTCGACCTGGACGGGACGCTGATCGACAGCGTCTACCAGCACGTCATCGCCTGGCGGACGGCGCTGTCGGGCATCGGCATCGACCTGTCCGTGTGGCGGATCCACCGGCGGATCGGGATGAGCGGCGGGCTGTTCGTGTCCGCGCTGCTGCGGGAAACGGGACGATCGCTGTCCAAGGCCGACATCGACCGGCTGCAGCAAGCGCACGCGGCGGAGTACCGTGCGCAGATGGACTCGGTCACGGCCCTGCCCGGGGCGCGTGAGCTGCTCGGCGCGCTCACCGACGCGGGCGTGCGCTGGGCCATCGCGACCAGCGGGTACGCGGCCACGGCGCGGCCCGCGCTGGCCCTGCTCGGGCTGCCGGAAGACACCCCGATGGTCACCCGCGACCTGGTGCGGCACGCCAAGCCGGACCCCGACCTGTTCCTGGCCGCGGCGGCCGAGCTCGACGTGGATCCCAGGTACGCGATGGTCGTCGGCGACAGCGTGTGGGACCTGCTCGCGGCGCGGCGTGCCGGGGCGCTCGGGGTCGGGCTGATGTCCGGCGGGTACGGCCGGGAGGAACTCGAGCGGGCCGGCGCGTACCGGGTCTACGCCGACCCGGCCGAGATGCTCGCCCGCATCGACGAGCTGGGCGTCCGCGCGGGCCAGAGCTGACCCGTGGATACCGGCCCGGTGGCCGCGGCCCCCGCAGGGGGCCCCAGGGGGGTCCCAAGGGGGGTCCGGGGGGATGGGTCTCTCCCAAGGGGGGTCCGGGGGGATGGGTCCCCCCGGGAGAAGCAGCGGGGGGGTCTGGGGGGGGCGTCCCCCCGGGCTAACACTGCCTGGTGGCTGGTGGCGGTGGGGCTGGCCTTCACCGCCACGGAACTGCTGTTCGTTTCGCCTCGGATGGGGCTGAGCTGGGACGAGTCGGTATACGTCAGCCAGGTGAGCGGGCACGCGCCGGCCGCCTGGTTTGACCCGGCGCGCGCTCGTGGCGTTTCGCTGCTGGTCGCGCCGGTGGCCGCGCTGACTAGTTCGGTGGCGGCGCTGCGGGTATACCTGTCGCTTGTCTGCGGTCTCGGCCTGACGCTCGCGCTGTGGACGTGGCGGCGGCTGCGGCCGGCCTGGGTGCTCGGGCTGGCCGGGGTGATGTTCGGCGGGCTCTGGGTGGCGCAGTACTACGGGCCGCAGGCCATGCCGGACATCTGGTCCGCGCTCGGCGGCGTGGCCGCCGTGGGATTCTTCCTGCGGGGCGGGAACAAGGCGCTGGCCGGGCTGGGCGCGAGCATCGCGTTCGTGACCCTGGTCCGGCCGGGGGACGCGGTCTACCTGGCCGCGCCGCTGCTCGTCGCGGCCGCGATCGGGGTGTGGCGTCCGCTGGACGCGGCGGGCTCTGGGTCCGGCCCGCGGCGCTGGCCGCCGGCCGCCGCGATCGCCGGTGGCCTGCTGGCGGGCGGCGCCGAATGGGTGGTCGAGGCGTACGCGCGCTTCGGCGGCATCGCCAGCCGGCTGCGTGCGGCCGGCGCCGAGCAGGGCGGGTTCGGCCTGCACTTCGCGCTGCCCGATGAGCTGCGCGCGCTGAACGGCCCGACGCTGTGCCGGCCGTGCACGATCGGCATCAGATACCCCGAACTCGACCTGTGGTGGTTCGTGCTGCCCGTGCTGGTCGCGCTGGCCATCATGGCCGCCCGGCCAAGGGTGGTCGGGGGGGATGGGTCCCCCCGGGAGAAGCAGCGGAGGGGTCTGGGGGGGTCGTCCCCCCGGGCTAGCACCGTGCTGCTGCCCGCAGCGTGCGGGCTGTGCGTCGCCGCGCAGTACCTGTTCATGATCAACTACGCGGCGCCGAGGTTCCTGCTGCCCGCCTACGCGCTGCTCGCCATCCCGGCCGCCGACGGGCTCGCCTTCCTGATCACCGGGATGGGCTGGGAGCTGCGCCCGGCCATGACCGCGGTCGTGACGTGCTTGCTGGCCGTCCAGCTCCTGGCTCAGCACTTCGTCCTCGATCACGAGGCGGGCGGGACCATGAGGTTCCACGACGACTACACGCGGATCGCCGCCGAACTGGCCACCCGCGGCGTCAGGCCGCCGTGCCTGATCCAGGGCGTGCAGTACATCCCGATCGCCTTCTACGCCGGCTGCGCGTCCGCCGGGAGCGCGGCCCCGGGCGAGCACGTCGCCCAGCTGGTCCAGTCCGGCCGTAATCCGCCGTCGTACGCTCGAAACTGGCACGCCTATCGGATCACCGGCACCACAGTTCTCAAGGTCAACGCCTATATCCGGTGACCGCGGTCACATCACGACAGCATTGCGCATGCTTTTCCCTGCCCGCTGTTAGAAGGCCGCTAGGGAATGGCGCTTTACGGCGCGGATAGAGGTTAGATGGAGGGGTACGCGGTCACGGGGGTGCCGCTACGAACAATGGCACTCGGTGTTGGTACAGGAGGCGAGTTGCCATGCCCACGGTGCGTCGGATCATTGTTGGCGTGCATGGGTCTCTAGGGAACCTGCAAGCGCTACGGTACGCGGCGGACGAGGCCAGGCAGCGGAACGTGCCACTGCTGGCCGTCACCGCATGGATTCCTCCCGGGGGCGACCTCGCGGAACGACGGCATCCCTCGCCCTACCTGCGCAAGATCTGGCGCGAGGCCGCCTGGGAGCGGCTGTGGGCCGCGTTCGACGTCGGCCTGGGCGGGGTGCCCGCCGACCTGCACGTGGAACCGCAGGTAACCCGCGGCGAGACCGGCCCGGTGCTGGTCGACACCGCGGACCAGCCGGACGACCTGCTCATCATCGGCACCGGCCGCCGGGCCGGCCTCGGCCGGGTGCTGCACCGTTCGGTGAGCCGCTACTGCCTGGCGCACGCGAGGTGCCCGGTGCTGGCCGTGCCGCCGTCGGCGCTGATGGACGAGATGAGCCACGGCCTGCGCTCCTGGCAGCTCCGGCGGCACGCGCTCATCCCGGATACCCCTGAGGCGTAGCCCTACCCGGACTCACCAGCGGATATGACGCCACGTGGCTGCTTCGTGCCCGGCCGTAGCTCCGTGATGATGATGAGGGGCGCGCATGGGTTTCGTTAGGAACCGGATAGCGGGCGCATGGGTCGCGCAAGGGCCCTTTTCCTAAGGAATGCCGGACTTTTTACTGAGATTTGCCTGGGGGCTACGCATGCCCGGGCGAGTTCTGCCACTAGCGGCACATAACTAGGAGTCACCGTGTCCGACCTGCTGTACGTCGGCCTGACGATCGTCGTCTTCGCCGTGCTCATCCTCATCGTGAAGGGGGTTGAGCGCTTTGAGCGCTGAGAACTGGATCGGCCTGATCGGCGGCGTGCTGCTGACGATCTACCTGTTCGTGGCCCTGATACTGCCTGAGAGGTTCTGATGAACAGCACAGCCGCGGGCTGGCTGCAGGTCGCGCTGCTCGTCGCGGCGCTCGCGGCATGCTACGTGCCGCTCGGCAACTACCTGGCGCGCATCTTCACGGCCAAGGAGCACTGGCGGGTCGAGCGCGGGATCTACAAGCTCTGCGGGATCGACCCGGAAGCGGACATGCGGTGGAGCGTCTACGTGCGCTCCATGCTCGCGTTCTCGTTCGTGAGCGTGCTGTTCGTGTACCTGATCGAGCGGACGCAGCACTGGCTGTTCCTTTCGGTCGGGATGTCCAACGTCTCGCCGGTCACCGCGTGGAACACGGCGGTCTCGTTCACCACCAACACCAACTGGCAGAACTACTCGGGCGAGTCCACCATGAGCTACCTGACCCAGATGTCAGCGCTCGAGGTGCAGAACTTCATGTCCGCCGCGGTCGGGCTGGTGGTCGCGATGGCGATGATCCGCGGGTTCACCCGGTCAAAGACCGACCGGCTCGGCAACTTCTGGGTCGACCTCACCCGCGCCGTGATCCGGCTGCTGCTGCCGCTCTCGATAATCGGCGCCCTGATCCTGGTGGCCAGCGGGGCGATCGAGAACCTCACCGCCTACCACACCATCACCACCCTGTCCGGCGCCCATCAGACCATCCCCGGCGGGGCCGTGGCGTCACAGGAAGTCATCAAGGACATGGGCAACAACGGCGGCGGCTTCTTCAACGCCAACTCGGCCCATCCGTTCGAGAGCCCGAACCCGTTCACGAACTGGTTCGAGATCCTCCTGCTGCTGCTCATCCCGTTCGCCACGCCTCGCGCGTTCGGCAAGATGGTCGGCGACAACAAGCAGGGCTACGCGCTCGTCGCCGTCATGGCGATCATCTGGCTGGCCGCCGTCGGCGGGATCAGCTTCTTCGAGATGCAGCACGCCGGAGTGGCCCCGCAGCTTGCGCACGGCGCCGCCGAAGGGACGGAGGTACGGTTCGGCACGCCAGGCTGCTCGCTGTTCGCGGCGTCCACCACGGTGACCTCGACCGGCTCGGTGAACTGCTTCCATGATTCGCTGACCCCGTTCGGCGGCGGCATCGCGCTATTCGACATCGCGCTCGGCGAGATCGCGCCGGGCGGGATCGGCGCCGGCATGTACGGCATCTTGATCCTGGCCATCGTCACCGTCTTCGTCGCCGGGCTGATGGTCGGCCGGACGCCGGAGTACATCGGCAAGAAGATCCGGCCCGCCGAGATGAAGTACGCGGCGCTGTACTTCCTGACCCTGCCCGTGATCATCCTGACCGCGGCCGGGCTGTCGATCGGGACGAAGACCGGCCAGAATGCGATCTTCAACCCAGGCCCGCACGGGCTGACCGAGATCGTGTACGCGTTCGCCTCGATGGCCAACAACAACGGCTCGGCGTTCGCCGGCCTGGGCACCGCCGCTACCTGGTACCAGGTATCCGGCGGCATTGTGATGCTGCTCGGCCGGTTCGCGCCCGAGATCTTCGCCCTGGGCCTGGCCGGGTCGCTGGCCAGACAGGCCCCGGTGCCGGTAAGCGCCGGGACGCTGGATACCAGGACGCCGCTGTTCGTCGGCATGCTCGTCGGCGTGATCCTCATCCTCGTCGGACTGACCTACTTCCCGGCGCTCGCGCTGGGCCCGTTCGCAGAAGGACTGCACTGATGTCTGTGACAACTGAGAGCCCCGGGGTTCCTCGATGCCCGGCCACTCCGGCTTCCACGCAGGCCGGCGCAGAGCCGCGCCGGATCGGCGGCGGCCTGCTCGACCCGAGGATGCTCTGGAAGTCGACCCCGGACGCCTTCAAGAAGCTGGATCCCAGGGTCCAGATCAAGAACCCGGTCATGTTCGTGGTCGAGGTCGGCGCCGTGCTGACGCTGTACACCGCGATCAGGCACTCCTCGGTCTTCAACTGGACCATCGTGGTCTGGCTGTTCCTGACCGTGGTCTTCGCCAACCTCGCCGAGGCCGTGGCCGAAGGGCGCGGCAAGGCCCAGGCCGAGACGCTGCGCCGCGCCAAGCGCGAAACGATGGCACGCCGGCTGCTCAACTGGCAGCTCGGGGCGGCCCCGGCCGCTCTCCGCGAGGAGTCGGTGCCGGGCACCGAGCTGCGCCTCGGCGACTATGTCGTGGTCGAGGCGGGCCAGCACATCCCCGGTGACGGGGATGTGATCGAGGGCGTCGCGTCGGTGGACGAGTCGGCGATCACCGGTGAGTCCGCGCCGGTGATCCGCGAGTCCGGCGGCGACCGCTCCGCGGTGACCGGCGGCACCACCGTGCTATCGGACCGGATCGTCGTGAAGATCACGTCCAAGCCGGGCGAGACCTTCATCGACCGGATGATCGCCCTGGTCGAGGGCGCGAAGCGGCAGAAGACGCCGAACGAGATCGCGCTGAACATCCTGCTCGCGTCGCTGACCATCATCTTCATGCTCGCGGTGATCACGCTGCAGCCATTGGCGTACTACTCCAAGGCGCCGCAGACTCTGGTAACCCTGGTAGCGCTCCTGGTCGCGCTGATCCCGACCACGATCGGCGCGCTGCTTTCCGCGATCGGCATCGCCGGCATGGACCGGCTGGTGCAGCGCAACGTGCTGGCCATGTCCGGCCGCGCGGTGGAGGCGGCAGGGGATGTGAACACGCTGCTGCTGGACAAGACCGGCACGATCACCATCGGCAACCGGCAGGCGACCGAGTTCCTGCCGGTCGGCGGGGCCACGGCGGCCGAGGTGGCCGACGCGGCGCAGCTGTCCTCGATGGCGGACTACACACCGGAAGGCCGCTCCATCGCGGTGCTCGCCAAGAACGAGTACGGCCTGCGGGAGCGGGCCGAAGGCGAGCTCGCCGGCGCCGAATTCGTCGAGTTCAGCGCGCAGACCAGGATGAGTGGCATCGACCTGGACCCGAAATCCGGCGGACGGAAGGTACGCAAGGGCGCCTCAAGCGCGGTGCGGGAATGGATACGCGCCTCGGGCGGCACCCCGCCGGCCGACCTCGGCTCGCTGGTCGACGGCATCTCGGCGGCCGGCGGCACCCCGCTGGTGGTGGCCGAGCAGGCCAACGGCACGGCACGGGCCCTGGGCGTGATTCATCTCAAGGACATCGTCAAGGAGGGCATCTCCGAGCGGTTCGCCGAGATGCGCAAGATGGGCATCAGGACCGTCATGATCACCGGCGACAACCCGCTGACCGCCAAGGCCATCGCGGACGAGTCGGGCGTGGACGACTTCCTCGCCGAGGCCACGCCGGAAGACAAGATGGCGCTGATCAGGAAGGAGCAGGAGGGCGGCAAGCTGGTCGCGATGACCGGGGACGGCACCAACGACGC
>WNFD01000351.1_pt1 | contig 58411 bp, 57 predicted proteins | sample 5400491 | NCBI WGS metagenome assembly WNFD01 (sample SAMN13153343, study PRJNA577476) | soil metagenome | isolation source: 120 cm saprolite under Douglas fir tree site 2 hole 2 replicate 2 | place: USA:California | collected 2015-04-18 | reverse complement strand
TCGAGGTTACGGAATTTCAGAAGGCGCTTGCGCTCTCTGTGGGTTTCACAAAATTTATTCCCTTTCGCTACGGTCGTTTCGAAAAGCGTGTACTCGGGCCTAATGCTTCTGAAGATCAGAAGGCTTATTTGAAAAGGACCTTTGCCGCATTCCTCAATAACGCAGACTTTGAGCTGAAGAATACAGGGCCGGGGAAAGGGATCTATGACAATCCGGCCGGATTTGATCGTACAGACGCTCTGACCCGCATCGGAAATCAGGTGTTCGCCGTTGACATGAAAAATGCGGCCAACTTTGCGCCAGCGAATGCCCCAGTCCGCTTCCCCCAGATTTGGGATGCTTCCTGGTTTACGTGGGTCCAGTACAACTCCTCGATTTCAGACCCGCTGGTTCGCAATGTTGGCGAAGCGCTGGGCGTGCGGGCAGCCGTTAAGCTCTACGGGCCCGATGCAAAGGATTTCGGAAACAGTGTTAATGTCGAGGGCCTTAAAACCCTTGAGGAGCTACTTTCTGGTCCTGCTCCATACCAGGGCCTGTGGTCGCCGAAGTGGCCATCTGTCTTTCCCGAACTGGACAGCAAAAAAGTTCTCCGCGGTGCCGAACTCTACAAGGTGCACTGTCAAGGTTGCCACTTGCCGCCGGTCCAAGAACTCATCACTGACCTGAAGTCTCCGCGGTCGACTTATTGGTGGGAAAACAGCCAGGGTAAACGCTTGTTGAAGGTAAAGGACGTGAAGGTGGACTACATCGGCACCGATCCCCACGAGGCAACCGACTTTATCAATCGCACGGCAGATACGGGCGACCTCGGCAAAGGGCAGGTCTCTGCAGCAGTCGGCTTGGATCTGGTTACCAATGGGATCGTCAACAAATTTTTCGACAAAATGAAATTGACTCCACAACAGCAGATTGAATGGAGAGGGAACCGCGACCCTCGCGATCCTGCAGTGCGTTCGGAATCCATCTATAAAGCCAGGCCGTTAAACGGCATTTGGGCTGTGGGTCCGTATCTGCACAATGGGTCTGTCCCCAATTTGTACGCGTTACTTTCGCCGCAGAACGAAAGGCCCGACACATTTTGGACAGGAAGCAAGGAGTTCGATCCCGTCAAGGTTGGTCACGATACCTCTGAAATCAAGGGGGGCTATCTTTACGATGTCAGCAGAACAGGCAGCAGCAACCATGGTCACGAGTTTAAGGATGGGCCTAGAGGGAATGGGGTGATTGGTCCGGGACTTCCTCCGGAAGACCGCTTGGCCATCATCGAATACTTGAAAGCACTCTAGTCCGGCGAGACCATCCATTCCGAGTCAGCAACCCCTGTTTGACGTTTTGACGCCCTCATTTTCCGCCTGTTAAACTGTTGCTTTGCCATATTAATTCAACCCTCCACCGTTACCACTAGAAGGGAAGTCCGTGCGCGCACAAACCCGCCATCAACTGAAACAGGATGCCTTTAGCCGCGTCACCATGGAAGCGGCGGAGAAGACCGCCCACTGGACAGTAGAACACCGGTCGACTTTGGTCATTGTCGGAGTCGTCGTCGCGGTAGTATTGGCGGCCACGCTGGGCGGGTGGTATTACCTGAGCGCGCAGGATGAGAAGGCCAGCCTGGAGTTTTCCCAAGCGGTTCGCACTCTGGACACGCCCCTGCGCCCCGCCGGTTCGCCCCCGCAGCCGGACGTGCCCAGCTTCACCTCGGCCAAAGAGCGCGTCGAGGCCGCCCAGAAACAGTTCCAGCAGATCGTGGACAAATATCCGCACACGCGCACTGCCGACATGGCTCATTATTTCCTGGGAGTAACGGCGGCCGAGTCCGGTGACAACGCGGCGGCGGAGCGGGATTTCAAACAAGTAGTGGCTTCCGGGAACCGCGAACTGGCGTCTGTGGCCAAGCTTGCCCTGGCCCAGCTTTACGCTAATACCAACCGCACCAAGGACGCCACCGCTCTCTATCAGGAGTTGATGAACAAGCCCACCACTTCGGTCAGCAAGGTGACCGCTCAGTTGCAGCTTGCGGAGCTCTACCAGAATTCGAATCAGCCCTTGGACGCAAAGCGCGTCTACGAGCAGGTGAAGAAAGACAACCCGAACACTGAAGCCGCGCAACTCGCCACGCAGAAATTGCAGGAACTGAAGTAGGCGCCACTCCACGGTTTCGCCCGCGATCTTTCTTCGTAACCCGCCTTCGTAACCCCGTTTCCTTACCTCGATTTCGTTACCTTCGTAAGCCAACAACCGTCTTTTGCCGTGAGTCTCATGCCCGCCTCAAAGAGAATCTAGCGTGATGGATTCTCGTCTTTGAGGTGGAGTTCTATGACCTTGTGGCGGCGGGCTTTCTTCATCGCAACCTTGTTCTTCGCAATCTGCTTCCTCGCATTCCTTTTACCTGCCGTCAGCCAGCAGGCTGATTCTTCTGTCCCGAGTACGAGCCAGAACTCCAGCGCGGGCCAGTCTCAGAGCCTGGGGGATGTAGCGCGGAAGCTCCGCAAAGACACGACCACCGAAGTAAAGATGACCGATGCCGACACCAAGAAACTCTTCGACTCGGTGGACAAAATCTTTGCCTTCGCAGCCGAGGATACGGGAATGCCGAAGCATGCGGCGATCAAGCGCCAGCTTGTGGGCAAAGTGGACGTTGAAAAATTCACCAGTGGCCGGCTCGCAAAAGAAGAGTTCACCCAGCGTTTCGCTACATCTGAAGCAAGCATGAAGAAACTGGGATTCCTACCGCGCGATTTCAACCTGCGGGAATTTCTGGTGAAATCGAACGGACAGAATATCGCCGGCTACTACGATGAAGAGACCAAGACAATTTCGCTGTTGAACTGGGTTTCACCCGACCGGCAAGGGCCAATCCTTGCCCATGAGTTGACACACGCATTGCAGGACCAGAATTACGGTCTGACAAAGTGGATGAAAGCCGCGACCAAGCCATCCGACGGTGCTTCCAGGAACAACGACACTGACGACGGCGCCATCGCGCGCAAGGCCGTGATCGAAGGCCAGGCCATGGTGGTGTATGTGGACTACATGCTCGCCGCGGTCGGTCGCAACCTGGCAGACACGCCGGGCCTTCTTTACCAGATGGAGGAGCCCGCGGTTAAAGCTGTTATCGATTCCCAACTGATGCACGATGCGCCCATGATCATGCGTGAGATGGGAACGTTTTCCTACAGTGAGGGTCTTATCTTCGAAGGCGAACTCTTGCACAAAGGCGGCAAGAAGATGGCATTCTCGGGCGTGTTCGCGCGTCCGCCACACAATTCACATGAAGTACTGCAGCCGGAGGCCTACATCAGTGGCGTGAAGGTGCCGCCGGTGCGTATCCCGGACATGCGGCAAGTCCTCAGCAACCAGTATGAAGTTTATGACTCTGGCGGTATCTGCGAACTCGATGTGCGGGCTCTGCTCAAGCAGTACGGAGAACGCAAGATTGCCGCTGAACTTTCTTCTGCATGGCAGGGCGGAGCGTACGTGACTTACCGCCGCGCGACCAAGGCCGGCGCTGAGATTTCACCCGCTTTGTCCGATCTGGCCTTCCCGTACGTTTCGCGCTGGAAGTCGCCCCAAGCCGCCGAACGATTCGCCCGGTTCTACGCAAGCGCAGTCTCTCAGCGCTACCACAGCGCAACCGCGCAGTCTCTACCTGCCTGCGCCGGAGCGAACTGCCCGGTTTCTACCGTGCAGATTGCGACCGAAGAGGGACCCGTGATTGTGGAGCATTGGGCGGACAATAGCGTCGTCGTTTCTGAGAGCTTCGACCAGACCACTGCGGCTAAGCTGCGCGATGCGGTGCGAGAAGGCGGTGCCGCCGTGCACGCTGACAATCTGCGCAACGACAACACCAGTGAAGACGAACTCGGATCGCGCTTATATGAGATTCCTGCCTTCCGGCACTTGCAGGCCGCCATCGGCGAACGGATCGCGGAACGAATGACCTCAACGCCCGCCCGCTGAAGAATCCTGCGGGATCGTGCTCACCACCTATTCTGCCCCGTATCCCATTCCGTCCCTAGTCATGCCGCGTCCTAAATTCATCAACCCCAAAGGACACGAAGTCACACAAAGGCATGAATCCCCTAAGGATTTCCTTTGTGCCCCTTTGTGTCCTTCGTGGTTGATTAAGACACTACTAAAGCTCTCTCCCATTCCCATTTTCCCGCAGGTTCAGTACGATGGTTGTCCAAGTCGCAAACAAGACTAGACAAACGAGACTGGACCAACATGGCTGACGTCACACTCCGCGTGAATGGCAGTGAAAAGAAAGTTAGCGTCTCGCCGGAGACGCCATTACTCTGGGTTCTGCGAGACACGCTCGAACTCACCGGAACAAAATTTGGTTGCGGTGCTGGTTTGTGTGGCGCCTGTACGGTGCACGCGGACGGAGCCCCTATACGCTCCTGCTCCACTCCCGTCTCGCAGGTTTCCGGAAAAAACATCACAACCATCGAAGGGCTCGGGGCCAACGGCCTGCACGTGCTGCAGCAGGCGTGGATCGCGGAAGAAGTGCCGCAATGCGGCTACTGCCAGACCGGCCAGATCATGTCGGCCGCTGCTCTGCTGGCCAAGACCCCCAATCCCACGGACGAACAGATTACCCAGGCGATGAACGGAAACCTGTGCCGCTGCGGAACCTACGAACGCATTCGCAAAGCCATACACCGCGCCGCGGGAAACGGAGGCGCACAATGAGCCCGCTCTCTCGCCGTGAATTCGTCACCGCCGGGGTTGCTGCAGGAGCCGGACTCGTTATCGGTTTCTATCTGCCCCATGGAAGATCTTCCCGCGAGCAAGCCTTTTCTCCGAATGCCTATCTACGTATCACTCCTGACAATAAAGTCACAATCGTGGTCGCTCGCTCCGAGATGGGTCAGGGGGTGCGCACTGCTCTGCCCATGATTCTGGCGGAGGAACTTGAAGCTGACTGGAAGCAGATCGAAATCGAGCAGGCCGGTGCCAGCACTCTATTCGGTGATCAGACCACGGGCGGCAGTGCTAGCGTGCGGACGACCTGGGATCCAATGCGAAAAGCCGGGGCCACAGCGCGCGAGATGCTGATCTCGGCGGCCGCCTTGACTTGGGGTGTCTCGCGCTCCGCTTGCGCGGCGGAGAATGGAAGCATCAAGCATGCGTCTTCGAACCGGCGTCTGAGTTATGGAGAACTCGTCGCCAAGGCTGCCACACTGCCAATTCCCGCCGATGCACCTCTGAAGCAGAGCAAGGACTACAAGATTGTTGGCCAACGTCTGCCGCGCCTGGATTCACCAGCTAAAGTGAAAGGCGAAGCCGTTTTCGGTATCGATTTTCGTCTGCCGGGCATGAAATATGCGGTGCTTTCACGCTGCCCAACCATCGGCGGAAAGTTGACCGGCCTCGATGACAAGGAAGCGAAAAAGATTTCAGGCGTTAGCTATGTGGGCAAGACAAGTGATTCAGCGGTTGCTGTCGTCGCCGACAGCGTGTGGGGCGCCATGGAGGGCCGCCGGGTGCTTAATGTCACCTGGGATGACGGCCCGAATAAGGATCTGAACACCGTCGCGGTCATGGCATCACTGAAGCAAGCTGCGTCAAAAAAGGGAGTGAGTTTGTATTCGGCTGGCGATCCTGCCAAGGCCGCGGGCAAACGCATCTCCGCAGAATATGAGCTGCCATTCATGGCGCACGCGCCCATGGAGCCGGGAAACTGCACCGCGCACTATCAGGGATCGACGTGCGAACTATGGGCGCCGACGCAGGTTCCGCAGGATTGCCGCGACTCCGTGGCACAGGCCATCGGCCTCGATTCCGATCAAGTGAAAGTGAATGTCACTCTGATGGGAGGAGGCTTCGGCCGCCGCCTTGAGCACGATTATGCTGTCGAAGCCGCGCTGGTGTCGAAAGCGATCAACGGTCCGGTAAAGGTGCTATGGACTCGCGAAGACGACATGCGCTTTTCCACCTATCGTCCGGCGAGTCTCCATCAGCTAAGCGCGGTTGTGGATGGGGCCGGATTTCCGTCCGCGCTAACTCATCGCATCATCTCGCCTTCAATTGCAGGTCAAAAGGGGCAACCGCTGCAAGGTGGAGTCGATCCTGATCTTCCCGACGAGGCCGGTCCTGTTTATCCCGTGCCGAACTACTCGGTTGAATATGTGATGGCCGAAACCCCAGTGCCACTGGGCTGGATGCGGTCGGTATATGCGCTGCAGGCGGCGTTTGCTCTCGAAAGTTTCATCGACGAACTCGCCCTGGCCGCGGGAAAAGATCCTCTGCAGTACAGGCTGCACCTGCTGGCGAAAGATCAGGACTTGCAGTATTTCACGACCACCTGGCACACCGCCCGAATGCGCGGGACATTGCAACTCGCAGCCGAGAAGGCGGGATGGGACAAACCCTTGCCCGCTGGCCGTTATCGCGGAATTGCGTGCTTTGGATGCTTCGCTTCTTACATGGCTGAGGTGGTCGAGATCAGTATGGAGAAAGATCAGCCGCGAGTGCATCGTGTGGTCGCGGCTGTGGATTGTGGCCAGGTTATCAATCCCGGCATTCTCGAGCAGCAGATTCAGGGTGGAATCGTGTACGGGCTCTCCAATGCATTGCGGGCGAAGATCACGATCGAGAAAGGCCGCGTGGTTCAGGGCAACTTCGACGACTACACCCCGGTTCGCATGGACGAAACGCCGGTGGTCGAAGTCTACGCAGTGCCAAGCACGGAATCGCCTTCAGGGATTGGCGAACCCTCCATACCACCTCTCGCCCCTGCACTTTGCAATGCAATCTATGCCGCGACCAGGAAACGAATCAGGGCGTTACCGATTCTCAGTTAGTATGGCAAGTCTTAAGAAAGAAGTGATGAGGCGCAACCGAATCTGCCTTCTGCTCTTTTTATTTCTCAGGATTGCCGCGTTTGCGCAGACCGCGCCGCAACCGCTTTCTTCCGTCCCCGCCTCTCGACTGGCTCATATCCGTCACGGCATCAATGCCAGTGAGTGGTTCGCGCAAGTTTACGATCCGAAAGGATACACAAAAGAGCACTTCCAAAACTGGACCACCGCTGGCGACATTGCCCTGATCAAATCCATCGGCTTCGACCATGTACGTTTGAGCGTGAACCCGCAGCCTATGATGGATGCCGGCCGTCGCCCTGACGGCATGGCAGAATATTTCGGATATCTCGACGCCGCGGTCAGAATGATTCTCGACGCGGGCCTGGCTGTCGAGATCGATATGCATCCTGACTCGGATTTCAAGGCGCGTCTGGCCAAGGAAGACGACTTTGTTGAGCAGTTCGCCGACTTCTGGCGCACGGTCGCACGACACTACTCTTCCTGGGATGCGGATCGGGTCTTCTTCGAGATCATGAATGAGCCGGAATTCAAGGACCCCTATCGCTGGTACGGCGTGGAAGCAAAGGTAGCAGCGGCAATCCGGCAGGTAGCTCCAGTGCATACCATCATCGCCACCGGCGCGCGCTGGGATAATGACGATGACCTCGTGTTCCTCGAACCCCTGCGCGATCCCAACGTGATCTATGTTTTTCATTTCTATGAGCCCCACATCTTCACTCATCAGGGCGCGACTTGGGGAGCGTACTACTGGCACTGGCTGAAAGGGCTGCACTATCCCTCGTCGCCGGAAAATGCGGCACAAGTCGCAGCTGACGTTCCCGAGGCTCTAAATCGCCTCTACGTCATCCGCTACGGCCGCGATCACTGGGGGGCCCCCCGCATCGACGCGGAAATAGACCAGGCTGCCGATTGGGCGAAACAATACAAGGTGCCGCTAATTTGCAATGAATTCGGCGTGTATCGGGCGTTTGCCGATTCCCGCGATCGCGCGGTCTGGATCAACGATGTCCGCACTTCGCTTGAGCATCACGACATTGGCTGGACGATGTGGGATTACTCCGGCAGCTTCGGAGTGGTTACGAAAAAGGACGGCAAGCCCACGGCGGATGAAGTTACGATCCGGGCACTGGGGCTGAATGTGCCGCCCGCTCAATAGTTCTGGACGAAGTTCGAGACGACGGCGTTTCCGTGCTAGGCATCGGCTGACCCACAGTCAGCTTGAACGTCTTGATATTTTTTCCAAACGATTCGAAGTGAAGCTCGCGAAACTCTGTGAAGTGCTTTCGCAGTTGCTCGGGCAGATCGATTCCCCATCCCGTTTGAAAAACCCACACCGTGTCCCCAGGCTTGAGTCCGAGGGCTTGAACGGTGCGCTCAAATTCCTCCGGGAAACTTTCAGCAGAGAAGGTCCACGTTGGATAGCCAGTAGACGCTACGTGGCGTCCGCCACAGAAAAACTCCTCGAAGCCGGTGGGATGAATCTGCAGCGGAACCGGACGCTGGTGGCATAGGTAGTGTCCCAGAACAAGGTCAGTCTGGTAGTCGACGAAAATGGGAGCGGAAGGCGCAACATTCTGCTGCACGAACTCGAGCGCCGCCGCCATCCGTTTCCCGCTCTGATCGGCATGCTCCATGCGGGGCTGCCGAAGCTTCCCAAATACCAGACACAACATCACGATCACCCCTGCGATCGTAAGCGCGCGTGTCCATCGTCCAGATGCCAAGCGCACAACGGCCACACTAACGCCAGCGATACCCGGAATGATCAGGAATGCGGAATGTCGCGTACCGCCGTACGGATAGACGTGAACCATACTCGCTCCGCCAACAATGGTGAACGACAGCAACAGAAACAAACCCAACCGGCGCGAGGCACTCGACTTTTCACGCAGAAGCAGAGACACGCCCACCAGAAACAGGAGGCCCACCACAACGCCGACGGCAAGCTGACCGAAGAGATATTGGAAGACTCCAAAGGTGTGACCAACCAGAAACAAGAGCAGGTTATCGTGCGTGCGATCGAAATAAGAGCGGCGAATGTAGGTCATCCACCCCTCGAGTACGGTCCGCGATTCCCCTGCGCCAATCTGCGAAAGATGGGTCTTGTACAGGAACGCGGCCAGGGCGAGCGCGCCGAGTTGTCCGGCTGCCCAGGTTATGATCACCTTCATCGACATGCGCTGCATAAAAATCCAGAGCAGGGCATATATCCCCAGCGCCGCAGCGAATAAGAACGCCGAGTAGTGCGTCAGCATCGCGAGATAAAGACAAAGCGCCGAGGCCGCCATCAGTCCTGCCGAATTCTCGGCAAAGGCTCGGTCCAGGAAATAGAGAGCACTGACCGCAAATGCGAGCAGCAGGGCGTACTGACGCACTTCGGCCGCCAGCATGATGATCGGCAGAAGAAAGGATACGAACAACAATCCTATGAATGCCGTGAGCCGGTCCGTGACTTGTGTCAGCCACTTGAAAAATACCCAACAGAAAATCGACCCTGCGATGACGGACGGCAGGCGCAGCCAGAGGTCCGACGTGCCAAGTGCCCGCCAGTAATACAGGAACAGAATTAAGAGCGGTGGATGCGCCGTCGTCGCACTTTGTCCGTAGGCCAGCCTTAACGAAACCTGATTGGCCAGCCTGAAATGCAAAGCTTCGTCGGGATTCAGGAATATTCCGGAGGCCGCCCACAGCCGCGCCAGGAATCCCACGAGAACGACAAAGACTGCAGCCTGATCGGCATGGTCTTCGAACCAAGATTCGAGGACGATTGCGCCGTCAATCTTCGAATCCTGCGGCGTCACCGTTTCGTGGGCATTCATCTTGAGTACTCTAGCAGTATCGACTTGTGGGGAGAGACTTCCTTGAAGAACTCCCACGGCAGGCGATTAGAACTGGCGCGCCGAGTTCAAAGCGGTCAACCCAAAGCCCCCAGCCATTTAACTGGCAACTTTGCGGCAAGGGCGTTCGCCAGGCGCTCGTCTGCGGTGATCATCTCGCTCTTGGATTGCACGGCTAAAGCAACATACAAGCTGTCGTAGACTGTGCGGTCGTGGCTCATTGCTAAGAACAAAGCTTGGGGCAAGAGATCAAAGGAAGGGACACTCGGGATGCCGAGATCGCCGACCAGCGACAACGCCGACGCGGCTCGCTCAGTTGAAATCCTTCCTAATCGGGCGGCTTTCCAGAGCACATTCGCTAGTTCCGCCCAGAACAGGTCCGGTACGAGAAAGCGAATCTGGCTGCGCCGATAGGAAGTGAGCAGCTCTTCCGCCTGTGGGACCAACTCTTCCTGCTGAGCCGGAAGGCACCATTTCGCTGCAACGCTGGCGTCGACCACCACGCGCGTCAACGTTCGCGATCCTCACGTATCATTTCCTCGGCCGAGGGAAAGGGCCCCGGGCTAAGGGGCTGCATCGCTCGAAGTCGTGCCAAGCCTGCAAAAGCTTTGCGCCGCCGCTTGAGCTCTTCTTCGGTCGGAACATTCTGCTCCAACAGCGAAATTACTTCCGCCGCAATCGACTTGCGATTTGCACGCGCCCGCTTGCGCAGAGCCTTATAGATTTCATCCGGCACGTTTTCCACGTAAAGTGTGGCCATATGAATTACCTATGGAAAGTCTAGCATTCTCCTAGGCACCTACGCCACTCCCTTTCCTTGACACCCCCGCACCCTGCCCTTTATCCTAACTCTTGCTCCTTGCGGTACTTACGCCCCTTGGCGTGCTCCGCGGGCCTTTCGGCAATTGGTTGGGGCGCGGAGGTTCTTCAATGTTCCTCGACATCAAAGAATTGGAACTCCATCCGGTAGATTTTGCCGAGGAGCTTCAACCCGATGTCCTCGACCTGGGAGAAGACATCCGCCAGCGCACGCCTTTGAAAGCGAACGGCCGTGCGGAATTGGTGGAAGAGCACCACGGCAAACACAAGGTAATCAAAGACATACGGGTGAGAGGGCGGATTGCGGCGAGCTTCGAACTCAGTTGTGCCCGCTGCCTCGAGCCGGTCGACCAGGAACTAGATCGGGAATTCGAACTGCTCTACCGCCCGTTGGGGGTAGATGCTGGCCGCGACGAGATCTCCGTAACCGACGCTGAAGCCGAGATCGGATATTATCAAGGCGAAGGTCTCTTGCTGGAGGACGTTCTCCGAGAGCAGGTGCTCTTGGCCTTGCCCTTGAAAGTGACCTGTCGCGAGGATTGCAAGGGCCTGTGCCTGCATTGTGGTAAAAACCTGAACCAGGAACAATGTTCCTGCACGGCTCCGCTGGAAGATCCGCGGTGGGAAGCATTGAAAGAGATCCGCGGCAGGCTGGAGCATTGAAGCGAGCACTCAGCGTTCAGCACCCAGTCGGCTTAGAGTTGGACTGAAAGGTGAACGCCCAATTTAAGCAACTGAAAATCATTCCGCGGGCGCGCCTGAAGGCGCCCCGCGAAGAGGAATTCCTAATCATGCCAAATCCGAAACGGAGACACTCACAAAAGCGCACCTCGACCCGGCGTGCCCACGATGCACTCAAGAGCCATTCCCTTTCCGAGTGCCCCAATTGCCACGAAAAGAAGATGCCGCACCGCGCTTGCCCCAAGTGCGGCTACTATAAAGGACGCGATGTCCTCAACGTTGAGGAAGCCAGCTAACCACTGGTCCCGTTCTCGTTAAACATGCCTAGCGTGATCGCGCTGGATGCGATGGGTTCCGACCGCGCGCCCAAACCAGAAATTGAGGGCGCTATACACGCGGCGCGCCATTACGGCGTGCGTGTGCTGCTGGTCGGCCCGGAGGCCACTATCAAGGCGGAGTTGGACCGTCACTCCACGGCTTCGCGGTTGCCCATCGAAATCGTCCACGCCAGCGAATACATCACCATGCAAGACAAGGTGGAAGCGATTCGCGGCAAGCGCGACTCCTCCATGCGAATCGGTCTGCGACTGGTGCGCGAAGGACGCGCCGGAGGTTTCGTCACAGCCGGCAACACCGGCGCCGCCATGGCCACGGCAAAAATGGTGCTGGGCGCCATTCCGGGCGTCGATCGTCCCGCCCTGGCCGCAGTCTTTCCCACCGCACCGGGCACGGCGGCGATCCTACTGGACGTGGGTGCGAACGTCGATTGCACGCCGCAAAACCTCGAGCAGTTCGCGGTCATGGGCGAGATTTATTCCCGGGCAATGTTCGGAATCCGCCGTCCGCGCATCGGGTTGCTCTCCATCGGTGAAGAAGAAAGCAAAGGCAACGAACTCACGCGGGAGTCGTTCCAGTTACTCAAGCAGCTTCCCCTGAATTTTGTCGGCAACGTGGAAGGACGCGATCTGTTCAACGGCCACGTCGACGTCATCGTCGCCGACGGCTTTGTGGGCAATGTGGCTCTCAAGATTTCCGAAGGCGTAGCCAACCTGGTGCGCACCGCGCTCAAGGAGTCGCTGAAGGCCACGATTACGCGGCAGGTCGGCTATTTGCTCTCCCGCAGCGCCTTTAGCGACTTCAAGAAGCGTATCGACCACACCGAGTATGGCGGCGCTCCGCTTTTAGGGGTGAAGGGCGTGTGCATCATCACGCATGGATCATCGAATACGAACGCAATGAAGAATGCCGTGCGTGTCGCCGCGGAATTCGCTCAGCGCGGCATCAATGAATCCATCGAGCGCGGGCTGGCCGCGCTCCGGCCCGCTCCGAGCGAGACGGAAGTTGCACACTCCAAGTAGAGTTTCTACAAGTTCATGAACGATACCAAGAGCGTATTCGCATTACTATTCCCCGGCCAGGGCTCGCAGGCTGTCGGCATGGGCAAAGACTTGGCGGAGAAGTATCCCATCGCTCGTCAAACTTTTGAAGAAGCCGATGAGGCGCTGGGCTACAAACTTTCGCAGCTTTGTTTTGAGGGTCCGGAAGACCAGCTTCGGTTGACTGAGATTACGCAGCCGGCAATTCTGACTGTGTCTGTCGCGGCCCTGCGCGTGCTCGAAACGCGCATTCCAAAGGCCTGCTACGTGGCTGGACACAGCCTGGGAGAATACTCCGCACACGTCGCCTCAGGAACGATCACGTTTGCCGAAGCTGTCCGCACCGTACGCAACCGCGGCAAATACATGCAGGAAGCAGTTCCCGTGGGCGTGGGCGCCATGGCCGCGATCCTGGGCATGGAACTGGAGAAGGTCACTCATATTTGCGAGGACGCGGCGCAAGGCGAAGTCTGTGAGCCTGCCAACATCAATTCACCGGAGCAGATCGTCATCTCCGGGAACGCCGCTGCGGTCGAGCGCGCGGCAAAACTCGCGGACGAGCGCGGCGCCAAACGCGCCAAGTTGCTACCCGTGAGCGCGCCCTTCCATTGTTCGCTCATGAAGCCGGCGCAGGAGCGGCTCGATGCCGATCTCAATGCGCTCGCGTGGCAAAAGCCAGTCTATCCCGTCGCTTGCAATGTGGACGCTGAGCTCGTCCTCGACGAACTTCGTGCCCGCGATACTTTGGTACGCCAGGTCACAGGTTCGGTGAAGTGGTGGCAGTGCATGCAATTGCTCATTTCGAAGGGCGTCCAGACTTTCATTGAAGTCGGGCCAGGAAAAGTTTTGTGCGGACTGATGCGGCAGATTGATCGGTCGAAAACGTGCGTGAACGTTGGCGACAACGCGTCGCTAACAAAGACTCTTGAACACTTGGCTTCAGCTTGAATCGTCCAGCGGCAGCTTAACTCAAGAAGCTATGAGCTAGTAGCTAGAAGCTAGTAGCTAATAGGGCGAGAAGCTCATCGTCTTGTCAGACTTCTGCACCCATACTCTCGCAGGCTGCGCACGATCATTCACGGTGACATCGACGATCACGCCACTGCCTCCGCCAGGCGGCGATCCAACCGCATATATCTTGTGCGATTTGATGACGCCCCACTCGCCACCCGGTCCCCAGTCGCGATAGAACTCGTTGAAGGGATACTTCTGGTAGCGATCAAGATGCTGCCGCCATTGCGGATCGTGCATCCAGATCGCATAAGCGGATTCGTAGCTTTGCTGCTGCAGCGCGTCGAAAAAACGGTCCGCCACTCGCTCTTCCGGCCAGAACCGGAACCACCATGCGAGGCAAGCGGCCAGCAGCACAATTACGATCACCGAAATAAGTCGGATCTTCCTCGTGCGCTCTTTTTCGGGATCGTACTCTTTCGCGTCCAGCAGAGTCATGAGCCTCTAGCATAACGGACAGCGGCGATAAGGTAAAAGTTCCCTGAAAACTGATTTACCGCCGAGCACGCCGAGACCGCCGAGGAAATCAGGCCACGGAACCAATCACGACGCCTTGATTCTCTCTGCGACCTAAGCGATCTCGGCGGTAAATGGTTTCACAGCGTGCGCTTGAACAGCGGGATGGCGATCCCCAGGGCTATGGCAGCGGCGGCGGTGAGAAACAACATGTCGCCCCAAATCGCACTCAGAGCCGTCTCTTTCAGCAAAAGGCACTTGAAACCGTCGACGGCGTAGGTGAACGGATCGACGAAGGCGATGGCTCGCAGCCACTTTGGAAACGCCTGGACGGGATACACCGAGCCGCTGGGGAAAAACAGCAGCGTGTTGAGGATGCCAAACATGGCGCGTGGCACCAACGGATCTTCAATGCGCACCATCAGCAGAAACATCATGGTGTTGAAGGCCAGTGAAGTCGCGACAATCATAAGTAGCAGGCCAAACATGGTAGCGGGATTGAAAATGCTGCCCACACCAGCCAGCAGTGATCCAACCACGACGATAATGAACCCCGTCATGACCGCCTTGATCGCTCCCGCCAGATTCAACCCCAGCACCAGTTCAAGCTTGGTAATCGGCGTGACCAGGTAGCCCTCATGCACGCCGCGCGCCTTGTCGTCGATGTACAGCATGCCGCCCCCGATCATCACCGAGACGAACATCGCCAACGCAATCGACCCCGGCAGCAGGAACTTCATGTATTCGATATAGGGATAAAGTTCGACAATGTCGAGCGCGGTCTGCTGCAAAATGCGTGGCGAGACTGTAGGCTGATTGAGCGCGTTGGTCAGCTCGGTCAGTTCCGACTCAATCGCGGAACTCATGAAGTTGTCGCTGTTGTCGACGATCAGGGCGATCCGCGGGTGATTGCTCTCGTAGACGCGCCGCGAAACCTGCGGCGGGATGATCACTGCTCCCTGCAGCTTGCCGTTGCGCACGTCTTCCATGGCCTGCCGGTCGCTATCGTAAGAAACGGGCACGAAGGTGCGAATATTCGCGCGGACCGAGTCGAATGCTTCGCGGATCTTCAGCGCCTGCGTGCCGCCGTCCTGGTCGACGATGCCCAGTTTGGCATCGCGAATCTTCCCGCCGAAAGCGTTGCCCAGGATAATCAGCTGCACCAGCGGAAAGACCATCGCCACCAGCATGAGCGCCGGCGAGCGGAAGAACTTGCGCATTTCGCGCTCGACAATTGCCATCATGCGGTTCATGGTTGCAATCCTGGCCGCTGCGGCACGACAAAGCCGTAGGCCTTCACCAGTTCATCGCGCAGTTGCCGTCCCGTGTAATGCACGAAGACGTCATCCAACGTCGTGTTCTGCACCGAGAGCGACTTCACCGGGACTCCAGCCTGCACCGCCATCTCAACCAATTCGGTCGTGGTGCGCGAGCCGTTGCCGGTCAGGATTCGATACATCCCGGCCCCCTCATGCTGAATGGAGGTAACGTCGTCCAGCGTGTGTAGACGCTGCTCCCAGTCGTCCGGCGGCTTCTCAAACTGGGCCTCAATCACGTTCGATCCCGGCACGCTCGCCTTGAGCGCCATCGGAGTATCCAACGCCACCAGCTTGCCGTGGTCCACAATGGCAATGCGATCGCACAGCCGGTCCGCCTCGTCCATGTAATGGGTCGTGATCAGGATGGTGAGTTGCCGCTTGCTCTTGATGTTCCCCAGCATCTCCCAAACGGCCACACGCGATACCGGATCGAGGCCAGTCGTCGGCTCATCAAGAAAGAAAATCTTCGGGTGATGCACCAGGCCACGGGCAATCTCCAACCGCCGCCGCATGCCGCCGGACAGCGTCTTCGTTTGCGCGTCCCTCCACTTCGTCAAATCCACCAGTTCGAGCAGTTCATCGATCGACCGCTTCCGCTCTTTCGCGGGCACGTCATAGAGCTTGGCGTAGATATTCAGGTTCTCGTCCACGGTGAGATCGAGGTCGCTGGTCAGCGCTTGCGGGATCACGCCGATCAGCCTCCGCGCCGCATCCGGCTCCCTGCTAACATCGTGGCCGGCAATCCGCGCCTTCCCCGCGGTAATCGGAATCAGCGTGGTCATCATGCGGATCAGCGTCGACTTTCCCGCTCCATTCGGTCCGAGCAAGCCGAAGATCTCGCCATCTTTCACGTTGAACGAGACATCGTCGACGGCTGTAAAGTCGCCATACTTCTTTACGATGTGCTCTACTTCAATCGCAGAGACCGCTGTGGGATCGAACACAGGCTTCTCTAACGAGGACGTGCCTGACTTCGCTGGCGCAGTGAAGTTGCTAGCGCTGTTCGATTTTTCATTCACATCTGCGGTCATCGCTGCCCCGCTGCCGCCGTGCTCTGCGCATTGCTTTCGCCCTTCATCTGTTCAGCTGAAACCAGCACTTCGGCGGTCATTCCCGGCACGTAGGCGCCTTTAGGATTGTCCAGACGGATTTTCAGCACGATCGTCTTGATGTCCCGTTTGCGCCGGCTCACATCGCGTTGCGTGGCGAAATCGCCCTCCACGCCTTTAAAGAAAACTTTTCCGCTGGTAACCGTTCCGCCCGGAAGCCGGACGCGCAGCATATCGCCGTAGCCAATGTGGTCGGCGTAGGTCTCCGGTATCGCGGCACGCGCCCAAGTGTCAGTCAGATCGACGATAGTGACAATGGGCGCGCCAATGTTGACCACTTCACCCTGCCGTGCCGCCCGCACAGAAACCGTGCCAGTTACCGGCGCATAGACGTTGGTATATCCCAGCCGCACCACGGCCTGATTTTTCTGCGCAATCGCATTCTTGAGATCGGCTTCGGTTGCCTGTACCGTGCTCTTCGCTGCCCTGGCTTGATGCGTCCGCGCCAGGGCGGAGTTCAAGTCAGCTTCTGCTGCCTTTACCAATTCCTGCTGAGCCTGCAAGGTCGCCTGTGTTGCCTGCAGATTGGTTTCCGCCTGCACACGTTCCTGATCGGAGGCCACGCCCGCCTTGGCCAGTTCAATCATGCGCCGGCTGTCGCTTGCAGTGCGATCAAGCGTAGCCTTTGCCTGCTGGAGTTGCGCCCTTGCCGATGCAAGCTTGGCTTGCGCGTTGACCACGTCACTTGAAGTTGAGCCGGACGTGGATTGCGCCGTCGATTGCGTCTCGGAAACCTTGTGCTTCAGGCTGGCGATATTCGCCGCGGCCGCGGCTTCCTGCGTCTGCAACTCGGACGGGTCAAGCACGGCGATCAGGTCGCCCGCCTTCACGGGCGTGCCTTCGTCCACGAGCAACTTCTGGATGCGTCCTTCCACCTGCGCGCTCACGATCACCTGGTTGGCGTCGACCGTGCCGATCAGCACCAGATCTTTCGAATGGTCGGCGGAGAAGACGTAGTAGATCGCCGCGATCACGAAGACGATTCCGAGGACGATAAAAACTCGGTTGCGCGGGTTCATGGGCGTGCTCCTTGCTCAGTCTTGATAGGCCCAGTCTTGATGTGCTCAGTCTTGATATCGGGACGAAACAGTGCCGCAGAAATGAAGTCCAGAACCGCGGCGCGCCGATCCGCGATTCTTTGAGGCGACAGTGGATTGAAGCGCATGATCCGCTGTATCACCGGCGCACTGCTGAAATAAAAAATGATCATGGCCACCATGGAAGGAACGAAGTGGGCGGGGTCGACTTGCCTGAATTCGCCATTCGCGATTCCCTTCTGTAGCAGCTCTTCCACTCGCCGGTAGATCGGCTGAAAGTAAGTCTTGACCAGCCGGTCGATGTGCACCGAGTGGCCTTCGCGCGCCCGCATCATCTCGCGCTGCATCAACTTGGGATAGATCTGGTTGGAAGCGATGAAATCGAAATATGCTCCCACGTACGCCAGAATCTTTGCGCGCGGTGGCATCTCGCTGTCGAGCACGTGGAACACTGTCGTCTTCATGCCGGAAAACGCATTGTCGAGCACGGCTCCGTACAGCGTTTCTTTGTCTTTGAAGTAGTAGTAAAGCAAGGCCTTATTGACTCCGGCCGCGCGTGCAATGGCGTCGGTACGGGCTCCCGCGATGCCATGCTCGGCAAACTCCTGCGCCGCCGCCTGCAAGATAGCCGCGCGGCTCTCCTCCGGCTGCCCACGCGAACCCCTGCGGGGAGGGGGTTCGCGGTGACGAAATAGTCGGGCCATTGGGGATTAATTAACCAGTTAGTTAGATAATACAGGAGCCAAACGCGCTTGTAAAGAAGCTAGTTAATGCAGATTGCTCCCGATAAACTGGGGTTCCGGTGGAATGGAGTTACAGAACTCCGCCCGCAATCGACGGCACGAGCAGAACTTCGTCCCCCTCCTGGAAGGCGTACCCGGGCCCGCCCAGGAAGCGGATGTCTTCTTCGTTCACGTAGATGTTGAGAAAGCGGCGCACCTGTCCGGCTTCGTCCCGCAAGTGGGGCTTCAGGTCAGGAAATTTTTCGTCGAGGACGGAAAACAGCTCTCCAAGGTTCGTGGCCGCGCACGTGATCGAGCCTATTCCCGCAGTGTGCCGGCGCAACGCCGTCGGAATTTGTACCGTAATTGCCATCGAAGGCTACCCTCAGCGGCTTAAAGCCGCTCATGTCTTTTGGCTCTTGCGGCGCGGCTAAAAAGCCGCGCCCTTTCAAAACAAACGCAGGCTTTACGCGCCCACCGTGGCCGCATCTTCTTTTGCAACCTCGGCGACGTCCAACGTCTGCTGCAGATAGTGTTCGAATTCGGCCAGCTTGGGCGCGATCGCGCGTTCTGTCTGGTAGACGCCTGCCAGCGCGTCGGTCGTCTTCAGACCATTCCCGGTAATGCATAGCACAGTCGTTTCTTCGGGCACAATGCGGTCCTGCCGATAAAGCTTCCCCGCCGTGCCCACGGTCACGCCGCCCGCAGTTTCGGTAAAGATGCCCTCGGTCTCCGCCAGCAGACGGATCGAATCCACCACCTCGGGATCGCTCACATCTTCACTCCAGCCGCCACTTTGCTTGATGGTCTTGATGGCGTAGTGCCCGTCAGCGGGGTTCCCGATGGCCAACGATCGCGCGATGGTTGTGGGCTTCTGCGGCTCGATCTCCGAACTTCCAGTCTTGACCGCAGTCGAAATCGGCGAACACCCTGTGGCCTGCGCACCAAAGAATTTCACCAGCTTCTCTTCGACGAAACCAAGCTTGACCAGTTCGTCAAACGCTTTCTTGATCTTGACAATGAGCGAGCCACCCGCCATGGGGACAACCACGTTATCCGGCAGCCGCCAACCAAGCTGTTCTGCGATCTCGAAGCCCACCGTCTTCGATCCCTCAGCATAGTAGGGCCGCAGGTTCACATTGACGAAGCCCCAGCGATGCTCATCGGCAATCTGTGAACACAGGCGATTGACCTGGTCGTAGTTGCCCGCGATGCGCACCACCTTCGCGCCGAACACCTGCGTGCCCAGAATTTTCGCGGGCTCCAAGTCGGAAGGAATGAAGATCCACGCCTTGAATCCTCCGCGCGCCGCATGCGCTGCAACCGCATTTGCCAGGTTCCCGGTCGAAGAACACGAAACCGTGTCGAAGCCAAAGTGCCGCGCCTGCGCCAGTGCGACCGCCACCACGCGGTCCTTGAAGCTCAGAGTAGGCAGGCAGACGGCATCATTTTTGATGTAGACATTCGCTGCGGCCAGTTTTGTTCCGGCCAGCCGCTCCCCCAGACGCGGCGCCTGGAACAACGGCGTGAATCCGACCGGCAGAGGCGGTTCGAACCCCTCAGGCAGCGGCAGCAACTCGGAATAGCGCCACATATTCGGCGGCCGCTGGGCAATCCGCTCACGAGTGAACGCTCCGCGGACGGTCAAGGCGCGGATCGCGTCATAGTCGTAGGCAACTTCCAGAGGAGAGAAACACTCGTCGCAGATCGAGCGGGGCTGGTTTCCCCAGGATCGGCCGCATTCCCGGCAACGCAGTTCGTAAGTCGACATCACGCACTCTCTTCGAGTGCCTGTGGGACGAGCCGGAAAATACGCCCTTGAAACACAAAACCTCTTTTCCGGGGAAGGAAAAGAGGAAACGAGATGCTGAAAACTGTTCGCACCCCGAATCTCATGTTCCCCACTAGGGCGAGAGTTGGCACCTGCAGCCGGGATATATGATCCCGGTTCGGTTGCCGTGGCGTCACAGGGCTCGTCCCTCAGCCACTCTGCATGAAATTCAGGTCTGCTCCGAAGAGCAAACTTGTGATCTGGATTCTACAGGGGAGCGCAGCCGGAGTCAAGACGCTGTACTCGTCGGTAGTGTCCTAATTAGGACACTACCTACTCGTCCAGCAGATCCGAGTGTCACTAATCATTCTGAACGGGAACAGGGATTCGTATCTGCTCCTCTACATGCATTTCGCCCGCGCGCAGTTTGCCCGCAAAGCATGCGGTCCGCTATAGTTTTGATCAGGACATGTTTGAAAATTTCACTGCGACTGATCGCTGGACCAAGAAGCAGGTCCATTGTGTCTATCAATCCATGATCGTGGCGATTGCCACCCGCCACGCCGACGCCGTGGATATCAAGTTCCTGGTGGATGGACGGAAAGTCTGGGTGGCTCTCCCGCATCCTGCATGGGTCGAGTACAAAAAGCGCACCCACAGGTCCATTACCGACCCTCTGGCCCTTGAAATTGCCGGGCACTATCTAAAAACGGCGCTTGAATCCGGTGAAGGAATCGGACGCGAAATGTACTCTCTCACCGTCGAGGAGACGCTTGCTCACCTTGAAGCCGTCGTCGCCGAAATGCAGGCGGAAGCCCACGTGTAGGCCAGTCGCCGAGTCCTACAACGAATCTTCCAACACCGCGACCCGTCTGCATTTTGATCCCGACCCGGCATTTCGACGTTCTACCCCGCAGGCGGTTTCCGCATCCCAAATTAAGTCTTTTTGCTGCAAGACCCGAAGCTTCCCAGCACGGAGTACTTGGAATGTCCGCCGAGTTGAGGGACAATACCAAGTTTGCATTTATAGGAGTGGTTTATGGCTACAACGATGCACGTCAGTGATGTTGCAGAGTTGTTGAGCGACGGAAGAACGCACTTTAATCTCTCGCCCGCGCTTCTGGTGGAGCATTCGATCCGGCGCAACGAAGCGAAGCTCGCCGCCAACGGTTCGCTGGTCGGTTACACCAATCGTACCGGACGCTCACCCAAAGACAAATTCATCGTCAGGGATGAAACCACGGCCCGCACCGTGGCCTGGGGTGCGGTCAATGCTCCGATGGAGCCGGAGAAGTTCGACGCCCTGTACGAGCGAGTCATGGAGCATCTGCGCGGACGGGAGCTTTTTGTACAAGATCTTTTCTGCGGAGCGGACCCGGCCTACCGGCTGCCGGTCCGCATCGTTAACGAATACGCATGGCACAACCTGTTTGTGCGGCAACTATTTTTGCGGCCGACGGCGGCAGAACTGAAATCCCATCACCCGGAGTTCACAGTGATCGCGGCTCCGGAATTCAAGGCCGACCCCAAGCGGGATGGAACCAATTCGGACGTCTTCATCCTGTTGAACTTCACCCGCAGAACCGTGCTGATTGGCGGAACCTCGTATGCGGGCGAAATAAAGAAGTCCATCTTCAGCATCATGAATTTCCTGCTGCCGCCGCGCAACGTCTTCCCCATGCACTGTTCGGCCAACATTGGCCACGATGGCGTGAGTGCGCTTTTCTTTGGACTCTCCGGAACCGGCAAGACCACACTTTCCGCCGATCCTTCGCGTGACCTGATCGGCGACGACGAACACGGCTGGAGCACCGGCGGTGTATTCAACTTTGAAGGCGGATGCTATGCCAAATGCATCAAGCTTTCGCAGAAGAATGAACCTCAAATCTGGGATGCGCTCCGCTTCGGCTGCGTGTTGGAGAATGTCACGCTCGATCCGAACACCAGGATTCCCGACTACAACGACGACAGTAAGACGGAAAATACGCGCGCCGCCTATCCGGTTGACTTCATCGATAACGCCGTGATTCCTGGCATAGGCGGGCATCCCAAGAATGTCGTGTTCCTCACCGCGGATGCGTTCGGCGTTCTGCCTCCGATTGCGCGACTCACTCCCGAGCAGGCGATGTATCACTTTCTTTCTGGCTATACGGCAAAGGTTGCAGGAACGGAGGCTGGGGTGAAAGAGCCTCAGGCGACGTTCTCCACCTGCTTCGGGTCACCGTTTCTCCCGTTGCCGCCGAAGACCTACGCGGAGATGCTTGGCCGGCGTCTGCGCGAGCATCACGCCCAATGCTGGCTGGTCAATACCGGTTGGCAGGGCGGGCCGTACGGCGTGGGCAAGCGCATGGACATCCCATACACCCGCGCGATGGTGGATGCGGCGGTTGAAGGTGAGTTAGCCAGAGAGGAATTCGAAGTTGAGCCCACCTTCGGCTTCAGTATCCCCAAGGCATGCCATGGAGTTCCTCCACAGGTTCTGAACCCACGCAACGCCTGGAAAGACAAGGCTGCCTACGACAAAGCCGCGGAGGACCTGCGCAACCGTTTTGCCAGGAATTTTGAGAACTTCGACGCGCCCCCGGAAGTGAAGGCTGCGGGGCCCAAGGCGCAGAAGTAACCGGGGCGTCGGACGTCAGGCACGTTTGATCAGCCGCGCAAGCCAAATAATGAAGATAGCCCCCACAATCGCCACCACGATGCTGGCTATCAGGCCACCTGCAGGATAGATGCCAAGAAGGTTAAAGATCCATCCGCCAACCACCGCTCCACCATACCGAGAAGAATATCCGTCAGCGGACCGTATCCTCCTCCCTTCATGATTTTCCCTGCGGCCCAACCCGCAATCAGACCGACGATGATCCATGTAATCAGCCACATGACTCCTCCATAACTTCGGGACCGCAGCCCGGCGGATCCTATCCTGAAACGCAGCGAGGATCTGAAATGACGCTGCGGCAGACTATGCCCGTACAATGGAGGTGTCAAGACAGCGCCTCTGGATTCAGAATGTTTGCTCGCAAGATTCGCATCGCGTATGACGACCACGGCCAGAGCCTGCCCTGTCCGTTGAAGTGGCTGGATAGTTTTTCCATGCGCAACTTCACCAACGCCAGCGTGTTTGACGACACCCTGCCCGTCGCCGACGGCCAGATGGAAGTAGGCGCGAACGTGCCCCTCGATCAACTGAGAGAGGCGATGGAGGATTGGTTCCGCCGCAAGGGGTACTTGCGCAAGGAATCGAAATTGTCACTGGCAGAGAGCTGACGTCCCGTCGACACTTCGGCCATGGTGCAGGCGGATGGCCTGCGCTCACTCAACGATAAAACAAATTACTGGCCGTCAATAACTTAAGCGTGCGCGGCGAGATCGCCTTGTTGCGTTTGGTAGGGAGTTTTTCCACGGCGTGGTTGTGGAAAGCAACCCCAACGTCATTGGGGATCTCTTATTTTCACGCAGGTGGAAGGCTTTAGATTTGGCAAGCCACCTGCTCTCCGACGCAAGGAGGTGCCTCATGAGCTACAAAGTATTGCAGCTATCCCCCCTGAGCACCCGCGGCACGCACGTGAAGATATTGATAGAGGGTCCATGGAGCAACCCGACTATTAATTCCGGAGACGTAACATTCCTGCGCTCCTGGGCGGTTTATGACTCAGCCTTGGAGGTCGGCAATGATGCCGCCACGGCAGGGTTCAACTGGAACGCTCTTCTCGGGCTAGTGGTGGTGGTTGGCATAAGCGCGAGTTTCTGGGCTGGAGTTGGGATAACTCTCTCACATGTGCTCAGATAGGTTGAAAACCTGAGTGAGGCTGGTACGCAGTGTGGTCGGCCTCGACTGGTGCCAGTTTACTTATCGTAATGCAGTAATGACGTTACCTCGTACCCTTTGAGTTTCTCTCGCCCGTTCAGAAAATCAAGCTCGATCACAAATCCCAAGCCGGCAATCTCTCCGCCTAACGACGAGGCAAGTTTTGCGGTGGCTTCAGCCGTGCCCCCAGTGGCGAGTAAGTCATCCACAATCAGCACTCGTTCGCCTTTGCGGATGGCATCTTTGTGTACCTCAAGGCAGTTGTTCCCGTACTCGAGGGCGTACTCGCATTTCACCGTCTCAGCCGGCAGTTTGCCAGGTTTGCGCACGGGCACGAATCCCGCGTTCAGACGATAGGCCAGGGCAGGACCGAAGATGAATCCACGCGCCTCCATCCCTAGGACCAGATCTACTTTGTGATTGATATAGTGCTCGGAAAACTGGTCGATCAGCGTCGCAAAGCCCACCTTGTCCTTCAGCAGGGTCGTAATGTCGTAGAACAGAATGCCCTTCTTGGGCCAGTCGGGCACCTCCCGAATCAGACGCTTGAGCTGATCGGAGTTCAGGCCTGAGTTTGCAGGCATTACCACGCTCCTTCAATGCGAAATGAACTGAGGCCGGAAACTGGCCGTGATTCGGATTCCTCAACGCCGTCGACGCGAGCCGCCCGCGGCCCCTGTCTCAGGCGGGATCGCAAACCCGAAAGCTGATCGCGACTGCCCTGCGCCAGGACTTCCACGCTGCCATCCGCGTTGTTACGCACCCACCCGGCGACGCCCAGAATGTGCGCCTCCCGCTCCACAAACCAGCGGAAACCCACGCCCTGCACGCGTCCGCGAACCAGGAAGCGGCGGGCTTCGGTCGCCTTTTCAGTAGTACTCACACGGCCTCTTGATGACACCAGTACAACCCGGCAAAATCTTTACCACAGAGGACCCTTCGGCTTCGCTCAGGGCAGGCACGGGGGAACACAGGGTAAAACCCAAAATGAGAAAAGGATTTACCCTGTGTCCCTCTGTGCCCCCTTGTGGTTTAGCTCTTGTTGCGCTTCGACCAGCTGAATTCGTTCTACGCGCGCGACAAATAAACGCCCTCGGCGGTGTCCACTTTGATCTTCTCGCCCTCGTTGATGAAGGGCGGCACCTGCACTACCAACCCGGTCTCCGTCTTCGCGGCCTTGGTCACGCTGGAAGCAGTGGCGCTCCTGATTCCCGGCTCGGTCTCAAGCACGGTCAGCTCGACGGTCTGCGGCAACTCAATGCCCACAGCCTTGCCGTCAAAAAATTCCACCTTGATTTCCAAATTGGGAATGAGATAGTCGACTGCGTCGCCCAGAATCTCTTTGCTCAGGTGAGTCTGCTCGTAGTTGGAGGTGTCCATGAAGTAATAGCTGTCCCCATCGGCGTAGAGGAACTGCATTTCGACTTCGTCCACGGTAATCTTTTCGATGGGATCGGGCGACCGGAAACGGTGTTCGAACATGGCGCCGGTGCGCAGGTTCCGCAGCTTGGCCTGGATGAAGGCCCGCAAGTTGCCGGGCGTGCGGTGCTCGACGCTGAACACGGAATGCAGATCATTGTTGTGCTTGATGATCATGCCGGGACGGAGCTGGGTGGCAGGGATCGACATCGCTTGAAAAAATCTCCTTATACAATTGCGCTTTGCGGAGCCGGCGGAAGGCGGGCAGGCCACAATTTCCGCCGCCACGAGGGCGTAAACGTTTATTTTACACGCCGCTGCACGGGAAAGGAAACCTTTCGCCAGTCTCGCACATCGCAATGCAACCACATCGTCCGCTTGGGTGGACGCGGCCACCCTCCAGGAAGGACTAGAATCGTCCTGGTCCTGAAAACTGCGGTCCGAATACCGCAAAAAGCGAATACTGCGAGAAGAATACCGCGAACCATCAAACCGATGCCCGTCACAAAACCGCCGGGCGGAAATGAGGTCTTCATTATGCGCTCTGGACGATATGAATCTTCTGAAGGCAATAGCGTTGGCACAGCGATCACCTTTCTCATGATCGGCATTGGAGCCGGTGCCTTGGCTGCGCTCTTGCTTGCCCCCAAAACCGGGAAGCAGTTTCGCCGCGATCTGAAACGTGGCTACGAAGACGCCCGGGACACTCTGGGCGATTGGACCGAAGAGGCAAAAGATCGCGTCCGGGATGTGAAGGATCGGGCGCGGGAAGTCGCCGACCGAGGAGTCGACCTGGCGGAAGGAATTCGCGAAAAAGTCGAGCCGCTGCGCCGCGCCATCAACCGAAGCTAAGAGTCGCTACCGGAAAATGGCGACGAAAAATCCTTTGATGCGCCCTAACAGACCTCGGTGTTGAACTCTTGCTTGCGGGCTGGCCGCGGCTTGTGGCGGCGGTTGCACCACGATATCTAACCGCATCTGCCGAGTGGATGAATCTTCGACCGGCAAGGCAGCCGCTGCCTGCACTCCAGGAGAAGCTGCACGACTCTTCGCGCTAAAGACGAGCGGCGCCTCTACCTGAATGTGGACTTCATCGGGCTTGGACGGTGCCAGCGGCGCGGTCTCGGGGCCGTTCGATAACGCGGGCTGCGATGGTGCCGGATCGCTCGAAGGTTGGACACCCGTGGAATTTGTCTCCGCCGGATTCGAAGCACCGCCCAGATGAGCTTTTTCGGGCAAGCTCGCCTCCGGCAGCGGCGTTGAAGACGTGTTGGTCCTCAGAACCGGCACCGGCGGTGGACAACCGCACTCCAGCGGAACGTCGGCGTCGACCCTGTCGATCCGCCCCGAACGAAATACCGCCTGCTCGGTGGGCTTGACCTGATAGGTGCGGTCTCCCATCAGCTCGGAAACGGTCACTGAAGACTTGTTTCCCATCAGCGAACGCACGCAGGTGTTGCCGTGGGAGTCCGCGCTGAGGGCGTAATGGAATTCTCCCGGTCCCGCGAACAGAATGCGGAAGTCGGGCGTGAGGACTGAGTCAGCCGCCGCATCCAGCGCATAATGCGCTTCCAGCGCGCCGGTACTCATCCCCAGCATCAGCTCATGCTTGTCTTGTGACGGAGTTACTGAAACCGTGGTCCCTGGGCAGACCCGAATCTCTCCACCGCGCGACAAATGCAGAACGGCTGTATCGGACCCAGCCATTACCGAGGCGCCGGCCCCAATGCGGCTTCCCGCCAGAACCACATAGCCGGGCCCGCCGGTTACCGGCACTATTGCGGGGGCGCCGTTGGTTGCCAGTGCCGGCACGGACGGCGGTTGTAAGGGCGACTTCTTGCTCGCATTCGCATCCTCAGGCGGCTTCAGGCGAACCATCAAGCGATTGCCCGCACCATCCCAGGTATAGCCATAGGGCGCGAGCAGATCCAGAACAATGCGAGTGACGGGAGGATTCTGCTGGTATTGCTCGGCGCGGATGGCCAGAATATTTTCCTGCTTGATTGGGATGCGCCGGTGGACCACTCCTATCAGGCAGTTTGGCAGGTCAATCACCAGCCGCGGCGGCGAATCGAGGATCTGAATCGCGGGAACCAGGGGATGCGTGGACAGAATCTCAACCACAGGGACGCCTCGTTCATGCACGATGCGCACGCTCTTGACGACAGCAGGGGAACTCAACGTGTCAGCCGACGACGTACCCGCGCTCGCTCCAGGTGCGGGCGCATTCTGGGCAGAAACCTGGCTCGCCAACAGCGCCGACATCAGTCCCACGCACACCGATTGGAGGGTGAATCGCAACAAAGAGGTCCCCTGAAACGAGCTCAACGCTTATGGAAGGAAACATATCACTTGCTGGGAGCGCCGAGAAGTGGCGTTAGCAGCCTGCGCAAAGGGCAGTGTGGGCTCGTGCAGGGTTACAGCCGCCGGGCTCACGACTCAGACAGAAATTCGTACTCCTCGATGACGGCGGCGACTGCCAGCTTTCCGTTCTGTCCGCCTTCCTCGACTCGTACAACGCGGCCCTTGCACTGCACACGGATACTTTCCGTAAGCGTGATTTCAGGAGGAAGGGTCAGGGTAAACGCAATCTGCGATCCCTGCGCAACCGCGGAATCCAGATAGAAGCTAATGCCGCGAGCGCTGACGTCGCGGATTTGTGCAACTTCGCTCGACGAACTCTCGTCGGAACTAACTGTAACAGGGACCCGTAACGCGAACCGTCGTGCAGCCCGCTTCTCTTGCTGGGTCTGAGACATGCATCCTCCTATTCAGGCCAGATTTTAAGTGATATTCAATATCGTGAAGTACAACAAGGCGGTCAATACCACCATCGTGTAGTAGGGACCCCGTCATGGGAAGTTCGCTACCGCCCAAGATGTATGTCTCTACGCCTATGGGTTCCTATGCCCGACCGAAAGAACCGCAAATTCAAGTGGTAATCTATTGGAAGAGGGGCTTCACGCTTGGTCTTCGTACTCGATAACTACGATTCGTTTACTTATAACCTGGTCCAGTATCTCGGCGAACTGGGAGCGGAAGTCGAGGTCCGCCGCAACGATCAGGTTACGGTAGGCGATGCGGAAGCGATGCGGCCGGAGCGCATCGTAGTCTCCCCTGGTCCCTGCACGCCTCATGAAGCTGGAATCAGCGTCGACCTGATTCGCCACTTCGCCGGCAAAGTGCCGGTGCTTGGCGTATGCCTGGGACACCAGGCCATTGGAGAAGCCTTTGGAGGCCGCGTGGTCCGCGCCGCTCACATCATGCATGGCAAGACCAGCGCCGTGATGCACGACAACAAAACCATCTTTCAAGGCCTCCCCATGCCGATGACCGCCACGCGCTATCACTCGCTCATCGTCGAGGAAGAAGATCTGCCGCCAGAACTGGAAATCAGCGCCTGGACCACCGAGAAAGACGGTACCCGCACGATCATGGGGCTGCGCCACAAGCAATGCGCCGTGGAAGGAGTGCAATTCCACCCGGAAAGCGTTTTGACCGAACATGGCAAGGCCTTGGTGCGAAATTTTCTGGCGGGCTGAAAATGTGCTGGAAACGAAAGGAATCGGCCATGTCAATTCCCCGCCGTGAAGCTCGCGCGTCCATCCGATTTCATTGGGCTGTAGCGCAGTCGCTTCTCGTCCTCATGTTGTGCCTGCTCGCGAGTAACAGCGCGGCGCAATCCAGCGGGGCGTCAACTGGCGCGCATCCAGAGGACAAGTCCGCCGTGGAGACAGCTCCTCTGCCGCAAGGCTCCTGGCGGTTCATCGTGTCCGGCGACTCCCGCAATTGCGGAGATATCGTTCTGCCCACCATAGCGACGGACAGCGCTCGATTCGCCCCGAGCTTCTACTGGCACTTGGGAGACCTTCGCGCCATTTACAAAGTGGATGAGGACATGGCATTCGCCGCGGCCGTCAACGGTGAGTTCCTGAATTGCCAGCAATATCTGAAGCGTGCCTGGCCGGACTTCATCGAGCATCAGATTGGGGCCTTCGGCAAGACTCCCTTCTACGTAGGCATCGGAAACCACGAGGTGATCCCGCCCAAGGACGAGCTGCAGTTCCGGCGCCAGTTTGCTGCCTGGCTTGACCAGCCTGCGATTCACAGCCAACGCGAAAAGAAGGAGGAGGCTGACAGCAAAGGCAAGCCGCCAGTCCAGAGCGAGAAGGAAGCACCCAGCTCTTACTATCACTGGCTTCAAGGCAAGGTGGACTTCATCTACCTTGACAATGCTTCCGACGACTTCGCGCCAGAGCAACTCACCTGGCTCGCTGGCGCCCTGGACAGGGATAAAGCAAACTCAGACGTGAAGAGTGTAGTAGTCGGCATGCACGAGTCCCTGCCCGACAGCATCGCGAACCATCACAGCATGGGTGACAGTAAGAATCCCCACGCGCGCCCGAGCGGAGAGCAGGCTTACCAATTGTTGCTGGATTTCCGTGATCAGAGCCACAAGCCGTTCTACGTGCTCTCCAGTCACTCGCACTTTTACATGGAGAATATTTACGACACAGCCGAACTGAGGAAGAAAGGGCAGCCGCTACCCGGCTGGATCGTAGGCACCGGAGGAGCGCAGCGTTACAAGCTCCCGGCGAACGCGCCAGCGACATCCAAACAAGATGTGTATGGCTACCTTGTCGGGACGGTCGCGTCTGATGGCACCATTCAGTTCGTGTTTCATGAGGTACACGAGTCCGAGGTGCCGGCGGCCACGCGCAGCGAATATCCCGCGCCGCTGGTGCACTGGTGCTTCGCACACAATTCGCAGAACATAGACCCCGACCCCGGCGATCTCACTCCGCGCTGCGTCGCGCCCGCCTCGGCGGGAGCCGGGCACTAGAAGCACAAGATAAGAGAACTTGCTATCCACCCCTCGCAATCTCCACCGCGCGCAGCACTGCCCGCGCCTTGTTCAAGCTCTCCTGAAACTCGCTCGCCGGATTCGAATCGGCCACGATTCCCGCTCCCGCCTGCAGGTATGCATGCTTTCCCTGCATAAGCAAAGTGCGAATACCGATGCAGGAATCGAGATTGCCGGCAAAGTCGGCGTAGAGAACCGATCCGCCATAGATGCCGCGGCGGACAGGTTCGAGTTCTTCGATAATCTGCATGGCGCGAACCTTGGGCGCGCCGCTTAGCGTTCCGGCGGGAAAGCACGCAGCAAAAGCGTCGAGGGCATCCAAATCCTTGCGCAACGTTCCTTCGAGCGCCGACACGAGGTGCATGACGTGGGAATAGCGCTCCACGTACATCAGGTCTTTCACCTTGACTGAACCGTACTCGCTGACGCGGCCCAGGTCGTTGCGGCCGAGGTCAACCAGCATCACATGTTCGGCACGCTCTTTTTCATCGTTGCGCATTTGCTGTTCCAGGCGCAGGTCTTCGGCTTCGTCGCGCCCGCGCGGATGCGTACCTGCAATCGGCCGATATTCCAGTTTGCGCCCGGTGACCCGCACCAGCATCTCCGGCGAGGAGCCCAGAATGTGCGTATTTTCCATGCGCAGAAAATACAGGTAGGGCGAAGGATTCACCTGACGCAGCGCACGGTACAGATCGAAAGGTTCCACCTCAGGCTGGAAGTCGAGGCGCTGCGACAGCACGACCTGAAAAATGTCGCCGGCAGCGATGTACTCCTTGCAGCGTTCGACGCTGCGTAGAAAATGGTCCTCTGTGGTACCGGCGTGAACTTTGAACTTTCCTGGTCTAACCTTTGTGGATTTACGCCACACCGCCGAACTCAATCCGGAGGCCAGCTTCTTCTCCAGCGCACTGATATCGCGAACGGCACGATCATATGCAGCTCGAGGACTTTCGCGCGAAACATCGGCCGCGGCCATGATGTGAATTTGATGGCGCAAATGGTCAAAGGCCAGCAACCGGTCGAAGAACATTAGTTCCGCGTCCGGCAACGACAAGTCGTCTTTCGCGTGCTCGCCGATCTTTTCCAGCTGCCGCACCACGTCGTAGGCAAAATATCCGACCGCTCCCGCCGTAAACGGGGGCAGCCCCGGAACCGCCGCCGGACGATGCTCCCGCAGCAGCTCCTTGACCATCTGGAAGACATTCCCCTGGCGCTTCTCGCGCCGGCGGCCGCGCTCAATTTCGACGGTTCCTGAGCGCGCCTTCACCCGCATATTCGGATGTGCGCCCAGAAAGGTGTAGCGTCCAATCTGCTCGCCGCGCTCGTTCGACTCCAGCAGAAACGCGTGCGGCTCTTTCTCCGCAATGGCCAGGAACGCGGACACAGGGGTGAGCAGGTCGGCGGTGACCGACTTCACCACCGGCACCAGCGTTGCCTCTCGCGCCAACCGCGAAAACTCCTTGAAATCGGGCTTAATCATGCTCATCTGCGTGTCGGAACATTATAGGGGACACACGCCTCGACCAACGGATGCCCGGACCGTCGTTTCTGGGTCGTCCATCCTCGATGCAGGCGCGAACCATCAATCCAATTGACGGAAGTGCTCCCGACGTCGAAGATTACTACTTACGGCAATACTCAAGACTATGCGACTCAAGTTCTGGGGTGTGCGCGGGTCTACGCCCACTCCACAAGTCGAGAACCTGCGTTACGGAGGCAACACTTCCTGCGTTGAAGTACGTTTCGGGGACAGCATCTACATTTTCGATTGCGGCACGGGCTTTCGCGTTCTGGGCCACCAACTGGAAAGCGAGTTCGGCGAGCGCCCGTTTTCAGCTCACGTCTTTGTCTCACACTTCCACTGGGACCACATTCAAGGCATCCCGTTCTTCCGCCCTCTGTATGACAATCCCAATAGCCAGTTCTCCTTCCATTCTTCGAGCCGCGTGCGCAGCCTGAAGCAGGTAATGGAAGAGCAGATGGCGTCCCCGTACTTTCCCGTAAACCTCGACCAGATGCGGGCAGAGCAGAACTTTTACGACATCGACGCTGGACGCATCGAGGTGGGAGATGGCGTGAAACTGCAGACCGCGTGGTTGAATCATCCTCAGGGATGCATGGGCTTCCGTCTCGAGACCAAGGACGGCGTGATCGTCTACGCAACCGATAACGAACCGGGCGATGCCGGCTTCGACAAAGCGGTGCGCAAGTTGGCCGAGGGCGCGGACGTCCTCATCTACGATGCTCAATACCTTCCCGAAGAATACGAAGCCCGCCGCCGCGGGTGGGGACACAGTCACTGGCGCGAAGCGGTCAACGTGGTTATGGAAAGCGGCGCCAAGGAACTCATCCTCTTCCATCACGACCCCGATCACAGCGATCCCGTGATCGACAAGGTCGTAAAAGAGGCACGCAACCACTATCCCAAGGTACGCGCCGCGGCGGAAGGCATGGAGATTCGGCTGTAGGCATCTCTGCCTACGTTGCATACGTTTCCGGCGTCATCCTGAGCGCAGCCGTTCTTCAGGCGGAGCGAAGGATCTTGCGCATCGCGACGGCCTTATAAGCAAACTGCACCACCGCCGAACCTTGCCCCACCTTGCCTCGCCAGCCCTCCGACTCATATACTCTGAACGTTTGCCTGCCCACACCGGAAATCCGTCCGGCGCCGGCCCGCACCCCTGAGCGCATTCATTCCGGAGACTATTTATTTATGACTACGATGAGTACCGCCCCGCACGTCGACCAAGAATCCAATCCATGGGAGTCGCAGCGGGCGCGCTTTGATCTGGCGGCCCAGAAGCTCAATCTCGATGAAGGCCTGTGGCGGGTCTTGCGCTATCCCAACCGCGAACTCACGGTCTACATCCCCGTGCAAATGGACGACGGCCGCCTTGAAGTCTTTACCGGCTTTCGGGTACAGCACTCGATCGCGCGCGGCCCCGCCAAGGGTGGCATTCGGTACTCTCCGGATGTCACGCTCGACGAAGTGCGCGCTCTGGCCAGTTGGATGACCTGGAAGTGCGCCGTGGTCAACATCCCCTTCGGCGGCGCCAAAGGCGGCGTGATCTGCGATCCGCACAAAATGTCGATGGGGGAAGTCGAGCGCATGACGCGGCGCTACACCGCGGAGTTGATCGAATTCATCGGCCCGGAAAAAGATGTTCCTGCTCCCGACGTCAACACCAACGAGCAAACCATGGCGTGGATCATGGACACCTACTCCATGCACATGCGCCAGACCGTCACGGCAGTAGTAACTGGAAAGCCTATCAACATCGGAGGTTCGCGCGGACGCCGTGAAGCCACCGGCCGTGGCGTGATGGTCGTGTGCGACGAGGCCTGCAAAAAACTTGGCTTGGACCGGGAGCGCAGTCGTGTCGTCGTACAAGGCTTCGGCAATGTTGGTTCGAATGCCGCTCTGCTGATGCATGAAGCGGGATACAAAGTGGTCGGCATCGCAGAAGTCGGTGGTGGCCTCTACAACAAGAACGGCATCGATCTGAAGGCACTGGTGGAGTTTCGGCAAAAGAACGGCACGGTTCACGGCTTCCCCGAAGCGGAGAAATACGATCCCGCCGAACTGCTGACGACAGAGTGTGAAATCCTCATCCCCGCTGCGACCGAGAACGTTATCACCAGCCGCAACGTCGATCGCGTAAAGTGCCGCATCCTCGCCGAGGGCGCGAACGGACCCACGACCGCTGCTGCCGATGACGTTCTGACCGAGAAGGGCGTGTTTGTGATTCCCGACATCCTGGCCAATGCCGGTGGAGTAACCACGTCGTATTTTGAGTGGGTGCAGGACCGCCAGGGCTACTTCTGGAAAGAGTCCGTGGTCAACGAGCAGCTTGAGACCATCATGAAATCGTCGTTTGAAGACGTGGTCCGCTACGCCGAGACTCACCGAGTCAACAACCGCATCGCAGCCTACATGCTGGCCATCGACCGCGTGGCCTACACCATCCGCCAGCGCGGGATTTACGCGTAACTCGTTAGGAGGATTCGTGAAATCTAAAGGCAAGATCGTTCATCTTCTGCTTCTGCTGCTTGTCACGATGTTCGGTATGCTGAGCGTCTCACACGGTGCATCGGCCGCATCCTCAGCTTTGCAGGCCGCACCAGCGGCCACGGCGAAAACGGCAGCAGCAGATCGGCTCGACATCAACACGGCCACCAAGGACCAACTGCAAGCCCTGCCCGGCATCGGCGACGCCTACTCGCAAAAGATCATCGACGGGCGACCGTATCGCACCAAACTCGACTTGGTGCACAAAAAGATCATTCCCCAAGCGACCTACGACAAGGTCAAAGATCAGATCATCGCCAAACAGCCAAAGGCAAGCGGCATGACCATGGCCAAACCGAAGTAGCTTCGCCGGTTCCACCCAAAGGGCGTCATCCTGAGCGCAGCCGCTCTCAGGCGGAGCGAAGGATCTCGCGGGTATCACCTCCACACTCAAAACCCGACGCGCCCCTCTGAAAGGCGGCGCACTTCCTTCCATTGCGTTCGCCTCTGCCCTGGAGGATAATCAAGTTGGTGATCCGCGCTCTCCCCGGGCGGACCCGTCTCCAGGCTGTGAACCTGCCCAACTCCATCACGCTGATTCGCATCTTCAGCATCCCTCTGCTGATTTGGATTCTCTCGAGCGCACGCTTCACCAGCGAACACGGCGAAAAAGAACTGCTGGCCTCCGCATTATTCATTGCCGCTTCCATGACCGACGGCATTGACGGATACCTGGCTCGCAAGCGTGGACAGATCACCACCATGGGTATCCTGCTCGATCCGCTGGCCGACAAGCTCCTGATCGCGGCGGCTTTTGTCGCGCTGGTGCAGCTTAACCCCAGCCTGGTGCCGGCCTGGGTCGCGGTGGTCGTCATTGGCCGAGAATTTCTCGTCAGCGGATTGCGTTCTATCGCCGCCTCCGAGGGCTTCACCATCGAGGCCAGCGAACTGGGCAAGTTCAAGATGGTGATTCAGATCGTCTCCGTGGTCGCCGTGATTCTTGATCATCGCTGGAAGGAGTGGCCGGTCTACGGCAACTACTTCTTCCCCGTGCACTGGATTGCATATCTTGCCATCTGGTTTATGGTTTGTGTTTCGCTGGTATCGGCGATCGATTACTTTGTTGCCTTCTGGTCGAAGATCGACCGGCGCGTGGCGAAGCGCCAACGCCGCGCCTTTATTCTCAGCCGTCGCAGAAAACCGGTGCCGGTTCCGCCGCAGGCGGATCGCGATGTCGCTACCACGACCTAGTTCCGCGCCCGGTGTGCATATTCCTGTGCATACTCCCAACCAGCCCGGAACGGACACTGCAAGTTGTTCCTCCGAGGAGTTCCCGGGCAGCGAGTTCTCCCCGGAAGCACGCCTCCTGCTTTTGCGCGTGGCACACGATGCCATCCTTTCGCAGCTCGAGCAGCGGGAGATTTCTCTCGATCCCCCCAATGCGCATCTCGCCCGGCCCCGGGGCGCCTTCACTTCGATCTATTTACGAGGCGACTTACGTGGCTGCGTGGGATATGTTCTTCCCGTGGGCTCGGTTTACCGCGCAGTTGCCGAAACCGCCCGCGCCGCGGCCTTCGAGGATGCTCGCTTTGCCCCCGTGACGCTCGGGGAGGCGTCCGCTCTGAAAATCCAGCTGAGTATTCTTTCCCCTCCGCACCCCGTTTCCGCTGAAGCGGTGGAAGTCGGCCGTCATGGTTTGCTCGTCACCATGGATGGACAACGCGGCCTGCTTCTACCCCAGGTCGCAGTCGAACGCGGGTGGGATCGCACCACTTTCCTCGAGCAAACTTGCCGCAAAGCCGGCCTGCCGCTCGATGCCTGGCGCAAAGGTGCGGCCATCGAGGCTTTCACCGCGGAAGTTTTCGGAGACAAAGACCCAGCAGACTAGAGCTTCGAGGTTTTTTTTACGACGGGGAGAAGAATCGGACAGGAAGCGCCCTACCGTAGTGTGCGAAGTCCCGGTCAATGCTGAAAATTTGCCAGCCACGACGCAGGGCTACCGCGCGACGCCTGGGACCAAACTGCGTATCCACGAGGACCATCACAGGCGTTTTCTGCGCCGTTCCGCTTCGTAGTCATACTCAGGGTCAAAATCGACCGTCCCGAAGGCAGCCAGGCTTTTCTGCTGCTTGTGGCGGCGGATGTATTCCTCCACGGCCGTGGTGACCGCCTCTTTCTTGGTCCGACGGCCGCCCGCACGGCCGTGCTTCTTCGATGAGCTTGTCGTCGATCGCCAGATTGGTTGGCATTTGTATAGTCTTACACATCAACATGTGCAGCACGGGCAACATTTGAGCACAAAAAAACCAGGGGACGGTTTCCCCGTCCCATGGTCTCTGACTGACTGCGTCAACGTGCTGGCAAAAGTTATTGCACCTGGTCGAGTTCCACGCCATCGCCCGCGTGTACATCTTCCATGGAGAAAATGACCATCCCGGTTGCGGTGGTCGGCGTCACGCCAATCACCACGATCTCACCGACGGATCGGCGCGGAAGATCGCTGACGTGGATCACCGGTCCGTTCGATTTCGTGAACATATGCGGATCAACCGAAGGGGTCTTTTTCTGAGTGTCCTCCGCAATGGCTGCTTTGAAGGAGAGTGAATCCACCGGGTCTCGGAGGTCGGCCTCGTAAGAGCGCACCGCGCGGAAGAAGTCACCTACCTTCACGCCCTGGTTCGCACCTACGTTGATGTAAAGCTTTTGTCCGGTTCCCATCGCGGAATCGAAATCCTTCCCCATCACGATACGGCCCGAAAGCCGGTTGCTGGCGGGCAGAAAGCGGTCAAAATGGATCGGCGCATGGAAGGTTACGGACTGCTTCTCGGCAAACGGTATCGCCGTATCTCCCGGGTTGACGCCATCGCAGGCGTATTCGATCTGTGCAATCGTGGACTTGCTGCGCGTGTCGACGATTCGCACTCTTCCCACTTCCTCGTAAGGCTGTCCCGTTTCTTTCAACACTTTCCTCTGTCCAGGGAACACTTCATACTCGTTGACATCGCGCAGAGCGCGCACAATTTCATATTCAGCACCCGCAGTGTAGCCCGTGCCCTGCATATAGATCATGTCGCCCCTGACAAACTTCGTCGTGGTGGGCGTCTGCAAACCACCAGCAACAAAGTTGGCGTCCGGCAGGATCTGCTTGCTGATAAAACCGGCGCAGTACAAATCCGCATAGGTAGGAGTTTGCACGCGTTCGGTGGGAAAGGTCGCCGAAGTCGGGGCAGTGCCCTGCGGGGCGTCGGAAGGAGTGCCGTCGGCAGCCGATTGCGCCCATGCCGCGGTCGCGAGCAACAACAAGAACAGTCCTGTTTTCTTCATGTTACCTCCGGGAAGGACCGCGCAGCGCCCCCTCCACTAGTTAAATGCCACAAAAGAAAGGCTTCAGCCGGAAGGTAACAAGGGGGTAAGGGCGGGTCAAGGTTACGAGGGTGTTAGCCAGGTCGTGGCAAAAGTTTTTCGACACGCATGTTAATCCGTTGTTGCATCTGCAGTTAAGCCCCTGTAATAATTCGCCGTCCTTCAACTAAATGAATTCCGCCACCACCAGCTCTATGCCCCGGCTGCTTCCCCTGCGCTTGCCGCGGGTCTGTGTCGCTGTGATCGGCTCTGACGCCTCCAATATGATCGAAAAGGCGGAGACCGTGATCCGGGATAACTCCTTCCTGGAGTTCAGGTTGGACTATCTCTCGAAGCCCGCTCTGGCGCTGCCCAAGATCAAGCGATTCATGGAAACTCACCCGGGCACGGTGGCCATCGCCACCTGCCGGCGGGCCGCCAGCGGCGGCAAGTTCCGCGGTTCGATCGCCTCGCAGCTCAATGTCTTGGCCAAAGCATCCGCCTCCGGCTGCCAATTGCTGGATGTGGAACTGCAAACTGCGAGTAAGTGCAAGCCCGGACAGCTGCTGAATCTCCGCTCCCGGGCGGCTCTGATCCTCTCTTACCACGATTTCCGCGCGACCAAGAAGCTGGAAGAGATCCTGGAGAAGATGCGCAAGTACCCCGCCGACTTCTACAAGGTCGTCAGCACTGCAACCACGCTGGCCGATAACGTCACCATGATCAAGTTCCTGGCCAAGGAAAGCGATAAGCACTCACTAATTGGCATGAGCATGGGCGAGCAAGGAATCATCAGCCGTGTTCTAGGAGTGCGTGCGGGCAGCGTCTTCACCTTTGCCTCCGCTGGCCTGGGCGAGGAGACCGCTCCCGGTCAGGTGACCGCGCAGGAACTGCAGAATGTATATCGCATTGAACAGGTCGACGCAGCCACGCGGGTCTATGGCGTGGCTGGGGATCCAGTGGCCCATTCGCTCTCTCCCGCAATCATGAATGCAGCATTCAGGCGGGAGAACGTCAATGCTGTCTATCTGGCCCTGCATGCAAAGACGCTAAAAGATCTGTTGACCTGTGTGCGGGAGATTCCCATCCACGGCATCAGCGTCACGATGCCGTATAAGCAAGCCATCGTCCCGCACCTCGACAACACCGACTCCCACACCTCAAAGATCGGCGCCTGTAACACGGTTGTGCGCGCCCAGGACGGGAAGCTGTATGGCTTCAACACCGACGCGGCCGGGATCGTACGTCCGCTGGAACGCCGCCTGAGCACGCTCGAAGGCGCACGCATTCTGGTGTTGGGCGCGGGAGGCGCAGCGCGCGCCGCCGTCTTCGGCCTGAAGGAGCGGGGATGTGAGGTTTATGTTCTGAACCGTAGCGCAGCCCCAGCCCAGAAACTGGCGCGGCAGGCGCGGGCTCGCACCATCAAACGCGCCGATCTGAAGAAGCTGGCCTTCGACGTGATCATCAACGCCACGCCAGTGGGGATGGGCAACCCGCGGGAAACACCGCTGCAGGACAAAGAGATCAACGCCCGCTATGTCTTTGATATGGTGTACGATCCGGCTGAAACTCGCCTTTTGCAGCTGGCCAAAGAACGGGGCGCCCAGGTGATCCCCGGCATTGAAATGTTCGTTCACCAGGCCGCTCGTCAATTCGAGATTTGGACCGGCAAACCCGCTCCGTGGGACGAAATGCTGCGGGTTGTCCTGCTCGCACTGCAAGAACGGGCGGCGAGAACCGCAGCGGGACGGGAATAGCGCTGCAAACAGCCCGTGGCAGACGGTCCTGCTGTGTTTCCCGTCGCGACTAGGAACCGTTTCCGGGCAGCCGCTGTTGAAAAAATGCTGGGAGATGCGGTTCGCCACTAAAAAGTTGCATTTTCCGTTGGAAGCGAAGTAATATGCCCAAGGGGCATGTTTGTGAGCGCTCCGGTTGTTGACCCTGTACCGCCCGTTCCATACTTCCAGGCTAAGCCGTTCAAACTTTGGCGAAAAACTCGACGAGAGGCGGCTCGGTCCGTCTCCATCCCGGTTCGAAGAGGTCCAAAATATGGCGTGGTACGCGTATTGCCTTACTGAGCACCAGAGCCTTCCAAATGGAACTCGCACGCGTCGTCCCTTCCTGTTAGAGGGTGTTCAAGGGGTGAATGGCGCTGCTGTTCTAAGCTATCCCAGTGGTGAATTTGCCGTCATTGTCAGCGAGTTCGACCACACGGCCGGGGAACTCGATCAGAAATCTGCGATCGAACACGCTCGGGTTGTGAGTTCCTGCTTCCGCAATTCCACAGTTCTCCCTTTCCGCTTTGGGACGATTTTCGAGAGCGATGACGCGCTGCGGCAAGCCGTCCGGGTCAACCGGCGGGCTTTCGGCCTGAGCGTCGCCAAGCTGCGAGGAAAGTCCGAAATGCATATCAAACTAATGGTCCGCGACGGCTCGCTACGTGAGGCCATGATTGACGTGATCCTGCCTGACACGGTCGGAGGCGACTACCTGTCCAAGTTGCGGGTGAAGGCCTCCCGCGAGCGCGAGCGTCAGACCAAAGCCCGCGCCCTCTCGGTGCAGGTGCACAAGTTGTTTAATCCTTTGGAAGAGGAAGTCAGCTGCAAGAAAGTCGCTCCGGAAGGTATGCTCATCGACATCGCTCACCTGATCGATTCCAAGAGCGTCGAAAAATATCAGAACCGCTACAACACCGCTGCCAAGCAATTGAAAAACTGCGAAGTGGCCATCAGCGGACCTTGGCCGCCCTATCACTTCCTTCCAGGGAAGCTTCGCACCGTCGCTGGAAACAGCTAGAGCTTCTCGGAATCGGGCATTGCAAGAAGCCCTTGGTAGCCAGGATTGGCGAACCAAGGGCTTTGCTTTTGCGCGTTGTTCTTGCCCCCCGAAAACAAGCCACAGCATGGGAATGCAGGGAATATGCATTGTTCTGCACTTCCTCGTCGCATATTCGCCCGCGTTTCCCGTTCGGCGCCGCCCCTATACGCTGCTAAACCATTCCCTCTCAAATACTTATCGAGACGTGCAAACCCACTTACGAATCGCGTGAATTTGGTTCGGGAAGTGCTTCGATCCTAGGTAACGAAAGAGGCCGCAAACTCAAGCAAATGACCTTCACTCTCTTCGATCGTTCTCGACATTTCCCGAATTGCCGTCCCGGCTGGCGGAGCGGCAGTTGGCATCGCCTTTCCTGACACATCCTTCCACTTGCCTCTTTGAATCGTGGCCCCAGAAATGGGGCCACTTTTATTTGCCGATGAGAAGGCCCGCCAGCAGAGGCCAGCCAGAAAGAACCTGAAGGCTGGGACTCTGACTCTGTAGCGTGCGGCCATAGCTATGGCGACGCGATCATCGGTACCGCCGCGAGGGCGGCCAGCAAGCCGACGAACCTCCAGCGAGTGAAGTGCTCGTGCAGGAACAGGCGGGCGAGGAGCACGGTCACGGCGGGATACAACGACGAAATGACTACCGCTTCGTCAAGGCGACCGGTTTGGCTGGCGCGAACAAACAGCATCGTGCCGATCGAGTCAATGCAGCCCGTGAGCAGGCCCCAGCGCACGCCGGTGGCGGTGATGTCGCGAAATTTACCGTGCAGCAGCACAATCAGACCGGTAATGATCAACCCGCCAGCTCGAGTAAAGGAGGCGATCCAGAAGGCTGAGGCATCACCGGCCTGACGGACGCAAAGATAGAAGCCAGCGAAGCCAATCCCTGCCAGGACAGCGATCCCGATGCCCTCAGGGCTGCTTCCGTCCTCGGTTCGCGTGATGAGCCATAGACCGGCGGCCGCGAAGACGAAGCCGATGATGGGAATCCTGCCGGGCAAGCCCTCTGTGAACATGGAAACCACGGTTGGGATCGCAGCACCCAGCACAGCTGCGACCGGAGCGGTCAGGCCCATTCGTCCTGAGGAAAGTGCGCGATAGAAGATGGCCAGCGAAGCTCCTCCGGAGACGCCGCCCGCCAGGACCCAAGCCACGCTGCGTCCGGAGGGGAACGCAGCATGGCTGGCGGAGGCCAGCGCGCCCACCAGAAGCAGGCCACCGATGTTGACGACAGTAGTGAACAAAAAGGTGTTGGCGCGTCGCGTGGCGTATCCGCCGAGAAAATCGCTCGTGCCCCAGGCCAGGACAGCAGCCAGTCCGTAAGCAGCGGTGGCAAATTGAGGTGCGACGAACATGTCCGACGAGCGTAACATGCGCTGAGTGGCGTCCCTAAATTAACCACGAAGAACACAAAGGAAGTCCTGCTCGATTCATACCTTTGTGCGTGACTTCGTGTCCTTTGTGGTGGACGAATTTAGGACATCACATGCGCTCACGACCGGAAGAGCCCGCGTCACACGTGTTAGAATTTCCCCAAGCGATTTCCTCACGAGAGTGGCAGTTTTCTAGAACCCGGATTCTGAGAGATCACGTTGATCGAACTGGCACCGTCTATACTTTCGGCTGATTTCGCTCGGCTGGCGGAGCAAGTGCGCGCCGCGAGCGAGGGCGGTGGAAGTGTCATCCACGTGGATATCATGGATGGACACTTCGTTCCCAATCTCACTCTTGGGCCTCCGGTGGTGAAGTCGCTGCGCAAGGCGACTGAGTTGCCGCTCGACTGCCACCTGATGATCGAGAATCCGGATGAGTTCATTCCCGCGTTTGCCGAAGCTGGTGCCGATTGGATTTCGGTGCACTATGAAGCGTGCCGCCATCTTAATCGCACTTTGCATCTCATCAAGAGTCATGACTGCCGGGCGGGGGTAGTAATTAATCCTGCGACGCCGGTGGATGCGCTCGCGGAGGTGCTCGACATCGTGGATTATGTATTGGTCATGTCGGTGAATCCGGGATTCGGGGGGCAGAACTTTATTCCCTCCACTCTGCACAAAATGCGGCGCTTGGCCGAGATTCGCGGAGAACGTGGATTGCAGTATCGGATCGAAGTGGATGGCGGCATCTCACTGAATACCGTAACCGACGTGGTCCAGGCGGGCGCGGAAATTCTGGTTGCGGGCAACGCCGTGTTCGGTAGCGGTGATCCAAGCAAGAATGCGCAGGCGCTGCTGAAAGCTGCCACGGAAGCGGCGCTGCAGCGAGTCTAAGGCGGCCGACAGCGAGGCGATACGGGAGCAAGGCAAAATGCCGAGCTTCGCTCGGTCGGACAGCCGGGGCCTGCCCTGAGCGAAGTCGAAGGGGCGGGTGTCCCCACACGAGCATTTAGAGGTATTCATGTCACGTCGATATTCATTCATTGCGGTGCTGGGAACGTTGCTGCTCATAACGGCCGCTTGCACCAACAAAAAGTCGGTTAACCCGCTGGCGAACATTGGGTCCAAGCAGCCGGACAAGGTTCTTTTTGACAAGGCCATGGACGCGATGAGGCATAACCGCTTCGACGTGGCCCGCATCACCTTGCAGACGCTGATCAACACGTATCCGGATTCGGAATTCATCGCTCGCGCCAAGCTGGCGGTCGGTGACTCCTGGTACGCCGAAGGCGGCGCGGCTTCGCTGGCGCAGGCGGAACAGGAATACAAGGACTTCATCACCTTCTTTCCCAACATGCCGGAAGCGGCTGAGGCGCAGCTGAAGATTGCCAACATTCAGTATCAGCAGATGGAAAAGCCGGACCGTGACTACACTCACGCCAAGCGCGCCGAGGATGAGTATCGAAATCTGATCCTGCAATTCCCCGACAGCAAGCTCGTGCCCGAGGCCAAGCAGCGCTTGCTGCAGGTGCAGGAAGTGCTGGCCGATCGTGAATTCGGAATCGGACGGTTTTACTACCTTCGGCAATCGTATCCGGCATCCATCGCGCGCCTGACTTCGCTGGTGGAAAAGTATCCGCTCTACAGCAAGGCCGATGAAGCTTTGTATCTGCTGGGGCAGAACTATGAAGCTGAGATCGCGCGCGTGCGCTCCGACCCCAATTCGAAGAACGAGGCCGCGAAGGGCCGGATGATCGAAGAGTTCACCAAGGGAGCGGCTGACGCTTACTCGCGGATTCTCACCCGGTATCCCATCATGGACCGCTCTGACGATGCGAAGAAACGTCTGGCGGCCCTGCATCAGCCGATTCCGCGGCCTACCAAAGCGGCCGTCGCCCAGAATAGGGCCGAAGATGCCAGCCGGCGTGAAACCGGCACTATTGGCAAGTTGATGAGCGTGGTTCGGAAGAATCCCGATGTAGCGCAGGCGACTAAAGTTGGCGACCCAACCTTGGTCGATCCCACGCCCATGAGCGCCACGCAGGTGGTGCAAGAGGCGACGCGGGCGGCGATGGGCACGTCTGGCGAAAAAGGAATCACGGTCGAGACAGTCGATGGCAGCGCAACTCCGCCGCCGAACGAGCCCGCTCCACGCTCTGACACGCCTGCGGCCGCCGGTTCGGCATTTAGTCAACCCGGCGCGGTCGCTGACCCCAACGAATTGAAACCTGCGGCGGCTCCCAGTGCGAACCCGCCCGCTCAGAATGCAGCACCCGATCCCAACGAGCTCAAGCCCAACCCACCTGACAGTCAAAGCACAAGCAACCAGGCACTCCCTCCGCCGCCGCAAGTGAATGAGCTCCAGCAGGGACAGTCGAGCAGTTCGGCCAGTGCCGATGCCAGTTCCACGGCCCAGGCCACCGATGAGGAAATCTCCAGCAGCAAGAAGAAAAAAAAGAGGGGATTGAAGAAAGTCGTCCCCTTCTGAGAAGGCTACGGCGCAGCTCCGGACTAACTTCTTAGCGACATCTCTACCCCTTTTCGCCTCGATCAAGTCGGGAAAATGGGAAGACGCGATAGATGCTGACCGCTGGTAACGTGTTACCCCCCGTCTGATCATTGACTTACCTTGTGCGCCGGGTTAACTTCGCGGTATCTCCCCTCAACAGAGGAAACCTTTGGCTAGGAAGATACTGCTCGCCGACGACAGCGTAACCGCTCAGAACATGGGACGGAAGATTCTCGCTGACGCAGGTTACGAGGTCATCACCGTCAATAACGGGTCGGCTGCGCTGAAGAAGATCGCCGAGCAGAAACCCGACCTGATTGTCCTCGACGTTTATATGCCGGGATACAGCGGGCTCGAAGTGTGCCAGCGCCTGAAGGAAGTGCAGGAAACCGCGCGAACCCCCGTTCTGCTGACGGTCGGAAAGCTTGAGCCTTTCAAACCTGACGAAGCCAGGCGCGTAGGCGCGGAAGGTTTTATCGTCAAGCCGTTTGAGGCCAGCGAACTGCTCAGCGCTCTTTCGAAACTGGAAGACAAGATTGTGCCGCGGTCGGAATCCTCCAAACCCGGCAAACCCGGCCGTTTTGCCCGGGCCATCGCATCGGTGGAGGAATCAGGCCGTTACGGCAAGAATGCTCCATCCGATGAAGAATCGGGCTGGAAGAACCGGATCGCGTTTCCTCCCAAGAAAAAGGAAAAGGCAGAAGAAGCAGAAGAAGACAACGGGGACGGGCCGGCGATTTACAACACAATGAACCGGGACCTGCGGACGGTAGTGGATCCCACGCACCCGAACAAGGAAACGGCCGCGCAGAGCGCATCTGCGGAATCGCCGCGCAATGAAGAGAGTGTCAGCCAGGAAAGCCTGGTGGATGTGGCCGCCCTTGCAGCTCCGGGTATGCCGAAGGATGTAACGCCGGACGAGATTGCAGCCATCGCGGCTGCCGCTGCACAGGTTCAATCTACGATTTCATCGGCCACCGGCTGATCACGCTGTGGAATCAGAGACGGCAAACAAGATCGAGGAGGTCCACGCGGCGCCTGAAGTTGCGCACGAAGATCGAAATGAGGATCGAACCGAAGCTCAACAACAAGATCGAAAAACAGATCGAAAAGAAGAGGTTCGAAAAGAGGAAGCAGTCGCGGTTCCTGCAAATCCCGCTGACCTGATCGCAGCGCTTGCTTCTCTGGAACCAGTCAACGGCCATTCCTGGCATGCAGTCCAGCCCGGAAACCATTCGGGACATTCCTCGCAAGAGCCAGCGGATGTCCCGGTCACGATGGCAGTGGCGTCCGCAGCCGTAGCCGGGTCTGCGGCATCGCGCTGGACAGTTGTTCCGATGGCGATCGATCCCGAGGAAGCGGCAGTTTCTCTCGAACTCGAGATGCAGAAGGCCTACGCGGCATTTGCCGCCGCCGAGCAGCAGCACAGGGGAGATGAGTCTTCCTCCGGCGCAACCGCGGCGACGGAAAATTCCCAGCCAATCTCTGCGGGGGAACCTGGCCCTTCGGGCGTCTCCATCCCGGAGCCGGAGCTGGCAAACGTCGTGAAGGAAGTGGCCGGTGCCGCAGCCGATGCAGTGGGTGCTGCGGTCACCGAACTGGCCGCAGTCGCCGCGTCGCACGCCGAGACGCAGCAGACTTCGCCAGCGTCAGTCGTGGAGGTATCGCCACAGAGTGAAGCTGCAGCCGAGACCGCTGAATTAATTTCGGCAGACGGCAGCGTTGCCGAACCTGTGCAGCGAGATGAGCAGACCTCGCGCGCTGAGGACCAAACCGTTCCGACCGAAGTGGAAAAAGCTTTCGAGACGAGCACGCACGAGACTCAGCCAGAGCCCGGCCCCGTAGCCGCGGAGACTGCTGCGCCAAGCGAATCTCCTGTAGCAGTCTGGTCGAATACGGCAGAGAAGAAAGAATCGGACTTGGTAGCTACGACGGCCGCCGCCTGGGCGAGCTGGCGGCAAATTCGTGACACTGGCAGTCCGAGCGCCAATGCTGCGCAACCGGCGAATGCAGGCAAACAAGAAGATGAACATGACGAACCGGCGCATTCTCCTGAATCGGCAGCGATGGCTGTAGCCGCGGGGGCAGAGAAGAGTCCGGAAGAAGCACCTGCGGCGTCCAGCGCCGAATCCAAGGCCATCGCGAACATCGTGGACAGCGTCCTGGCCGAACTCCGACCGAAGATCGCAGAAGAAATCGCCAGGAAACTCTCTGCTGACAAGAAGTAAGCTATCCTGCAGTTGCTACCGATTTCAGCTTGTTGTTCTCACTCCCTTCTTCGTTTGACCCTTCTTTTCTCGCCCCTGTAAGATCGAACTTCATCAGTGTTTAACACCTGGCATACTTCTTCCGGCCCGGATCCTTGATCATGGATGGCACACGCGTGGGGAGAGGGAATCTGGAACTACCCTGTGGTCCCCTGTGTCCTCTGTGGTGAAGGTTTCTGTTCTAAGCGTCACTGCCAACTGCTGATTGCAAGCGAACTCACGATGCCCCACGAACTGCCTAAATCCTACGAGCCAGGCGCGATTGAAACGCGCTGGGCCGAATACTGGATCAAAGAAAAACTCTTCTCCGTGCCCACGCCACCGTCAGGGGAAACGCGTCCAGTATTCACGCTGCTGCTGCCGCCGCCAAACGTCACCGGGCGCCTGCACATGGGCCACATGCTCAACCAGACGCAGATGGACATCATTGTGCGCTGGCACCGTATGCGCGGCTTCATCACGCTGTGGCTGCCCGGCACGGACCACGCGGGCATCGCCACGCAAATGATGGTCGAGCGCCAGCTTGCCAGCGAAGGCAAGAATCGGCGCGACCTGGGGCGCGAAAAATTCATTGAGCGCGTGTGGGAGTGGAAGAAGCTCTACGGCGGCGCCATCCTCGACCAGATGAAGCGGTTGGGCGCATCGGTCGATTGGGACCGCGAGTACTTCACCATGGACGAGAATCTTTCGCGCGCCGTGCGCGAAGTGTTCGTCCGCCTGTACGAAGAAGGGCTGATCTATCGCGGAAAGTACATCGTGAACTGGTGTCCACGGTGCGAGACGGCGATTTCCGACCTCGAAGTCAAGCACGAAGAGGTGGCGGGCAAGCTGTGGGAGATTCGCTATCCCGTGGTCGGAAGCGGCGAGTTCATCACCGTCGCGACCACGCGTCCGGAGACCATGCTGGGCGACACAGCCGTCGCGGTAAACGAAAAAGACGAACGCTACACGCATCTGCACGGAAAGAAAGTTTTGCTGCCGCTGATGAATCGGGAGATTCCCATCATCACCGACGAGTTAGCGCAGCCGGAGTTCGGCACGGGCGCAGTGAAGGTGACGCCCGCTCACGATCCCAATGATTTTGAGGCGGGGAAGCGTCACAACCTGCCACAAATCGACGTGATGGACGAGCACGCGCACATGAACCAGAACGCCGGAGTGTATGCGGGACTTGACCGCTTCGAGGCCCGCAAGCGCGTGTTGGCGGATCTGGAAGCGCAGGGATTTCTGGTAGGAGCAAAGGACTACACCATCTCCCTGGGCAAGTGCGACCGCTGTGGGTCGGTGGTCGAGCCGCGCTTGTCGGAGCAGTGGTTCGTCAAGATTCAGCCGCTGGCCGATCGCGCCATAGAGGCGGTCGAGAGTGGCGAGATTACGATTGTTCCGGACAACTACCGGCAGATTTATCTGAACTGGATGAATAACATCCACGACTGGTGCGTGTCGCGGCAATTGTGGTGGGGACATCGCATTCCGGCCTGGACCTGCGCAAACTGCAAGGAAGTAACCGTTGCTCGCGAAACTCCGGCGAAGTGTCCGAAGTGCGGGGGCACGAAGCTGGAGCAGGTTTCCGACGTGCTCGATACATGGTTTTCCTCGGGACTACTGCCCTTTACGACGCTGGGCTGGCCGGAGAAGACACGCGATCAGGCAGTTTTCTATCCCACGACGCTGCTGATTACTGCTTACGAGATCTTGTTCTTCTGGGTAGCGCGCATGATCATGTTCGGATGCCACTTCATGCAGGGACACGAGCAGGATCCTGCGATCAAGAAGGCCAGTGGATGGGCGGATAAAAAGGACGACAGCGTGCCCTTCCGGCAGGTTTACATTCACGCGCTGGTGCGAGATGCAGACCGGCAGAAGATGTCGAAGACCAAAGGCAACGTAATTAACCCGCTCGACATTATTGAACGCTTCGGCACGGATGCCACGCGCTTCACGCTGGCTGCCATGGCCTCGCCGGGGACGGACATAGCGTTCAGCGAGAGCCGAACCGATGGTTATCGCGCCTTCGCCAACAAGATCTGGAATGCCGCCCGCTTCATGTTCATGAATGTGGATCGGATCGGCTCGTGTGGCGCGGGCACTCTTGCCCGCGAACTCTCGCCAACAGCCAAGGGCATCCCCGCGTTCACACTGACCACTCTAGAAGACCGCTGGATTCTCTCGCGGTTCAACCGCGTGACCAAAGAAGTGAACGATGCTCTGGAAACTTACCGCTTCCACGAGGCGGCGAACCGCATCTATGACTTCTTTTGGGGAGAGTTCTGCGACTGGTATCTGGAGCTGATTAAGCCTCGATTGAACCTCGAAGAAGGCGCAGACCAGGCTCCGGCACGAATCGCGTGTGCGAATCTGGTCAGCCTGTTCGATGCGTCCTTGCGGTTGCTGCATCCGGTGATGCCTTTTATCACCGAGGAGATCTGGCAGGCGATCTACGAGGGCAGGGCTCCGCTGAAGTCGATTGCGCTGGCAGGATATCCGCAGGCTGATGAAAAGCAGTTCGACCTGGCTGCCGAAACGGAGATGGCGATTCTGCAGGATCTGATCGTCACGGTGCGCAATCTGCGGGCGGAGTTGAAGGTTGAACCGAAGGTGAAGGTGCCGATCGAGGTGTTCGTACACGAGCCAGAGATTCGCCAGATGATCGAGCAGAATCGCGGCGCGGTCGAGCGGTTGGCGAATGTGGAGAAAATCACGTTTGCGGAAGGCTCGCTGGCCAAGCTGGCTGGGGCCCGCAGCACGGCGCGGTTCGACGTACACGTGATCTATGAGAGAAAGATTGACGTTGCCGCCGAATGCGAGCGCTTGAAAAAAGAACTGGAGAGAATCGAGAAGGGCATCGCCAGCGGACAGAACCAGCTCGGCAACGAGCAGTTCCTGGCGAAGGCGCCGCCGAACGTGGTCAACAATCTGCGCAAGCAGGCCGAGGAACTGGCCGCGCTGCGCGACAAGGCCAAGAGTAAGCTGGAAGAACTGAACTGTTAAATGTGGGGACAGCCGCCCTCGGCTGTCCGGCGGGTCGAAGACCCGCAGCTTTATTATCGCCGGTATCGAGTCGAGTTGGGTCCGTCGGGAGAGCCGAGACGGATGTTCCCCAAGTTTCATCGCAGCACTGGCAACTGTTTATGGACTGGAATTCACGACGCATCACCGCGATTTTAGAGAACGCGCTGCTCGAAGACCGGGCCACGCGCGATGCGACCAGTTACGCCTGCATCGACCCTAACCAGAGAGCGGCGGCAACAATTCTTGCCAGGCAGGACTGCATCCTCGCGGGAATCGGTTGTGTGAGCCGCATCCTTGACGTGTATGCGGCGCTCGACGGCGCTGTAACCGCGCACTACGAAGTCACCACGCATCCGGAGATTTTTGACGGAGTGCGCCTGCACAAAGGCCAGTCGGTGGCTGTGATCCGCCACAACGCCCGCGTGATCCTCTCCTGTGAGCGTGTGATCCTGAACTTCCTGCAGCGCATGAGCGGAATCGCAACCCTGACCCGCAAGTTCGTCGAAGCAGTGTCGGGCACCAAGGCTCGCATTCTCGACACGCGCAAGACGGCGCCCGGCCTGCGCGTGATCGACAAGAATGCTGTGCGCTGCGGCGGCGGGCAGAATCACCGCCTCGACCTATCCGACGGCGTGCTGATCAAAAACAACCACATCGCGCTGGCGGGCGGGATCGTGCCAGCGCTGGAGCGCGCGGTCCACAATCGCCGCGGCTCGCAGATCATTGAGGTCGAAGTGCGCACGCTGGAGGAACTGGAGCAGGCACTGGCTCACGGAGCAGAGGCTCTCCTTCTGGACAACATGTCCCCAGAGGACGTGCGCCGCGCGGTCGAGCGCTGCTCGAAGCTGGAGCACCGCGTCCCATTGGAATGCTCCGGCGGAATCCGACTGGAAAATGTCCGCGCTTACGCCGAGACCGGCGTCGATTTCATCTCCGTCGGCTTGCTGACGCACTCGCCCCAAGCCGTGGACATGAGCATGCGCGTCGTTCCGGCCCAGTAAGTGTTCTTCCTAATCTCCGGCACTGTTCAGCGCGACGGTCTTTCGGCCCCCTGCTTGTCGAGATCGAAGGCCGTCGGATGAGTGGGCTGGTAGAGCCCGATTTCACCTCCGCTCGGCAGCCGCAGAGTAGTCTTTTTCCCCCAGTCCGCTTCCTCAACCGGTGAGCAGCTAACGTTCTTCGATTTCAGCGACTCCATCTCGGCCCGCAGGTCATCGCACATCAGGTAGACCACGGCGCCCAGCAGCGAGCGTCCGCCGTGAACCTGCTCGCGACTATCCCCATCCGTGGGATGGATTCCAGCCTCCGCAGGAGGCAGCGCAAAGATCAGCCAGCCCCCGCCGGCATCCACTGTACGAAACCCCAGAACGTCACGAAAGAACACGCGGTCGGCGTCCGGCTTCTCACTGTAGAAAAGGACGTGAGTGCCCGTAATCATGGAGACAAGCTTATCAGCCTGGATGGCCACTCCGCCCTAGTTTGTTGTTTCCGGCACATTCCCGCATAATCCCTTGCATCGGTAAGACAGACACAATTCGGCAGAGCCGTCGCTCGCGGGCCAGCGTGCCTGTGTCCCATGAGCACAGGCCGCAGCCGACGGACGTTCGTCTCGGCCGCATTGTGCGCCTGTTGATGGAGCACGCCACCGTCGTCGTGAGCGGCACCAAGATCGCGCAGGAAATTTCCTCGACCCGCTCCGAGGTTTGGCGGCTCATCCAACAGCTGCGCGGACTGGGCGTGGATGTGGCTGGGCACGCGGCCACCGGCTATCAGCTGCGCTCGGTACCTGATTTGCTGTTGCCGGAAATTCTCCGCCCCTTCCTTCGCGGCACCATTTTCGACGCGCAGCTCCATCACTTCTACAAGATCGGCTCAACCAATACGGCTGCCATGGCGGCAGCGGCCGAGGGCGCCCCCGAGGGCAGCGTCTTCCTGGCCGAAGAGCAGACGGGCGGACGCGGCCGTGGCGCTCACGCGTGGCATTCTGAGCGATCGGCCGGGATCTATTGCTCGGTGGTTTTGCGCCCGGCACTGCCACCTTCGGAAGTGCTGGTGTTGTCGCTGGCTGCCGGACTGGCCGTGCAGGCGGCAATTCAACAGATTGATTCCCGCGTGAACGTCGATCTGAAGTGGCCGAACGATCTGCTGATTGCGGGCAGAAAAGTCTGCGGAATTCTCACCGAGATGAACGCGGAAGCCACGCGGGTCCGGTACATCGTGGTAGGCATCGGGATTAACGTGAGCCAAGCGGCGTTCCCGAAGGACCTGGCAGAGCACGCTACCTCGCTACGGCTGGCTACCGGCAGCGAGTGGTCGCGGGTTGAGCTCGCAGGAGCTTTGCTAAAATCACTCGACGGGGAATATCGTCAGCTGCTCGGGCAGGTCGATGCCCGGCGATCAATTTTGCGGCGCTTTTCGGAGCATTCTTCCTGGGTAAACGGCAAAGCAGTTCGCATCGAAGAAAATGGATCAAGCCTCGAAGGAATAACCGAAGGCTTGGATGACCGCGGCTTCCTACGTGTGCGCACCTTAAATGGAGTGCAAACGGTGCTGAGCGGAACAGTAAGAGAAAAGTAAAGAGCTCTCGTCCACGTATCAGAGTTGCCTGAAGTCCGAGGTTTGAGGTCCGAAGTCCGAAGTCCGAAAGCGGTACCCAACCATGCTCCTGGTTCTCGACGTCGGCAATACCAACACGGTGCTGGGAGTATTCGCCCGCGTCGCGAAAGCGGCCGGAGAACTCGACGAACCTCCGCCCTACGACCGGCTGGTGGCCCACTGGCGAGTGGCGACCAGGCAAGCCAGCACGGTCGACGAGTACGGAGTGCTCTTCCGAAATCTGTTTTCCATGGCGAATCTCGAAGTCGCGGAGATTCACGGCATCGTTGTTTCCTCAGTCGTGCCGCCGCTCGACGCCGTGTTGCGGCAGGTGTGCGAACGATATTTCAATCTGAAGCCGCTTTTCATCGAGCCCGGTGTGAAGACCGGCATGCCCGTGCACTATGACAATCCGGCGGAAGTGGGCGCGGATCGCATCGTGAACGCGGTGGCTGCATTCGAAAAGTACGGCGGTCCGTGCGTGGTGGTGGACTTCGGTACCGCCACAACTTTTGACTGCGTTTCCGGTAAAGGCGAATACCTGGGCGGCGTGATCTGCCCCGGCATTGGCATCTCGGCGGATGCGCTCTTCCAGCGCACTGCCCGCCTTCCCCGCGTGGAAATTCGCAAGCCGGAGCGCGTCATCGGATCCAATACAGTAGGCAGTTTGCAGTCCGGCCTCTACTACGGATATCTCGGTCTGGTCGACGGCATTCTGGAACTCCTGCTAGGCGAGATGGGCAAAGAGACGAAGTGCATCGCCACCGGCGGTCTGGGCTCGATGATCGGCACGGGATCGAAATACATTAAGAATGTAGACGACTCTCTTACTCTCGACGGCCTGCGCATTATCTGGGCGCGGAACGTCCCGGCGCGACGGGACCCGCCGCCGGCGAAGACTGCATCGAAGACTCCGTCCAAAGCGAAAAACGGAAGCGGCGAGCGCACTCCGTCGGCGTCCCGCTCCACCCGCTGAGCCGCCGTGGAAAATTACTTCAACTACTTCACCGAAATTGAAGAGCACTTTCTCCGCCGGCGTGGCGGCGGGCTCCTGCTCTCGACTCTCGACTGGGCCCTGATCGAAACCTGGAAAGACGCCGGCATTCCGCTGCATGCCGCATTGCGCGGGATCGATGACGCATTCGACAAATACGATCAGCGTCCGTCGAAAACGAAGAAGATCAACAGCCTCGCGTGGTGTTCGCAGGCCGTGCTGGCCGCAGCAGAAGATATGAAAGAGGCCGCTGTAGGCGCCGCGGATGCAGAAACGAAAGTCTCTAAACCTGCCGCCGTGCCAGGCTTTGAGCCAGGTACAATTGCCGCCTTCCTGCGCCGTAATGCGGATTTACTGCGTGCGGCGAAGCTACCCGAAGCAGGCGGGGTTTCCGTTCAGACTGCTGCGCTGGAAACTTCGCGGACACTACGCAAGCTGGCGGAGGAGACCGAGAGTAAAACGACATCACCTCGCCTGGAAGATTTAGAGCGCCGGTTGACCGTCCTCGAAGATAAACTGTTTGCCGTGCTCCTGGCAGCGACTCCAGATGAAGACATCGTTACGGTGCGCGCCGAAGCCGACCGCGACCTCGCGCCCTACCGCCGCAAAATGGCCTCGGCGCAAATCGAGCAACTACAGAAGCAATACGTCCACAAACGGCTGCTGGAAAAGTATGGCCTTCCGCGCCTCAGTCTTTTCTACATGTGACCGCATTCCCCCATGATTATGGCGGCTTCGTGGTTGCCGTAGACCACCGTCGGAGAGGGCACGGCTTCTAAGCTCATCATATTCATGCTTTGGTTTGAAAGACACGATTTTCAGAAGCTTGCCCATATCCATAGATCGGTTTGAAAGGGCGCGGCTCCCAGCCGCTAATCTATATTCATACATTGTTTTGAAAGGGCACGGCTTCCAGCCGTGCCGCTAAGAGCCAATAAAGACCGAGGGCTTTAGCCCCTGGGGAAAACCCGTGATTGATCCAGGTCCTTGTTTAAGATGATCCATCGTTTCGACGCACTGATTCTTGGCGGAGGCGCCGCCGGCCTGATGTGCGCCATCGAAGCCGGCAAGCGCGGACGCCGCGTCGCGGTGCTCGAGCACGCCGACCGCCTCGGCAAAAAGATTCTCATCTCCGGCGGAGGCCGCTGCAACTTCACCAACATTCATTGCCATCCGGAAAATTTTCTTTCCGCGAATCCACATTTTGCAAAATCCGCCTTGGCCCGCTACACGCCCGCCGATTTCATTGCCTTGGTTGAGAAGCACCACATCCCCTATCACGAAAAAACGCTGGGACAGATGTTCTGTGATCGCTCGGCCCGAGACATCCTCGCGATGCTCGAGCACGAATGCCGCGAAGCCGGCGTAAGCATTTTCCTCAACGCCAAGATTCACCAGGTCGCGCGAACCACGGAGTTTGTCCTGCGCACCACCGTATCTAGTGAAGACGCCGAGTTTCACGCCCCCGCGTTGGTCGTGGCAACCGGCGGTCTCTCGATCCCCAAGATCGGCGCTACTTCATTCGGCTACGACCTCGCGCGCCAGTTCGGGATCGCGATTCGGAATCCGTGGCCGGGTCTCGTGCCCCTGGTGTTCGATGCGGAGGACCATTCCCGCTTCTGCGATCTGACGGGGCTTTCGGCCGAGGTAGTTGCGTCATGCGACGGGCAGAATTTCCGCGAGAAAATGCTGATTACCCATCGCGGACTGAGCGGCCCAGCGATTCTGCAGATTTCTTCGTATTGGAAAAAGCCGCAGGCAATTCAGATTGATCTTGCGCCCGGACGGGAAATCATCGCAGCCTTTCGCGATCCCTCGACTCCGAGGCATCCAGGTAGCTTGCGAGCAGAATTCCGCAAGATCTTGCCCCATCGCTTCGCCGACCGCTGGCTCGATGTGAACTCGCCCGCTGCGTGGACGAATGCTGCGCTCGCCGATCTGGAACGGCTGGTCCATGCATGGTCTATCACGCCTGCTGGTACAGAAGGTTACGACAAAGCCGAAGTCACAGCCGGTGGCATCGACACCGATGAACTCTCAGCCAAGACCATGGAAAGCCGGAAGGTTCCGGGGTTGTACCTCATCGGCGAAGTCGTCGACGTGACCGGCCATCTCGGTGGATTCAACTTTCAGTGGGCGTGGGCTTCAGGCGCAGCAGCGGGAAGAGCCCTGTGACGCGATCCTTTCGCGGTGAGCTCCTTTTAATAAGCTTAGTCTGTCATCCTGAGCGCAGCAGCGTCTTCGCGAATGCGAAGACGCCACGGAGTCGAAGGACCCCTTGCACGCCGGCAGCACCCGGGGGCCTCCGAGGGAGTTTCCACCACTACTAGGCCCTCGCCGTCTCTCGGACTCAGTTCGTGTAACTTATGCGTTACACTGAAAATGTAAACCTGAACACGAAGAACATGAAACGCAAAGCCAGCATCTCACACGACGAAGCGCTGATTCGTGAACTTCGCGACAACCTGGACTTGGCGGGGCAATACCTGAAAGCTACATTGGAAGAAGACAGTGACCTCGCGTGCTGATCGCTTTGCGCCGGATTTGTGCACGCTCGCGATATCGCCGACCCACACGTGGGAGTCCTGCGCGAGAGCGCTCGTAGGAGCAACGAAATGGATGACGAGACTAAGCTGCGACTTGAAGATGTGGACAGAAGAACAGTTGCTCTGGACAAAAAAATCGACGATCAGGGAAAGAGGTTTGACGACGTCAAATGGTTCGGCGGAAGCGTCACCTTATTATTCAGTGTACTTCTTCTGGTTGCCGGCCTGAATTTCAACACCGAACGCAGCAGCTTGGAGACCTTCAAAAAGACGATAGAAGATCGAGTCTCAAAGACGGATGAGACGCAACTGCAGCTATATGGGGTCAATGGCGAAGATCTGTCCGGACAGGATGTGTCGGCCGAGTTCTTCGTGGACCAGTCCGATGGCAAGCCAGGCCAAAAACCGAGCGTTCGTCTTAGGTTTTACGTCGTCGTAAAAAATGTTGCCGAAAATATTTCAGGTCCGATCTTTCTCAAGTTGTATACCCACAAAGACCTGAAATTAAATCTACAAAGCTCCGACGAGACCAGATATGCGTATGAAGACTATTGGGCCCCGGGCGACCTTACTCCAAATTCTATTCCGGGAAAAATGTCAATAGTTCACGATCTAAGTTTAGTTCTTCCGGATCCTGCCAACGTAAAACCCGGCAAACATCAAAGTCTACTGAAGCTATACTATGGCAAGGGGAAGGTGGTCTCTGCATCGGTCTATTTTACGACTGCCGTGTCGGCGCCAATCCTGCCGTAGAATCATCTCTTGCTCCTAACAATTGAAAAGCTGATCTACGGCGGCGACGGCCTCGCCCGCCTTCCTGCCGATGACCGCGGACGCGGCAAAGCCGTATTCGTCCCGTTCGTGCTGGATGGGGAAAAAATTCAGGCGGAACTCACCGAGCAGAAGTCAAGCTTCGCGCGCGCGAAGGTTGAATCGATCCTCGAGCCCTCTGAACACCGGGTCCAACCCGGCTGTCCGTACTTCGGACGTTGCGGCGGATGCCAATATCAACACGCCAGCTACGAGCATCAACTCGAAATCAAGAAAGAAATCCTGCGCGAGAATTTGCGGCGCATTGCCAAGCTGGAATTGCCGTGTGAAATTAAGGTGCACCCTTCGCCGCCGTGGAACTACCGCAATCGCGCGCGTCTCCAGGTAAGGACGAAGCCCGAGTTTGTGGCCGGATACTTCAAGCTGGCATCGCACGACGTGATGGCTGTGGAAGAGTGTCCCATCAGCTCGCCGTTGATCAATCGCGGAATCGCCGCGCTGTGGCAATCCGGGCGAGCGGGCCAGGTGCCTGAGGGAGTGCGCGAAATCGAATTCTTCGCCAATGCTGATGACACGCAACTGCTGGCGGAACTCTGGTGTGCTGCCGAGGCGCGTAGAGCCGCGGTCAGGGAGTGGGCGGAGAATTTACGCGCCACGATGCCCGAAATTGCGGGCGTCGTCGCATTCCGCGCGCACCAGCCCGGAGAACGTGCGGCCATCGAGCAGGAAATCTTTCTCTCGGATGGCGAGAAGAGCCTGACTTATCAGACGCAGCTTGCCGCGTACCGGGTCAGCGCCGGCGCATTCTTTCAGACCAATCGTCATCTCACCGGGGAGTTGGTCAAGATCGTCACGCAAGGTCGCAAGGGTGATCTGGCCCTCGACCTTTACGCTGGAGTGGGCCTGTTTTCCACAGTCCTGGCTCGTGACTTTCATCACGTCGCTTGTGTTGAGCCGTCACATCCGGCCGCCGCCGACCTTCGCTACAATCTGCCTGCCAATGGAGAGGTAGTCCAGGCCACGACCGAGCAGTATCTGAGCCGTCCCGAAGACCGGCAGCGAGCAGGGAAGGAAGCAATCGTCGCTCATAGTGTCCGCAAGGCTGACCTGGTCGTGGTAGATCCACCGCGAAGCGGCCTGGGAGAGCGCGTGGCGCATGCCCTGGCGAATCTGGGCGCGCCCCGACTGACCTATGTTTCATGCGATCCGGCGACGCTGGCGCGTGACCTGGTACCGCTGTTGGCCGCAGGCTACCAGGTTGAGCAGGCGCATCTCGTCGATCTTTTCCCGCACACTCACCACCTGGAAAGCGTCTTGCAGTTCGTACGTTGAGCGGAACTGCGCACGAACGGTCTACCCATGAGTGGAGTGCTCATAAGTGCTCCGCCCGTGACTGCACTGCATGCTTCCACTCCCTCCGGTCCTCCCACCTTCATGTTCAAACCGACGCGGCAGCCCCTCCTGTGGGGTGCACTGGCATACTCGCTGGGAATCGTGGCGGGCGTGTACCTCTGGTGGCCGGCATTGTGTTGGGTCGCCACCGGACTCGCGTTCATTGCGGCGGCTGCTTACTTCGCGCACCATCGCGTTTGGCTTGGGTACGGAGTTACCCTGGGCGTCTTTTTCCTAGCGGGAGCGCTGCATGTGCAGGTACGCAGTGCCTCGCCGCTTTTGGACACGGCCATCCAGCCCTTTGCCGACGGTCGTGAACTTCAAATCACGGCCCATGTAACACGAGATGGCCGCCTGCGGCAGGCGACTTTCGGGGAACTCCAGCAGACCGCTGACGTCGAGACTGAAGAGATTAAGACTGACACGGGACAAAGTGCCTCGGTGCACTCGGGCATCCGCCTGAATATTTATGCTCCGCAGGCGAAGAATGCCAGCGGAGAAGAACCTCCCAAAGCCGCCGCGAACGGCGCCATCGCGAACCCGATGCGGGTCTTCCATTATGGCGAGAGAATTCGCTTCTTCTCGAAGTTGAGGCCGCCAAGAAATTTCCGCAATCCTGGAGCCTTTGACTACGAAGGCTACCTCGCGGCGAACGGAATTGCGGCGCTGGGCTCGGCCAAGATCGAGAACGTCGAAGTGATTCCCGGTTTCGCCGGA
>WNFD01000355.1_pt1 | contig 58455 bp, 50 predicted proteins | sample 5400491 | NCBI WGS metagenome assembly WNFD01 (sample SAMN13153343, study PRJNA577476) | soil metagenome | isolation source: 120 cm saprolite under Douglas fir tree site 2 hole 2 replicate 2 | place: USA:California | collected 2015-04-18 | reverse complement strand
CTATAGCGGCTACATCTGCCCGAGCGTCGATTCCAACTCGCGCGCGTTCTATAATGGATGCTGGGACAGCGAGCCGGCCGGCACCGGCGCGTTCTGCTCGGGAGATTCGAGCTGCGCTTGTCCGACCAACTCGAACGGCAACAACGTCGCTGGTTGTAGCTGCTCGGGCAACGGCACCAACAAATCGTGCACCGGCAATCTCTATGTCCACAACTGGACGCAGCCCGGTCCCACCGACCTGACGGATAATATCGACCAGCCGCGGGTGGGCGCCTTCGTCGGTTTCGCGAACAATAAATGGACTGCCACCAATTCCACGCCCACTGTTCGCAACGCCTGGAACCAGGCTTCCACCAATCCCATCAGCACCTGGAAGGGTTGCGTCGCCGACCGCACCAATCCCAACGATGCGACCGGCGTCCTGCCATCATCCGACGTCACCACGCAATTTCCAGCCAACCAATATAGTGAGAGCGGCGCATCCTGCGCCAACGACGCCTCGCTGCGGCTCGAGCCGGTCATCCCGCTGAGCTCCAATTGGAGCGCGCTCAAGGGCGCCATCAACACGATGAAGCCCACGGGCGGCACCAACCAGGTGATCGGGCTTGCCTGGGCCTGGCAGTCGCTGCTGCCGGGAGGTCCGCTGAACGTGCCGGTCGAACAGCCCAACTACACCTACAACCGCGCCATCATCATCCTCTCGGACGGTCTCAACACCGAGGACCGTTGGCCGGATAACGGCAATGGCAAGATCCAGAACGGCACCGCGATCGACGACCGCCAGGAGGCTTTGTGCGCAAACCTCAAGACCCTCAAGGATCCCAAGACGAACGGGCCGATGTACACGGTCTATACGATCCAGCTCAACACCAGCAAGCCGGCCGATCCGGAATCGAAGGTGCTGAAGAATTGCGCGAGCAGTCCTGACAAATTCTACAGCCTGTACAACTCCAAGGACGTCGTCAGCGCGTTCAACAGCATCGGAACCGACCTCAGCAAGCTGCGCGTCGCGAGATAATCGCGCCGAGAAGACTGGAAAAGAAAAGCCCGGCCAAAACGGCCGGGCTTTTTGTTTTCGCGAAACCGAAATGCTTAGTGGGTCGCGGGCGTCAACTTGGCGACGATGCCTTCCAGCGGCTTGAACGCCTGCTTGGCGAGATCGCCGTAGAGGCTCGCGATCTTCTGGGAATCGGCGACGAAGGTCTCGTAGGTGCTCTTGGCGAACTCGTTCTGCGCCTCGATTACCTTGTCGAGCGACCGTACGCCGGACAGCTTCTCCACGAAGGACTTGGTGTCTTCATAGGATTTCTTGGTGTAGTCGCCATAGGCGCTCGCGATGGCCTGAATGTGGTTCTGCACGCCGGTCGCCGTGGCGACTGCCGTCTCGAACTGCTCTTTGCCGTAGCTCTGAATGTCTTCAACCTTGAACATCGTTACGTCCCTTCTCCCAGACTGGCGTTCAACCGGGCAGCGCCCGGCTCCCTGACGCAGGGCCTCACATAGTGCAGCGCACAATAAAAGTCAAGAATCTTGTGCGTCGCACAATATGCACCCTTTGCAGCGAACACCGGCGATATACGCAAGGGATCGTTAATCTTTTGGAAACTCGACCGACCTAACCTGATTCCTGAAACTTTTCCGGTTCCATCGCCGCCACAAAAAGCTATTGCTGGACAATACCTTGGCTGGAAGGATGACCGGAACCCCGACCTTCGCGCGAAAGCTGCGCCGGTTCGGTGGTTTAACCAGGGGGAAGATCGCCGGCCCTCGGGCACAATTTCGCCTCACGGAGCGGTGATTCAGTCAGAAACTGGGACGGGGATTTCATGCTTTGCAGAAACTGGGCTTCCTCGCGCCTGATGCGAGTTGGCGTGTTCGGGCTGTTCACGATCGCAACGGCGGTCGCGTTCACATCTGACAGCGCCGAGGCACGCCGTCACCACGGACACGGACACCGCCACGCCCATAACCACTCTCGTCACAGCAACGAGGATCGCGACAGCTACAGCCCGCAGTTTTCGTCGATCATTGTCGACGCCAATTCCGGCGCCACGCTGGCCTCGACCAGCCCGGACGGCATCCGCCATCCGGCCTCCCTCACCAAGATCATGACGCTTTATCTTCTGTTCGAGCGCCTCGACGCCGGCAAGATGAAGCTCGACACCGAGATGTCGGTTTCCGAACATTCCTCCGATCAGGCGCCGACCAAGCTTGGCTTACATCCCGGACAGACCATCCGCGTCGAAGACGCGATCAAGGGTCTGGTGACGCGATCGGCCAACGACGCCGCCGTCGTCATCGCGGAAGCCATCGCGGGAGATGAAGACGGTTTCGCCAAGCTGATGACGCGGAAGGCGCGCGCACTCGGCATGAGCCGGACCACCTATCGCAACGCCTCCGGCCTGCCCGATGACGAACAGGTGACGAGCGCGCGCGACCAGGCGATCCTCGGCCGCGCCATCCAGGAGCGCTTTCCGCGCTACTATCGCTATTTCTCGACCGTGACCTTCAATTACCACGGCCAGTCGATCCGCAATCACAATCATCTGCTCGGCGAGGTCGAAGGCGTCGACGGCATCAAAACCGGCTACACCCGCGCGTCGGGCTTCAACCTCGTGACCTCGATCCGGCGCGGCAACCGCCATCTGGTGGGCGTCGTGCTGGGAGGCCGCAGCGGCGGCTCGCGCGACGCCACCATGCGCAACCTGCTTGCGGAAAATCTCGACAAGGCCTCGAGCACCCGCACCGCGGCGGCGATCATCGAACGCAACGCCGCCGATTCCAATTCGGACGTCGCCGACGCCGATACGCCGTCCAAGCCGATGCAACTGGTCCAGGGTGCCGCTCAAGCCGAGCCGGAATCCCCCGCCGGTGCGCTCTCCCGCGCCAAGGCCGCGGCCTCAAGGGTGGCCTCGACGATTGCCGAGGCGACCGCGGCAGTGCCGCCCGCACCCGCGAAGACCGAACCTGCGCCGCTGACCTCCGGCGTGATCCAGACTCATCCGATGGCCGTCATGCCCGGTTCGTCCGAGCCGATGAAGCCGGTCAAGGTCAAGACGGTTCAGGTCAAGGCCAGCCCGATGAAACTCGCTGCCGCTGGTCCGTCACAGCCCGTCGCGCCCGTCACCGCCACCGCTCCGCCGGCGCGGACGGAGGTGCCGGAAACATCGAGCGCCGTGATCGCGAAGGTGGAGAGCGGCAAGACCGATCAGGCCAAGACCGATCAGGGCAAGACCGATCAGGCCAAGATCGAGCCGGCGAGGCCAGAGACGGCGAGAGCCGATCTGCCGCCGCAGCCGCCCGGTTTCGGCACCGGCAACGGCGTTCTCGGCGTGTTGCCGGCGTCCAGCCTTCCTCCCACCTCGTCCCCGCAAACGATGGCCTACGCGGCGCCTCAGCCGCAGCCGGCCCAGCCGCAGGCCGCCCCGCAAAACACCGCGACCAAGCCTGCCGTCGTTCGCACCGGATGGATCGTCCAGGTCGGCGCGCTGGAAAGCGAAAGCGAAGCCCAGCAGCGCATCGAAGCCGCGCGCAGTCAGGCGCGCGGCCTCCTGAGCAAGGCCGATCCCTTTACCGAGACGGTGGTCGCCAAGGACAACAGGACGCTGTACCGCGCCCGTTTCGCGGGTCTTGATCGCGATCAGGCCGAAGCGGTGTGCCGGGCGCTGAAGCGCTCCGACATTTCCTGCATGACCGTCCACAATTGAGACCCTCGCCGGTTCCGACGATCGTCAGGACCGGTCAATCTTCGCAAGCATAGCCGGGGCGCGTCCGCGCAGTTCGGCTGTCGACGCATCGGGGCGCATTTTCATCTTGCGGAGCCATTTGCGGTCTGGCGCAGAACCGCCATCGCGGACGACGCCCCCTCGCCTTTCCTTGAACGTGCCGCAGCAGACTCGTTGAACAAGACTTGCCGAACGCGTCCTCCTTGCCGAAAACAGCAGACGGAGCGTTCAGCGCGCAAGAAAGTCTGGAAACGGGAGCGTGAGGCGCTCGCGCAACATCTCTTCTTCCCCGACTAACCTCCTGATCCGACTGAGCCATCTGCGTTTGCGGCCGAACGATGGCCGGGCCGGAATCCGCTTCGTCAACAACCTCTCGTCAAGAATTTGCCGTTAGAACTTTGCGTTAAGATCGACCATGCCGGGCAACGGCGGGCGACAGAGAGCGTCTTCCAGAGCACTAGGCAGAAGCGATTTTCGAAAAGAGTTGCGTTTGTTGGCGTTGCCGGAGTCAACCGTTATGCGTTCGAAGCAAAGTATCCTTGGCCTCGTTTACTCGGGCAGCGAGGTACGTCGACCCCCCTTGGTCGGGATGCAATTTCTTCATGAGCGCACGATGGGCGCGTCCGATCTCGTCGCGCCCCGCGCCCGGTTGCAGGCCAAGGATCTGATAGGCCTCCTCGTCCGTCATTTTTCCACTCGCCGCCGCGCGACGCTGCCCCCCTGCCGCGTTTCCCTGCGCGTGCTCACGCCAGGCGGGAAACCTGCGGTCAAGATAGCTTTCAAGTAACGCGACGCTTTCGCCGTCGAAGGTCGGGATCATCGCCGCCAGTTGCGGCAGGTCGAATTCGTCCAGCGCGCGGCCGGCGTGAGGACCCGCCAGGATCCGGCCGGTCAGTTCGCCGCCGTCGTGGTCGAGCGTCATGTCGAGAAACTGCGAACGGACCTTGGAGGTCTGGCCGGACGATCGCCGCGCGCCCGCGCCGAACAGCCTGCCGATATTGCCGAAGCCAGGCGTGCCGAACGGCGACCAGCCGAGCAGCCCCGCGCCGAACACGCCGATCGGGATCGCGATCGCAAGTTCGCCCCGCGCACCGATGAACGCGGCAAACGCCAATGCCACCAGACCGCCGACGATCTTGAGCGCGCGGGCAAGCGCGGCCGGATTGGCCGAGCGAAACATCTGCAGCAGCAGATAAAGAACGAGAACGGCGACGGCGCCCATAATCAGCGTTGGCATGTCGCAAATATAGGCGCATTGGCCGCAAAAAACATGGCGATCCTCCGGCCCGTCAGGCGTGCTGTCTTAAGAACGGGACACGGGAAGTTTCGTTGGCGCGAACCTCGCGATGCCGGTATTATTGCGCGTGCCTCGCGGAAATGGCCTCGGGCGGAAACATTGACGGAAACGACCTCTCGGAAGAGCGACTTGGAGGGTGCCGTGGCGATCGATGGACTGACGACGATCAAGAGCAGCCTGGGGCCGAAGGAGACGATGGACCGGCTCGAGGCCCAGGTGAAAGCAAGGGGGATGAGCGTGTTCGCCCGTATCGATCACGCCGCCGGTGCCGCCACGATCGGGGTGCAACTGCGCCCGACCGAGGTCCTGATCTTCGGCAATCCCACCGGCGGCACGCCGCTGATGCAGGCAGCGCAAACCATCGGCCTCGACCTGCCGCTCAAGGCGCTGGTCTGGCAGGATGCATCCGGCGACAGCTGGCTGTCCTACAATGATCCGGTGTGGCTGGCGCGGCGGCACGGAATCAGCGGCGAGACCGAGACGGTGGCCGGCAAATTGTCGGCGGCGCTTGCCACCATCGCACTGGCGGCGACGACGTCGACCTGAAGAGCCGGGCCGCACGCTACTTCATCTGGCCAAGCAGCTTGGCGGCGCCGCTTTCGCGCACGGACAAGCGCTGCAACGCCTCGCGTCCGCCGGCGGCGTAAGCCGCGGCCGCGCGCAACAGCTCCCGCAACTGCGCCGCGGCGCCCGGATCGAATCGGCACCATGCGCCGCCGGTCAAGCGCGCGATCTCGCGAAAGGCCTGCTCCGCCGTCTCATCGTGCCCCTCCTGGAACATGAACACCGGCACCTTGAGCATGCCGAGCTCGCCGGCCTTGGCGCAGAGATCGTCGACCCGCTCTTCCATGGCGTCGCCGACGAACACCACCGCCCGCACGCCGGAGGCAACCGCCTCGCGCCGCGACTCGGTGAGGACCTTGCCGATCTGGGTGTTGCCGCCGCGGCAATCGATCTTGCCCATCAGCCGCGCCAGCTCGGCGCTGTCCGAAATCCAGCCCGTTGCCCGGCATTCGTTGAAACCGCGATAATAGACGAGACGGATATCGAGACTGCCGATCGCGGCCGCTTCGCGGAACATCTCCGCCTGCAGCGTGCACGCCATGTCCCAGGTCGGCTGCCGGCTCATCGTGGCGTCGAGCGCGAACACCAGCCGCCCGCGGCCGCCCGCCGCATGCGGCGACATCGCACGGGCCTTGGCGACAAAGGCGGCAATGTCTTCCGACGCGGACGGCTTGCTGTCGGGCAGCGACCCGTCCGCTCCGGCCTTTGCCGAAGTGACGTCTGCGGATTTGGGTTTGGTCGGTTCGCCGGACATCGGCGCTCACATGTGGCTGCGAGCCCTTATATCCGCAAGGACGTGGAGACGCCTAGTGCGTGACCGGCTTGACCGGCTCGGTTTGTTTCCCGGTCGGGACGAAGGGCGGGACCGGTCCGGGGTCGAGGACGACATTCTGTGCGCTGGTTTCGACCGGCGCGAGATCGCTGTCGGCTTCGGCCAGGAACTTGTCGAGCATGTCCTGGATCGAGGACTTCGCAGTTTCCGATCCGGTATCGCGCATGTCGTTATGCTGGAACTTGGTGGTTACAACGGTAATACCAGCCTTCTCGCAAATGTCGTCACTGGGGACCACACCCGGATCGGCCTTGAATTTCGGATCCGTCGAGCGGAACGACAGGATCTTGAACTTGCCCGACGTGATGAAGGGGACGCGCAGATTATCCATCGTGACGACCTTCTTGATCTCGTCCGGATACTGCTTGGCGAAATACATCGTGATGTCGCCGCCCATGGAATGTCCGACCACCGTGAGATGGTCATAGTCCGCGTTGGGCTGCACCTCATGCATCTTGGCAACGGCGAATTTGATATTGGCGACACCGCGCTCGATCTGGGCCAGGCGTCCAACATAGGGTTCGCCGATCTTGGTCACCATCGGCGGATCGGTCGGCAGATCGTGCTGGATGCTGACCACTTCGTAGCCGCGCGCGGCGAAGATGTTTGCGACGAAGGAGTATTCGGTGAATTTGACGGTGTTGCCGTGGTTGAGGATCGCGACCGGCAGCTTCATCATGCCGGCGTTGGCCTGCATCTCCTTGTCACGCCGCACGGCGATGTCGACGGCGACCGGACGATTGTCGCGCTCGGGATCGAGGAAAGTAATCGTTTCGTGGCGGATTGCCCATTTGCTGACGGTGAAATAGCCAACCGTCAGCAGCGCGCCGACAGAAAACAGAACTGCAATTCCGCGTTTCATGCTCGTCCCCGGCAATAAGCTACTCGCCCCTTCTGGGCCCGACCGGCAGCGTTATTCCTTAATATACGTCACAGTTGGGTGACAGGAAGGCCAAAAGTTGTGAATTGGCCGCCCGTTCGTTGTGCGACGCACCCATTTCTTACGCAGCCGCGCAGAGCAAGGAGACGCCCAGTCAGACGCCACCCTGGGCCGGGGTCAGTCAAAGCCGGGTTCAAATCTTCGGTAAAAACCGGGTAAAATGCCCGGTTTTCGAACGGCTTGGCGCGGCACCGGCCCTTCGGAGCCGGTCACGCCGCGAACCGCAACAGAATACCTCTGGTTGCGGCGGTCCAATTCGATCGGATTCGGCCGTTTGGCGTCGGACCTTGGGCTTTGGGTCCTAGGCGCCGATGATGTCGTGGAGTTCGAGCGGCTTGTCGACCTGGTTGAACCATTCGGCCCGGTTCGCCGCGCGGCGCCGGCCGCGCTCATCGAGCGGAAGCTTCAACTGGCGCAGCAGGCTCGTCACCTCCTCGCGCGCCGTGACATGGCCGAGATTCGGGCGGGTGCCGAGCGTCGCCTCGTCGAGGTCGTCGAGCGCGGTGAGACCGCGCGGAAAGAACTCGCGATAGACCACGCGCTCGGCAAAGCCATCGATAGAGCGGAACCCGAGCCGGAACGACAATTCCTTCAGCCCGTCGGCGACGAGCTGCTTGTTGCGCGACCCGAGCATCGACAGGCGATTACGGACCACGATCCAGTCGGTCGTTGCACCGTCGAGCTGGCGGCGCTTGCGCCTTGTGCCGCGCACCATCTCGGCATAATGGCTCTCGCCGGTCACCGCATAGGTGGCGGGATCGACGGTCCCCAGCACATCGAAATCGAGGAAGCTGTCGTTGATCGGCGTGACCAGCGTGTCGGCCATCGAATGCGCAAGGCGCATCAGATAGCTGTCGGTTCCCGGCGTATCGATCACGATGAAGTCGAACGTCCGTTCGACGACGCTGACGGCATCCATGAATTGCTGGAACTCGGAGTTCTCGTTCTCCGCGATCTGCATGGTCTCGCCGAGCTTGATGCAGCAATGGACCGGCAGTTCGAGCGGAAGACCGGTGCGGCGCGCCCAGACGCTGCGATTGCCGATGTAACGGGTGAAGCTCTGTTGCCGGCAATCGAGATCGATGGTGGCGACGCGCTGACCGGCTTTCATCAGGGCAACGGCGATGTGCAGCGCGGTGGTCGATTTGCCCGAACCGCCCTTCTCGTTGCCCAGCACGACGACGTGAGCCGAGCCTGATTGCCCTTGGCTAGTCTGCACAAGCATTGTTTGACCCCTGCAGAATCTTTAAATCACGCGCAGGCGCGGTCAAGCGAAATGCGCGACGACAACCTCAAATCGTCGGCCGTGTGGCTTCATGGTGAATGCAACGCCGCGCGGACGTGCGCTTGCGAGTCTTTGTGGAGCTTGGCTGTCGTGCATCGGTGTTGATAAGGTCGTCCTGCCTGCCTCGAGCACCCAACGCGGTTGCCCCGCTTCCCCCGAGATTGAGTCGCGATGTCACGAAAACCCCTGATCGTCAGCACGGTCCCTGTGCTGCGCCGCGCCGTCGATAGCCTTCGCGCCAGGAAGGCCACCGTCGCATTGGTGCCGACGATGGGTGCACTCCATGACGGCCATGTGTCCCTTGTGAGGCTTGCGAAACGGCGCGCGGCGAAGGTGATCGTCTCGATCTTCGTCAACCCGACCCAGTTCGCGCCCACCGAGGATTTCGGCGCCTACCCGCGCACCTGGAAAGCCGACGTCGCGAAGCTCGCGGCCGAGAAGGTCGACCTGATCTGGCATCCCGACGTCAAGGCGATGTACCCCGACGGCTTCGCCACACGGATCGTGCCGGAAGGTCCGGCGACCGCCGGCCTGGAAGATCGTTTCCGGCCGCATTTCTTCGGCGGCGTCGCAACTGTGGTCGGCAAGCTGTTCACGCAATGCCGTCCGGACGTCGCGGTTTTCGGGGAGAAGGATTTCCAGCAGCTGCGGGTCGTGACGCGGATGGCCGGCGATCTCGACCTCGGCGTCAAGGTGATCGGGTCCAGGACCGTCCGCGAGCGCGACGGCTTGGCGATGTCCTCGCGCAATGTCTATTTGTCGCCACAGGAACGGCGCGTGGCGCCCGAGCTCTACCGCGCCATGAAGCAGAGCGCCGCACGGCTGAAGGCCGGCGAAGCGACCGCGGCCGCGATGGCCGCCGGCGCCGAGATCATCACGGCGGCCGGCTTTGCGCTGGATTATTTCGAAGTGCGCCATGCCGACACGCTGGCGCAGGTCGCCGCCGTCGGCGACGGGCCGCTGCGCATCCTGGTGGCGGCCAAGCTCGGCACCACCCGGCTGATCGACAACATCGCGGTTTAGAGCAATTCTGATCTAGAGCGCGATGGAATTAGGTTGAATCGCCATCGCGCTCTAGGTTTTTGTTTGAGCATGATCTTTTCGGAAAACCGCTACACACTTTTCCGGATCATGCTCTTAGAGCAGTCCAAGGTCGCGCAATTCGCGGCGCATCGGCTCCGGCATCGCCGCGACGCTTCCCGCCGTCGCCTTGCCGAGATCCGGCGGAACGGCGTCGTCGGTCAAGTAGCGCCAGCCCTGGAACGGGCGCATCGGCCGCGGCGACACCGCGATCACCTTGGGCTGCATCACCAGGCGGCAGCGTCCGATGCCGTCGCGGTCGCGAAACGGTTCGATTGCGACGATCTTTTCGCGCGCGGCGATCTCTCCGCGGATCACCCAGTACAGCGAACCGCCAGCGAGGATTTCCTCGATCCGCTTCGGCGTCATCCTGGTGACGTGCACATGACGTTGCGGAAGGCCCTTTTTCCTGGCCGCGCTCATGCGCTCGGCGACCCATCCCTTGAGTTCCTTGACGGACTCGCAGCCAACGGCAAGCTTGATCAGATGAAGCGGCATCATGTCGGAAAAGTGAGTGATGGGCGGTGCAGCAGAGGCCACATCGGCCTTGGTCATTTGCAACATGCCGTGTCGGCGCATGTCAAACCCAAAGCCGCGCCGGACACAGCATATCCGTTGATATCGCAGATCGCCGCGCGACCGGGGCGCGCATGTCGGCGCAACAGGCCCGGTTCCGCCAACATCACTCGTTGGAGGCGCCGGTCGCGTCCGCGGGCGGCGGCGCGATCTGAGCCGGCGCCGCCGGACGCTTCGGCGCGGCCGGCTTCTTGGCGACTGGCGCCGCTGGCGGGGTGGCCGGCACCGATGACGTCGGCCGCGGCGACAGCAGCGAGGCGTTGGCCGCCGACGACGGCGCGGCGTTGGCCGGCGGGGGAACCGCGCGCTGCGCCGATGGCGCGATATTGGTCGGAGCTGTGGCGGCGCGCTGCGCCGATGCCGCTGCGCCGGGCTCCGGCGTCATGATGCTGATGGGCGGGGTCGAGGCTGCCGTCGGAAACTCGGCATTGGTCGGCCGTCCCGTGGGCATCGACGGCGACAGCATCGCAACCGGCGCGCCTGCCGAAGGCGCATTCCATAGCGGCGCGTAACGCGTCACGAGCGCATCATAGGTGTGCTCTTCCATGTTGGCGACGACCTGGCGGCTGTCCGTCAGCGAGCGGAACGCCGCACATTGCGTTGCCGTGCAGCGGTCGCGCGCGGCGAACACCTGCGCCATCAGCCCGTAGCGGTCGCGTTCGATGGTCCGGCGTAACGCGCGCAGTTCCGGGTTCATGTTCCGCTCCGCGGCGGCGACATCGCCAAGCACGGTCAGCCGCCCGATCTGCGCCGCGGCGTAGCTGACCGCGGAGGCCGTCGACTCCGCCGATCCGAACAGGATCTTCTCGCAAGCCGTCAGGACCGGATCGCCGGCAAAACCGTCGATACAGGCGAGCGCCGGCAACGTCGGCCCCGCTGGTGACGCCGATCGGGTTTCGGCTGGCCGGGCGTGGCTCACTGGTTCGTAGCCACGAATGGTGGCGGCAACCGCGATCCCGATCGCAAACAGCGTGATGACGGTCAGCGCGCCGTTCGCGATCGACTTGTCCGCGCGCAGCAGCGTGATCAGGGCGATCAGGGCGAAGAACCCGCCGGCCGCCATCGTAAGCCACATCGGAAAGGATGGCGAACGCCAGATGTGGTCGAGCGACGTAGCCCATACCCAATTCATGCGCGATATTCCCTGCGGGAGCGCGACGACTTCAGATGATGCGTCATCGCGCTCCGACCCGTTGTTTGAGCATGATCTCCGCGCAAACGCTTAAGCGTCTGTCAGCGATGGGAAAGCCGGACCACCCGTTATCTACTACGGAAGCGGGCTCTTCCCGGATCATGCTCTAGCGGAGTGGAGGCGGCATTCGCAACAACTGACCGTAAGCTCGCGATGCGAATGCCAACCCCAAAACGCCACTTCAAACACGGACTCACGACCGCAAGCAACCTTCCGGATGATGCGTCAGAATCCAACGAAAGCGAATGCCGCGTTCACCGGCATCGACGTTCAGAGAATGGTTCTGCGAACCGGGCCTTTTGACGGCGTATGAAACAAAATCGGCTTCACGAGCCGTCTCCGCGCGATCCCTGTTCAGGAAACGGCGAGCTGGCTTTCCTTGGCGACCCGCTCGAAAGCTTCCGTCGAACTCTTGATCCGATATTGGCAGTCATCGCCCTCGGTCGGGAGCAGCCGGATTACCTCGTAGGTTCCGGTCGCGGCCGGCCGCGAAACATTGCTCGCCGTGAAGTACACGGTCGCTCCGATGGGAAATCTGTGCTTCAACGCCCTCTCCATCACACAAAATGCCGGGCCGCGCTCATGGTCCCGTTGCAACGGCCGGCGGGGAACTGGGCGCTGTATAGCATGCGCAAACGCGCATTGGCCAGCTTCATCCGGGCCTGGCATGCACACGGATTTCGATGATTTTTCAGTAACATAAGAACATTTTGCCGGTTCCAGGCCGACCTGGCCCGGCGGCATCCCTCAGGCGGAATGCGGCAGCTTGCCGTCCGGACTGGCGTGATCCACCGCGAGCGGAAGCTGATGGGCGAGCAGCTCGGCGATCTGATCGACCGGAATATTGTACTTCGCGGCCAGCTGCTTGACGGTCTCGTTACCCAGCACCTGACGCACCTGATCGGCCGTGATCGGCAGGTTCTGGCCGGTCCCGATCCAGGACTTCACCTGATCGCCGAATCCGGCCTGCTCAAGCTTGGCTACGATCGCGTTCAAACTGCCCTGGCTGCCGGTCCCCATCACCTCGCCCAGAACGGCCGGGAGCACGGCCGCGCCGAGCTGGCCGAGGACGCCCCTGAGCGCCGGCGAATTTTCCAGTGAGTCCAGAAATCCCATGACCAATCCCTCTTCTCGATGCGTCCACGCAAGAATTGAGACGCTTTCAAACCCGTCCCGTCAAGCCGCCGCCAACACCGTCGCCATGACGGTCGCCATAACTGTCGACATGGCTGTCGACATGACGGTCGCGCCTGGCCTCGCGATCGGGCCGGTCCCTAGATGGCTTCGACCCGATCGATGAGCAGGGTCTCGGCGAGACCCGCCTTGGTCCATTCCTGCACCGCCGGCAGCGCCAGCATCGTGTCCATGTAAGCCTGCACCTCGCTCGCCACCTCGATCGCAAAGGTGCGAAAGCGATACACGAGCGGTGCGAACATGGCGTCCGCGGCGCCGAAGGCGCCAAACAGGAACGGACCGCGCTTGCCGTGGCGCTCCCGGCATTCGAGCCAGATCGCCTGGATCCGCGCGATGTTGGCGCGCGCATCCTCCGACAGCGCAATGCCGCGGACCGGCCGATGCAGATTCATCGGGCACTCGCTGCGCAGCGCCATGAATCCCGAATGCATCTCGGCCGAAATCGATCGCGCATGCGCCCGGCTGGCGCGATCCTCGGGCCACAGCCTCGCGTCGGGAAAGCGCTCGGCGAGATATTCGATGATCGCAAGCGAATCCCAGACCGTGACGTCGCCGTCGACCAGCGCCGGCACCTTGCCGGAACGGGTGACGCCGAGAATCCGCTGCTTGTCGGCATCGCCGGTATAGAGCGGGATGAAGACTTCCTCGAAGGCAATGTCATTGGCGCGCAGCGCAAGCCAGGGCCGCATCGACCACGACGAATAGTTCTTGTTGCCGATCACGAGCTTCAAAGTCATCCCGAACTGGTCCTCTTTGCGTATTACTCTGCCGAAACGCGCGGCAGCGCTTTAACATACCTTTTTGACACGGCTTTTAACATTGGCTTTTTAACAGGGGGATGCAGCATGGCTCCATATACGGTCGACATTCTGGCGGTTGCCTTTTTCGCGCTCGAATGGCTGGTTTACGCGGTCACCCTGGAGCACACCGCGTACGGGCGCGACAGCCTGTCGGCGCGCATGAACGTCTATCGCGAGGTCTGGATACGCCGGATGCTCGACCGCGAGGCGCGCATGGTCGACATGCAGATCATGGCCTCGCTGCAGAACGGCACGGCGTTCTTTGCCTCCACCAGCCTGCTCGCGGTCGGCGCCGGCCTGGCGCTGTTGCGCGCGACCAATGATGCCTTGACCGTGCTGAGCAAATTTCCCATCGACATCACGCCCTCGCCCGCTTTGTGGGAAACCAAGTGCGTCGGCCTGATCCTGATCTTCGTCTACGCGTTCTTCAAGTTCGCCTGGGCCTACCGGCTGTTCAACTACGTCGCCATCCTGTTCGGCGCGATGCCGCAGACCGCGAATCGCGATGCGCCGGAAGCGGAGGCGCATGTGATCCGCACGTCGCGCCTGTTCGAAGCCGCCGGCCGCCATTTCAATCGCGGCCAGCGCGCCTTCTTCTTCGCGCTCGGCTATCTCGGCTGGTTCATCAGCCCATGGGTCCTCTTCGTCACGACCGGAGCCGTGGTCATCGTGACCTGGCGCCGGCAGTTCGCCTCCACCGCCTGGCGCGCGATGGGGAGCTAGAGCCTCTTGTTCTGACGCGTTTTCTTCACGCGAACCGGTACCCACTTCGCTCGAAAACGCTCTGGCCCATCGAAATCAGGAGGAGAAATCCCGCGGCGTGAAGTTCAGGTCGAGCACCTTCCATTCGCCGTAGCGATCCGCGGGCAGCATCGCATAGGGCTGGCAAGCCTTAAGCGCATCCATGGCGCTCCGCAGCAGATCCAGCGCCTTCGGATTCGCGCTGCCGCCTCCGACAAGCGGATCGGCGGCAAGCCTGCCGTCTGGCGTCATCAGCACGCGAAGCTTCACGATGAGCTTGTCCGAAGGTGCGACCGATGCCGGCAGCTTCGAGCAAGTCTTCAGGTGGCGGCGAAACTCCGCGATCAGACTGGAGGAGATATCGGCGGCGGACGACGCGGTGGCGTCGAAACCGTCGTCGGACTTTTTTTCGGATCCCGCTGCCGGAGGCGGCAGGTCCTCGGGCAGGCCGAGCATGACGTGATATTTCACGGTAATATCGGGCTGCGCCGGCGTATATCCGAATGCGGCGGTTGCCGATGGCGCGGGCGGCGACGGCGGCTGGGGTTGCGGCGGACCCGCGGCCTCCTGTCGATTGGGACGCGTCGCCTGCGGTGGCGGGGCCGCCGCGGCCTGCGGCGCGGCGGGAGGCGACGGCGCAGTCGTCTGCGGAGTTTCCGGCTTCGTCAATTGCGAGAAGTCCGGGAGCGGCGTTTGCGGCGTCGGAGCGGGTTCAGGTTTCTGCTCGACCTGGTCAGGCGTGACGAGATCGACCGCGATCGGCTCGACCGTCCCCGCGCCGAATGGGTGCACCTGGCTGAACAGGATCACCAGCGCCAGGACCGACACGTGCGCGATCGCCGATACTGTTACGCCCGGTGGTATGAATTGGCGAACTTCCATCGTGTGGATCGGTTCTGGATACCGCGCGCCACTATAGCGCTTTCCAGCGGAGTGCATAGCGCGCGCAGCACGGAAGCGGATGGGAAAAAAGTGCCAGGCGCGTCCGGGCCGATCGATCAGACCCGAAACCCTCGCCGGACGCGCGGTTGCCCGGCCTCAATCCCATTTCGGCGCGAAGCCGAAATCGGTAAGACGGCCCTTCGCGCTCGCCAGCGCGAAGATCTGCTCCATGTCCTCGTCGGACAATGCGAAATCGAAGATGTCGATATTTTCCGACAGCCGTTCGATGCGCGAGGTGCGCGGGATCGCGGAGACATTCTGCTGCACCAGCCAGCGCAGGCAGATCTGGGCCGGCGTCTTGCCGTGCGTCGCGCCGATCGCCTTCAAGGTTTCGTCGTTCTTGATCCTGCCCTTGGCGACTGGACTATAGGCGACGAGCGCCATGCCGTTGCGCGCGCAGGCCTCGCGGACCTTGGCCTGGTCGAGATAGGGATGGTATTCGACCTGATCGCATACCAGCGGCTCCGGACATGCCTTCGTCGCCTCCTCGATCAGCGCCACCGTGAAATTCGAAACGCCGATATGCCTGGCGAGACCGATTTTCTTGGCATGCGCCAGTGCGCCCAAGGTCTCGGCCAGCGGCACTTGCGGATTGGGCCAGTGCAGCAGCAGGAGATCGACTTCGGGCATGCGCAGCTTCACCAGGCTTTCCTTGGTGGAGCGTTCGAGCTCATGCGGCGCGAAATGCGTGGTCCAGACCTTGGTCGTCACAAACACGTCGTCGCGCCGGACCCCGGACGCGCGCAGGCCGTCGCCGACCTCGCGTTCATTCTCATAGACCTGGGCGGTATCGATATGGCGGTAGCCGAGCTTGAGAGCTTGCTCGACGACGCGAGCACATTGCCGGCCCCGCAGCTCCCAGGTGCCGAGCCCGATCGCGGGGATTTTTGCGCCGTTGGCTTCGACGAACAACATCAGCAGGTACTCTCACCGATTGCGCGCCCATTATGTCTTGCCGGCAGCGCGCTGCCAACGGCGATAGGAAATGAGCCCTAATTTTCAGTCAGTTTTTGCGCTCGGCCGGCGGTTGTTTCCTATCAACTGTTCGCGTCCTGCGTCAGCTTCAAGCATCCGGCTCAAGCATCGGTCTTGGCGAGCGCGGCGAACACCGTGTCCGGCGCGTGGGCGATGACGGCAAGCAGCGCCCGGGCCGGTCCGCGCGGCGCACGCTTGCCCTGCTCCCAGTTCCTGATGGTCTCGACCGGCACGCCAAGCCGTGCGGCGAATTCCTGCTGGGTCAGACGGGCGCGGCGGCGAAGCGCGCGCACCTCCGGCGGTCCGCCATCCGCCGGCATCGGCAAGGCCTCGGGCGCAAGCGGAACCTCCTGCCCGTCCCGCAGTTCGACGATCCGTCCGTCGGCTTTGAGCCGGAAGCGCTGCATGTCCGATCCTCTCGAAAGGATCATCGTCGAAGCGCGTTAAGGTCCGATTAACGATAAAACCGCTGTGGGAGAGCCCTATTTCAACCCGAACCACAGCGTGGCAATGCCGAGAAAGGAGAAGAAACCGACCACGTCGGTGACCGTCGTGACGAAGGTTCCGGACGCAACCGCAGGATCGGCCCGCGCCCGCTCCAACAGCATGGGAATGAGGATGCCGCCGAGCGCACCGGCAACCAGATTGCAGATGATCGCAAGCCCGATCACGACGCCAAGCCCTGGGATATGGAACCAGGCGACCGCGGCGACGCCGGTGATGACCGCAAAGGCGATGCCATTGACGAGCCCGACCAGGCTTTCACGGACCACGACGCGAAATGCGTTGTTGGAGCCGAGTTCGCGGGTCGCAAGCGCCCGCACCGCGACCGTCATGGTCTGGGTCGCGGCATTGCCGCCCTGGCTTGCGACGATCGGCGCCAGCACCGCGAGAGCCACCATCTTTTCCAATTGCCCTTCGAACAGGCCAAGCACCGAGGAGGCCAGAAACGCGGTGGCGAGATTGACCAGAAGCCAGTTGAAGCGAGCCTTGGCGATGGTCCAGACGTCGTCCGACAATTGTTCGTCACTGGTGACGCCGCCGAGCGCCTTGATTTCCTCGTCCGCCTCTTCCTCGATCACGTCGACGACGTCGTCGATGGTGATGACGCCGACCAGCCGGTCTTCGGGATCGACCACGGGCGCTGCGACCAGATTATATTTGCCGAACAGCCGCGCCACCTCTTCCAGATCGTCGGTGACGGCCACGCGACGGCGGTCCTGGTCGACCAGATCGGCCAGCGGCACCGGCCGGCGCGAGCGCAGCAGCACGTCCAGCGGCAGCGCGCCCTTCCAGTGCTTGGCGGCGTCGACCGCGTAGATTTCGTAGAACCGGTCCGGGATATCAGGCGTCTCGCGCATGTAGTCGATCGCCTGCCCCACGGTCCAGTCCGGCGGCACCGCGATGAATTCGGTCTGCATCCGCCGGCCCGCGGAATTTTCCGGATAGTCGAGGCTGCGCTCGAGCGCGTCGCGCTCCAATGGCGGCAGTTTCTCGAGGATTTCCTCCTGGTCCTCCTCGTCCAGCGCCTCGAGCAGTTCGACGGCGTCGTCGGATTCCAGCTCGCGGACGCCCTCGGCTACGGTCTCCGGTTCGAGCTCTTCGAGGATTTCCTCGCGGACGGTGTCGTCGACCTCGTTGAGCGCGGAGAAGTGAAAATCGGTGCCGGTGAGTTCCACCAGCCGGACGCGATCGTCCGGCTCGAGTGCCGCGATCAAATCGCCGAGATCGGCCTCGTGCAGCTCCGCCACCACGGCGCGCAAAAACGGCGCGTCGTCAGCCTGGATGGCGCGCGCGATTTCCTCGACGAATTCGCGCCGAATCTCGCCGTCTTCCTCGCGCATCCGAAAGCGGTCGAGCACCGGTTCATCGGCAACGTCCACATGTTCGGCCATGACGCGCCTCGCCGGTTTGACAGAATGCTCCAACTCGTCTGAGCTAGGGTCCCGCATGTCACATTCGCGCCACCTTGGGCGGGCTCGCTCGCGAATGTGAGGACCAAAAGGACACTGGCGCCCCACGCATTACCCAATAGGCAACACCCTGCGCAATGCCAAATATGTCACGGCAACAGATGGTCTGTAGATCGATCGGCGCGCCAGGCGCGGCGCTGGTCATCCTGTTGATCGGAGCCGCGGTGGCGCGGGCCGCTCCATGTCCGCGCGCGGGCACGCTCGGCACGTCGCGGGTTCTCAGCGTCGACGCCGTCAGCTTCCCGCGGGTCGGCCTGAAGAGCTTTCCGCAGACGCTGCCGCTCAGGGATCACGAGGTGGTGCTGACCTTCGATGACGGCCCGTACCCGCCGACGACGCTGAAGGTGCTTGCGGCATTGGCGCGGGAATGCGTGCACGCGACGTTCTTCGTGGTCGGTAAACCCGCCTCCGAGCATCCGGACCTGGTGCGGCGGATCGCGGCAGAAGGTCATACCGTCGGACACCATACGTGGTCGCATCGCAGCCTGATGCAGATCAAGCCGAGCGAAGCCACCGAGGAGATTGATTACGGCATCATGGCGGTGGAAATGGCGCTTCACGAGCAAGCGACCACGACTCCGTCGACGCCTTTCTTCCGCTTCCCCGGTTTCGAGTCGACGCCGGCGACGCTCGATTTCCTGCAATCGCGCGGCATCGTGGTGTTCGGCGCCGATTTCTGGGCCAGCGATTGGAACCCGATGACGCCGAAGCAGGAATTGAAGCTGTTGACGGACCGCCTCAAGGTGGCGCGGAAGGGAATTATCCTGCTGCACGACCCGAAGGCGCATACTGCCGCGATGCTGCCGGCTTTCTTGCGCTATCTGCGCGAACATGACTATCACGTCGTGCACTTGGTGCCGACCGGACCGGCCGTTGACTTTGACGGCGTCCCCTGATCAGAAACATGGGCCGAAGTCGGGTGATTAAGGTTGCGTTCATGACGCGGCGGTTAGTCCTTGCGATCGACGGTTAGTTCTCGCGATCGCATGAATGCGGGTTGGTGCTTTATGGTCGGTGGTCGTTTGGCTGGCATCCGAATCACGCGTTGGCAAATCACGCGGTGGCAAATCACGCGGTGGACGGTCTTCTGCCTGGGGCTTTTCACCTGCCTCGTCCCGCATGCCGCCTCCGCCGCCGATTGTCCCGGTCATCCCGACGCGCTCGGCACCGCGCGGACGCTTGTGGTCGATCCACGCGAACATCCGCGCATCGGCGCGATGCAATATCCGGAGACGTTGCCGCTCAGGGATCACGAGGTGGTGCTGACCTTCGATGACGGCCCGCTGCCGCGCAACAGCAACCAGGTTCTGCAGATCCTCGCCGATCAATGCATCAAGGCGACCTTTTTCATCATCGGCCAGCAGGCGCTGGCCAACCCGGAAGGCGTACGCAAATACATCGCCGCCGGCCATTCGATCGGCTCCCACAGCCAGCGCCACCCGTTGACCTTCAGCAAAATGTCGGCCGAGCAGGCCAAGCAGGAGATCGACGCGGGCATTGCGTCCGTGACAGCGGCGCTTTCCGACCCTGCCCAGCTTGCGCCGTTCTTCCGGATACCCGGCCTGCTTCGCGCCGAACCCGTCGAGGAATATGTGGCCTCGCAAGGCATCCAGCTCTGGAGCGCCGATTTTCTCGCCGACGACTGGCACCATATTTCCTCCTCGCGCGTCTATGATCTTGCGATCAAGCGCATCGAGGCCAGGGGCAAGGGTGTTCTGCTGCTGCACGACATCCAGGCGCGGACTGTCGCGGCGCTGCCGCGGATTCTGCATGAGCTGAAGGCGCGCGGATATCACATCGTTCACGTCGTGCCGGCCACGCCCGAGCGGCCGGCGACGCCCACCGAGCCCGAACAATGGCTCACGCATCCCTCGTCCGCAGCGATCGCCGCTTTGCATTGGCCGAAGATTCCGAGCTTTGTTTTCGCCGAGGCGCCGACAATGCCTGTGCCGGCGCTGTCTGATTTCGATTCGCCCGACGGAGCCTTGCTGCTGTCGGCCGAACCGTTCGATCGCGCCAAGCAGCACGGCGTGCCGACGCCGCGCGAGGCGCCATGGCCGTCTGTCGCGGCGCTGCCGATGGGAAATGCCGTCGCCGCGCTGCCGGCGCCGGGCGCGAGCCTCTTCACGCTCCCGTACAAGGCGGCCGCGCTCATGCAGCCGTCCCCTGCCCCTTCGCATCATGCCGAGCAAGCAGTTCCCGGCGCGCAAGAGACGGCCGGCGAAGCCAAGCCGGCCGCACCTCACTCCGTCAAAGCCTCCAGCACCGATCGCACCGCCAAGGTCAACCACAAAACTGCGGGGGCGCACACACGCGTCGGACATGGCGCGCATCGAACCCGGCACGCCGCACATGGCGCGCGGCGGTCGGTCAGGATCGCCAGCCTGAAGAAGCGCTAAAAGCCTTTATCCGTTCCGGTTGAATCTTCACGCGAACCGGTACCCCGCTTCGCTCGAAAACGCTTTGGACATCGATCGCTGCCCGTCCGGACATTCACCTACCTGAACGTGCAGTGGCGAAGCGCACTCGCCGCATCGTGGATTGATACCCCGTAAGAACACGTCGTTGTCTTCAAACAAAGATCAAATTGCTCGTTTCGAGCGAACTCGAAAAGCCAGCGTCTTCAAGTTGATCGCCGGGTGCATAACAATCTGTTCACCATCGGGACAAATCGGCGCCCTTCAAGCGGCCCGCGCCGCCGACTCTCAAGTTCCCTTACACCTTTGCTGGCCTAGTCATACCTACGGGAAAGGGCGTCATCGCACTCAGATCGGACGTCCCTGGCATGGGTAGATGTAACGCGTATGATGACCGCCCGCATTGTGGTGTTGACGATCGCGCTCGGCGCGGGTGGCGTAGCGGCCTACCTGGCGAGTGGGTCCGATAACAAGCCCGCTCCGGCTGCCGAACCGGCAGTCACCCTGCAGACCATCGACGTTCTCGTCGCGAAGTCCGACATCGCGCTCGGCCAGGCGCTGAAGCCCGAGGATATGCAGTGGCAGACGTGGCCGGCCGCGAATGCGAGCAGCACGTTCATCCGCCGCGGCGACCGTCCCGACGCGGCCAACCAGGTCGCGGGCTCGATCGCGCGCGCGCCGTTCATCGCGGGCGAGCCGATCCGCGAACAGAAGCTGGTGAGAGCCGACGGCTCCGGCTTCATGGCGGCGATTCTGCCGACCGGCATGCGCGCGATCTCGACCGAAATCTCCGCGGAGACCGGCGCCGGCGGATTCATTCTGCCGAACGACCGCGTCGACGTCATCCTGACCAAGCGCGAGAAAAATCCCGACGCCACCAACGCGCAGGATATCGTCGTCTCGATGATCATCCTGACGAATATTCGCGTTCTCGCGATCGATCAGGCGCCCAAGGAAAAGGACGGCCAGAACGCCGTCGTCGGCAAGACTGTCACCCTGGAATTGAAGCCCGAACAAACGGTGGCGCTCGGCGCGGCACGCCAGGCCGGCACGCTGTCGCTGGCGCTGCGCAGCATCGCCGATGCCAATGCCGCCGAGATCTCGGACGGCGCCCAACCGTCCGTGCGCGGCGCCGGTGTCACCGTCGTTCGTTACGGCGTTCCAAGCGCGCAAACGGCGCAGAAGTGACTGAAAGGACGCCCGATATGACATACAGGGAAAAACGGCTGACGATGCGGACCGTCATGGTTCGCGCCCTGTCGTTCTCGGCGCTCGCCGCCTTCACGCTGCATCCGGCGCCGACGCCGGCTGCGACCAGCGACAGCCACACGGACACCGCCGTCACCACGGGCACCGTTTCCGCTGTGTCGGCCAAGACTCGCTTTCTGGCGCTTGGCGTCGGCAAGTCGGTGGTGATCGACATGCCGCGCGACGTCAAGGATGTGCTGGTTGCCGATCCCAAGATCGCCAACGCCGTGGTTCGTTCGCCGCAGCGCGCCTACATCATCGGCGCCGCGGTCGGCCAGACCAACGTCGTCTTCTTCGATGCCGACGGCCAGCAGGTTGCCTCCTATGACATCGCGGTCAAGCGCGACCTCAACGGCGTGCGCGCGGCGTTGAAGCAGACGCTGCCGGGAATTGCGATCGAGGGTATCGGCGACAGCGTGATGCTGACGGGCTCGGTATCGAGCCCGGTCGAGGCGCAGCAGGCCGGCGACATCGCCGCGCGGCTCGTCGGCGGCGCCGACAAGGTCGTCAACTCGATCGTGGTTCGCGGCCGCGACCAGGTGATGCTGAAGGTCAATGTCTCGGAAGTGCGGCGCGACATCGTCAAGCAGCTCGGCATCGATCTCTCCGCCAGCATGAATTACGGCACCGCGGTCGTGAACTTCAACAACACCAATCCATTCACCGCCTTCGGCCGACCGCTGGTCGGCAACAATTTCGGCGACGCGACCGCGATCACCAAGGGTCTGCCGACAGTCAGCGCAACCATGCGCGCGATGGAAAGCGCGGGCGTGGTGCGCACGCTGGCCGAGCCCAATCTGACGGCCATTTCCGGCGAGTCGGCGACGTTCATCGCGGGCGGCGAATTTCCGATTCCAGCGGGCTATTCCTGCGATCCGACGACGCATGTCTGCACGACCCAGATCAGCTACAAGAAATTCGGCATTTCGCTCAACTTCACGCCGGTGGTTCTCAGCGAAGGGCGGATCAGCCTGCGGGTCATGACCGAAGTCTCGGAGCTTGCGAACGACAACGCGATCACCGTGACGCAGGCGATCAGCTCCACCGCGTCGAACTCCATCACCATCCCCTCGATCAGGACGCGCCGCGCGGAAACAACGCTCGAGATTCCCTCCGGCGGCTCCATGGCAATGGCCGGCCTGATCCAGCAACAGACTAAGCAGGCGATCAACGGATTGCCCGGTCTCGACCAGTTACCCGTTCTCGGCCAGTTGTTCCGCAGCCAGGACTTCGTCAACAACGAGACCGAGCTGATGGTTCTGGTGACGCCCTATGTGGTGCGGGCGGTGGCGCAAAAGGAGCTGTCGCGTCCCGATGACGGATTTGCGCCGGCCTCCGACGCCCAGTCGGCCCTGCTCTCCCGCATCAACCGGATCTACGGCGTCGCCGGCCGCGTCGATCCGGTCGGAAACTATCAAGGCAATTTCGGCTTCATCATCGACTGAGATGTGACAGCGTCGGCACGCGTGGGTGGGGACAGACGATGACAGATAGACGATCGATCGATGGCCAGCGCGTTCTCCGCATGATGGGGGCGCTTCTCGGCCTTTCCGTCACGCTCGGCGCATGCACCTATACCAGCGACGTCGTGACCGCGACCGTGCCCGACGATTATCGCCAGCGGCACCCCATCGCGGTCGCGGAAGCCAAGCACTCGATCGTGGTTTTCGTCGGCCAGGGACGCGGCGGCCTCAGCCCCTCACAACACACCGACGTCGCAGGGTTGGCGCGATCCTGGGTCCGTGAAGGAACCGGCGCGATCGTGGCCGACGTGCCCGTCGACACGCCGAACGCACGTGCCGCGGCGGCGACCTTCCGCGAGATCCGGAACGTGCTGACAGCGGGCGGCGTGCCCTCGCGCGGCATCACGCTGCATCGCTACCATCCGGACGACCCGCAATTCTTCGCGACGATCAGGCTGAGCTATCCGAGGATCGCGGCCGTGGCAGGCCCTTGCGGCCAATGGCCGGAGGACCTCGGCCCCTCGATCAGGAATCCCGACTATTTCGAAAACAAGCCCTACTACAATTTCGGCTGCGCCACGCAGCGCAATCTCGCGGCGATGATCGACAATCCGGCCGACCTCGAACAACCGCGATCGGAAACCTACGCCTACACGGCGCGGCGGAACGCAGCGTTCGAGAAATACCGCAAAGGCGAGCCGACGACGACCAGCTATCCCGAAGCTGACAAGGCCAAACTCAGCGATACAGGCAAATGACGCGCACCCCCAGCCAAGATACGGAAAAAGCTCCCGAACAGCAGCCGGCCGCCGCAGCAGAGCCGGCCAAGGATCACATCGCGCCGGTGCCGCGCATATCGGTGCAGGCGTTCTGCGAGACCGACGGCACCGCGGCCGCCATCCGTTCGGCAAGCGACGATCGCCGCCTCGCCAAGGCGCATGTCACGGTCAAGATGGGCGGCATCGCAACCGCGATCGACATCTATCAAAAGGTGCCGACGCCGAACGTGATCATCCTCGAGACCGACGGCCAGAGCGGCATCCTCGACGGCCTGGACCAATTGGCGGGTGTTTGCGACCCGGGAACCCGTGTCGTCGTGATCGGCCATGCCGACGACGACGTGTCCTATCGCGAACTGGTTCGCCGCGGCATCAACGATTACGTCATCGGCCCGATCGAGCCGCTCGACGCGATCCGATCGATCTGCAGCCTGTTCTCGGCGCAGGATGCCGTCCCCACGGGGCGGATCATCGCGGTGGTCGGCGCCAAGGGCGGCGTCGGTGCGTCCACCATCGCCCACAACGTCGCCTGGACGATCGCGCGGGATATCGCGCTGGATTCGGTCGTCATCGATCTCGACCTGCCGTTCGGGACCGCGGGCCTCGACTACAACAAGGACCCGTTGCAGGGCATCGCCAACGCGGTGTTCCAGCCCGACCGGCCGGACACCGCGCTGATGGAGCGTCTGCTTGCCAAGTGCACCGATAACCTCTCTCTGCTGGCGGCGCCCGCGACGTTGGAGCGGGTCTACGATTTCGGCGCCGAAGCGTTCGATGCGATCTTCGATACGTTGCGCATGACGACGCCCTGCATCGTGCTCGACGTGCCCCACCAATGGTCGGCGTGGACCAAGCGCGTGCTGGTCAGCGCCGACGATATTCTGGTGGTCGCCGAGCCGGACCTTGCCAATCTGCGCAACGCCAAGAACCTGGTGAAGGAACTGAAGACGTCGCGGCCCAACGACCGGACGCCGCTCTATTGCATCAACCAGGTCGGCATGCCGAAGCGGCCGGAAATCAACGTCCGCGAATTCGCCAAGGCGATGGAGAGCCAGCCGATCGCAGCCATTCCGTTCGATTCGCGAACCTTCGGGACGGCGGCGAACAACGGTCAGATGATCGCGGAAACGTCCGGGATGCACCGCTCCACCAAGATCTTCCAGCACATGGCGCAGGTCCTGACCGGCCGTGGCGATGACAAGCCGCAGGGCTCGTTCTTCTCGCCGATCATCAGGACGATTCAGGAAAAGTTGGGTCCGCGCAAGACCGCACGACGCTCGGCGTAACAGGAGACGACGCCGCGCTCCGGCCGCCGGTCAGCGCTCAGTCGGAGCGCCCCGCGCCCTTCGCAAGCCTCTTGTCCACGCTCGCCTGCGCGTTCTCCTTGCGCGACAACAGCCGCTTCAGATAAGCGACATTCGCTGCTGCCTGGTTCTCCGGCAAGCCGGCCTTGACGATATTTTCGGCCTCGGCGACGCGCCCCTGCAGGCCGACAGCCACCGCCAGATTCGTCCTGATGCGCGGGTCCTGCTCTGCCTTGCCATGCGCGCGGCGCAACGTCTCCTCGGCCTTTGGCAGTTCGTTCGACAGGAGATAGGACAGACCGAGGTTGGACAGCACCGAAGGCGCCTCAGGCGCGATCTTCAGCGCGCTCGCGTAGTACTGCCGGGCTTCGTCGTGACGGTCGAGTTGATCGAGCACGGCGCCTTGCGCCGACAGGATTCGCCAATCGGGATCCTCGGGATCGTGGGCGCGGCTCAGAACGTCGAAGGCCTGCTGGAAATTGCCGTTGTCGGCCAGCGCCCGCCCGTAACCGGCGAGCAGCGCCTTGTTGTTGGGATTGGCGATCGCGGCCTGCTCCAGCACCGCCACCGCCTGCGAGCGCTGGCCCGAGGCCCGGAGCGCGCTGCCATATTGGAGCGCTGCGTCGGCGTCTTTCGGATTGGCGCGGACACGCTCGCGATAAAGGTCGAGGTCGCGCCGGGGGTCGGCACCACCCTTCTCTGCCTTGTCGCCGAGCGATCCGGTGACGTCCGACAGCTCCATCGTCTGGCAGCTGCAAAGCGCCAGCACCACAACCGCTGAAGCTGCCAGGGACGCTACGCGCTTTGCCAAGCAGGAGGGTTTGAGCGAGCGCTGACGCATGGCCGTGATCGTGGTGGATGGGACAGAATTATTTACATATTCACCCTAACCACCGGTTAAGCGGCAATTTCGCGTTGCGTCCGGGTGCTGCTCATCCTGAGCGCGCTCGTCGATATTCGCCTTCCGATTGCAAGTCAGGCGCTTCGCTCCACGGCGCTAATCGATGAATTCGGCGCCGAATTCATGGCCGATCCGCCATGCCAGCCGGCATTGGCGGGCGTGATCGGGTGAGAAGATGATGGTGAAATGCGGGGGAATTTCGAGATATTCCGCGAACGCCTTCACGCCGCCATTCGAAACGTCCGTAATTGTACAGTCGCGTGGCAATGACCCGGCCCCGCATTGGATCTTCGCGATCCTCCTGCACAATTTGCGTTCACTTTTGCGTCGCTCCGCGTACATGTCGATACCACCCGCCCTATGAGCTTTGTCCGTCAGCTCAATCTAGCGGGGAAAGATTTGAATCAGGCTAGCGAGAGCGCTCGCAATGTAGCCGTTGTTTTTCTAATCCATTTACCAAATGCCATCCCGCGAATGGCGGATGCGTTTCCGCCGCCGGCAACCGGATGCTGGTCTGTTACCGTAGCGTCTGCTCGATCCGTCACGAGCTCAGTCCGTCACGAGCTCAATCCGTCACGATCTTGGCGACACAGAGCAAGACCACCGCGGCAAGGAAAAACAGATCGATGTAGGATTTGACCTCACCGTCGCGGCGCAGCAGGCTGACATCCTGGACGGTCTGCTTGCGCAGCGGCGATTGCGCGCCGCCCTCGGTGATCAGCGCGATGAGACGGCGCGCTTCGGACTCCAGCTTCTCGATGCACTGGTAGAAGTAGAACGAGCGTATCGCCGACGCCGCGCGCAGAGCGGTATAGATCAGCACCAGGATCGCCAGGACCGCGCGGTTGCTGTACTTCTCGACATAGTTCAGGCTGAAATAGACCGTCGCCAGGAACAGGAAATTGGTGACGAATCGGTAGGCATAGCTCAGGAGTCTCATAGGGGCGCCCCTTTTGATGCTTGGCTAGACTGTCCCGATTGAACGCAGCTTTGGCGATTTCCGGCCGCTGAATCATCATCGATAGCGTAAATCCGGTTGCATATTGGTATACGCGACGGTTGAAAGGCCAAAGCAACCACATAAAGCGACGTCGCAATACGTGTTTTCGGACGTCATTCGACCGTGACGCGTGCCGGCGGCGCGGCTCAACCGAAGAGGCGCCGCGCTTCCGATCCTGCGCAACGAGCGCCAGTTCTTGCGCCAATTCTGGGCAACAGGCAGCATTCCCAGCTCTTTCTAGGTTGCAGCGAAACGATTACGATGCGGCAGGTTGACATCCTGGGGTGCGCATGAACCGACGCGAATTTTTCGGCGTCCAATTTTTCGGCGTCCTTGGCGGCGTCGCGGGACTGTCCGCCGCATCGCGGCCGGCATCGGCGCAAGGCGCCTATCCCGGCCGGCCGGTGCGCATCCTGGCCGGCTTCGCCGCGGGAGGCGGCGTCGATATCACCGCGCGCCTGACCGGCCAGTGGCTGTCCGAGCGGCTCGGCCAGCCCTTCGTGACCGAAAACCGCACCGGCGCGGACGGCAATATCGCGACCGAAGCCGCGGTGAATGCGCCCGCCGACGGCTACACGCTGCTGCTCGCCACCCTTCCCAATGCGGTCAACGCGTCGCTTTATCCGAAGCTGAATTTCGTTTTCCTGCGCGACATCGCGCCGGTCGCGGGCGTCATCCGCGTGCCGATGGTGGTGCTCGTCCACCCGTCGGTTCAAGCAACGACCATTCCCGAACTGATCGCCTACGCGAAGGCCAATCCCGGCAAGATCAACATGGCCTCCGCCGGAACGGGCAGCGCGCCGCACATGGCCGGCGAGCTGTTCAACGCCATGGCCGGCGTCAACATGCTGCATATTCCCTATCGCGGCCAAAGCCCGGCGCTGTCGGACCTGCTGGGCGGACAGGTGCAGATCCTGTTCGCCGCCGCGCCCGGAACCGTCGATTACATCAAGACCGGCAAGCTCCGCGCGCTCGCCGTAACGGCAGCCTCGCAAGCCGACGTGCTCCGGGAGCTGCCGACCGTTGCGAGTTCCCTGCCCGGCTATGAGGCCAGCCAGTGGTATGGCCTCGCCGCACCGGCCAAGACACCCGCTGGCATCATCGGGCGGCTAAACCAGGAGATCAACGCCGCCTTCGAAGATGCCGCGATGAAGACCAAATTCGCTGCTATTGCAGGCGAAACCATGGCGGGCTCGCCTTCCGATTTTAGCAAGCTGATATTGGACGAAACCGAGAAGTGGGCGAAAGTGGTCAAATTCGCCGGCCTCAAGGCGGAGTAAAGTCCCGGCCTAGCCCGCCGAGACGGACCAGAGCGATGAGAGTCCTTGCGGAGCGACAAGCCAGTCGCCGCGAGAAAGTCGCTATCAGACACAGGGTGAGCGGATGCCGAGAAAGGGAATCACGGGTCACGACGAATGGGTCGTCGTCGAAGCGTTGGCAACGGCCTTCGTCGCGCTCGAACAGCTGCCGCCAAAGCACCAGCCGCGAGCCCATATGGACGATATCCGCAAGCTCCTGGCCAACGGCCGCGACCACGCCACCGTCAGTCTGCATCTGGCGCAGGCCAAATGCCGGCTGTTTCCCCAAGCCGATCCGCTGACGATTTACGAGGAATACGGCATCAGCGAGGGCTACGGCTAGGCCGCCGAAGCGTCGCGGGAGACGTCGGCCTGACGCGCTCGGAGTTTAAGAAGTTCTGCGCCTATTACATTGATTTCATTCCGTTTTCTGATCTCACCGAAATCCCGCCAACGTGACCGGAAAGCCATCGGCGACCGCCGAGATGTCGGCGTCAACGGCCGGCGCGAGATTCCCGGCATGGATATCGGCCCGTCCGTAGCCGAGACGTTACGGACGGCATTTTTTGCGCAAGCCTGCCCGTCGGCGGCGACGCGTGGCGTCAAGCCGATCACCGCCGGCGCTCATGGGGGCATCAAGGCCGCCATCCGCAAAAGTGCTCAATGCCAACCGGCAGCGTTGCCGTATGTGCCTCATGCGCCAATGCCCGGCCGATGCCGCAAGAGCGGCCGGCGCATCGTCTCCGCCTTCGTCGCCGCGACGTTCGCCTGGGACAATGCCGACCGACATGATCGCCGACACGTCGCTCCAGACCCAGCACCGCGCGAAGCTGCACTCGGCTGATCCGACCGAGCGCCTCGATGGCGAGACACGCAGGACGAAAATGTCTCGGGACAGAGACAAGACCATCATCCGTTTGAAGGACGCGGATGTCCGCCGATCGTGCTTTAACTAAGACGTCTAAGACGTTCTCAGGCCGGCTCGGCAAGGAAGTAGCGCAAACCTGATCTCGAAGCCCTGCGATGGAGAGACGCTCGTTTAGGCGCGAGATGCTCGAAAACAGCCGAATCAAAATTCGTGCCTAGGTTGTATTCGGTTCGCTTCGGATGATCGTCACAGGGTCGTGATAGAACGCGGAGGAGCGCGAAGCGAACTAACGAACTGAAGTGGGTCTTATCGATAGCAAGATGTGAACACGACGTTGTCGTCACCACCATCCCTCTCCGGAATCCGCGAGCATCGCTGGAACGTTTTGTCATGAGTTTTCTTTGCAGGTTCTTCTTTGTCGCTGCGCTCCTGTTGGTCTGTCACCCGGCGTCAGCCGAAAAGCGCGTGGCGTTGGTGGTTGGCAATTCCAACTACAAGAACGCCGCGGTGCTTCCCAATCCGGTGAATGACGCTGCGGCCATCGCATCGACGCTGAAAGGCGCCGGTTTCGATATCGTCGATTCAAGACTTGATCTGTCGGCGGCGGAGATGCGGCGGGTGCTGCGAGATTTCGCCGATCAGGCGCGCGACTCCGACGTAGCCGTCGTTTACTACGCGGGGCACGGCCTCGAGATAGAGGGCACGAATTATCTGATCCCGACGGACGCCACGCTTCAGCGCGATACGGACATCTATGACGAGGCATTTTCGCTCGACCGCATTCTGCAGGCGATCGAGCCGGCAAGGCAACTGCGGCTCGTGATTGTCGACGCGTGCCGCAACAATCCCTTTGCGGAGAAGATGAAACGGAGGGTCAGCTCACGGAGCGTAAGCCGCGGTCTCGCAAGGATCGATCCGCCAACGACCAATACGCTGGTCGCCTTTGCCGCCAAGGCTGGCTTGACGGCACTCGATGGCAACAGCAAGAACAGCCCTTATGCGACGGCCCTGGTGAAACACATTGCGACACCTGGCCTCGATGTGCGCCGGGCATTCGGATTCGTGCGCGACGACGTCCTGCAGGCCACCGGATACCGACAGGAGCCCTATGTCTATGGCTCGCTCGGCGGTGCAGATGTTGCGCTCGTCCCTGTCGCTCCCGTCGCGCCTGTTCCGCTGACATCGACGCCGACGGTTAATCCCCAGTCGGAGATCCGCCGGGATTTCGAGCTGGCGTTGCAAGTTGGCAACAAGGACGCGTTGAACGCCTTCCTTGCCCAATATCCGGAAGGATATTACGCCAGCCTGGCCAAGCTTCAGCTTGCCAAGATCGTGGCGGAGGAGACACGCGTCGCGGCGACCGAGAACGTCCGACTGGCTGAACAGGAGCGAACGCGGCTCGCCATCGAAGGCGCACAAAGGAAGGACCAGGAGCAAGCCGCCGCGGACGCGAAGGCGGCCGAGGAACACCGTATCGCCGCCGAAAAGACCGAACAGGCGGTGCGGGAGCAAGTCGCCGAGGCCGAACGGCGGCGGCTCGCCGCCGACACGCCCGCAACCGGCAAAACTCCGGAGCGCAAGATCGCCGCCTACGATGTGTTCGCGGACGATCTCATCGCCGGCCCGATCCCGGTAGAGATCGAGAGAGCGCAAAGGTCGCGCCTTGCATCGCTGACCGCCGGACCGCTCCAGGTCGAGCTCGTGAAATCTGTACAGACCGAGCTGCGTCGCGTCGGCTGTCTGACCGCCGCCGCAGACGGCGAATGGGACGCGGCTTCACAGCGCTCGCTGACGCTGTTCAACAAGCACGCCGGCACGAAATTCAATGTCAAGGTTGCAAGTTTCGATGCGCTCGATGCCATCAAGCTCAAGTCGGCGCGGGTCTGCCCGCTCGCCTGCGAACACGGATTCAAGTCCAACGGCGACAACTGCAGCAAGATCACCTGCGCCGAAGGCTCGTTCCTCAACGACGACAATGAATGCGAGAAGCGACGCGCGAAGCCGCATACCGCGAGGCGCGAGCTCGACGTGTGGAGCAATCGCGCGGCTCGGGAACGGCCGCGCCCCGAAGAGCCTGGGCTGCACGCATTGGGCCAGATCGTCTGCGACCGCAACGGCTGCCGCACGACCGACGACCGGGGATGCCGTCTTGAGTTCAGGACCACCGCGCAAGGCGGACTCTGGGAGGGCGGCGTCAGCAGCATTCAGATCTGCCGATGAGGTGAACCGCGCGACCAGTCGTTGCCGCGCCGCGATCCCGCTATCTGATCGAATATTGCTTGATATCGAACGACCAGTTGCTCGGCTGCAGTTTGCCGGTGTCGGGGTCCGGCACCCGCAGCTCGCTCGTCCATCCGGTGAGATAGCCGATGGTCTCTGCCTCGGTTCGCGGCTTCCGCGCATCATCGGGCAGGTCGAGAATTTGAACCCGCCGGTCGCTGAGAATTGCGACCACCGCCGCCTCTCCTATCGGTGGCGTTATGACATATTCGAAGCCACGTTTTTTTGCCGCCGAATTCGGGATCAGCAACTCCTCGCCCGGCTTGATGAAATTGGCCGCCGCTTCCTGGGATTGAACGATCATCTCAGGACTCGGAAAAATCTGGGACATATTCCCGTTGGCGTCGATGTCGACCAGCAGCAGATAGCCCGGCTTTCTGGTCGTTACCCGAAATGAAATTTTAGTGCCGACGCCAACGGACTGATCCGGGCTCATCTGCAGCGACACATTCGCAGTGTTTGGCGCAGTGTTTGGCGCAGTGTTTGGAATGTCGGCCGAGGACTTTCGCTCGGACGCGTTCTGCGCAACCTTCATCGCGGGCGGAACAAGCGGGATCGGCGACGATATCGAGGCTGCAAAGGATCCAAACGACGGGAATTCGGCGGGTAAAAACCCTGCCGGACCGATTCCGGGGGGCTTTGCCGCCGCGCCACCGATCGACACTGCCAGCACGCCTAAGCCCAGACGCGCCCCCAAGGTCAATCTGTTCGCCAGCATCACCGGTCTCGCTGGGGACACGTCAGGGGACGGTAAAGAATCCGACCGAACCGACGCGGGCGTCAGGCGGCAAGTATCGCTCCAGGCTCTTGATAACCTGCCCGGATGCGCGCCGATGATTCATCTGCTGAAGCGCGTCCTCGAAGTCGATCATGCGCTGCTGCGATGTCACGGCGACGACTTGCTCGGCTCCGAACGGTTCGCGCACGCGCAGCGGAAGCCGCAAATTGGCCGATCGGACCGGCGACACGTCAGCGCCGGTCGGATAGAGCATCTGTATCGTGCCGTCTCCGGAAACGTTGAACAACACCACTGCGCGCCCCCCCACCTCGGACAGATCGATATTCACCGTCTGGTCATTGTGGTGCAGACGGTCGTCCGGCGAGACACGCATGACCTGGGGGGATTGGGTCGCTATGCCTTTGAGCGTGCGGATCGCCGCCGTCCGGTCGATGACGGTGGCAAGATCTGCCAGCTCGACCCCATAGGCGACGACATCGCCCCAGGCGATGACGTCGTGCGAAGCCGGATCCCAGATCAAGTCCGGATTGTCCGTGGGCTGCACCGCCTGAAACGTCGAGTCGCGGGATTTCGCATTGGGAAAATAGCTGGTCCGGCCGTCGAGCGCCGCCAGCCGGATCGGCGCGCTCGTGCCGCCGGCGAATTGCGGCTTCGGGCCCGGCAATGCGATCGGTGCGATGCCGCCGGCAGCAAGGCTCGCGGATGCCCTTGGCAAGGACGCCGACGGCTGAGGCGCCGATGGTTGAGCCACCGATGGCTGAGGGCCCTCAATCGGTCCCTGGATCAACGTAACGCCGCGCGTCAGGCCGAACGCGACGTCGATGTCGGGCGACCGGTTGGGCGAGGTCATGGTGACCACGTTCTGCCGCTGATCGGAAAGCTGGTACACGACTTGCCGGATATTCCCGAAAAACTCCTTGAGCGTCACCTTGCCGTCGTGATTGGCATCGGCGCTCCCCTCGATCGCTCGGGCAACGGCGTAGCTCAGCGCGCCCCGCAATCCGTCGACACCAGGGATACGGACTTCCGGCGCCTTGGTATTGCGATCGACCGCCGCGAGAAAGGCCGTACGGTCGAGATCGAGCTCCGAGCGCGGATCGCCCTGACCTGACACCGGCTTCAGTTCGTCGACCAGCAACGTGTAGGCTGGCACCTGGCGGAAGCTCATCTCGGCGGCACGCGGATCGATGTCACGCGCCATGCCGCCGCCATGACAGGTATCCGCGACGAAAATAACCTTGGCGCCGCGCAGTTCGAATTGCTTGATAAAGTGATTGAACTCGCTGCCGAGGATGCGCTGCTGCGAACCCGTCGGCGTGGGCTCGAAGCCGGGCAGCAGGAAGACGTCCTCCATACCATCAGGCTGCGATCCCTTGATATGCTCGGGCTCCTGAGCGCCATGTCCGGCAATCGACAGAAAGACGATATCGTTGGTCTTGGTGCGCTCGACCAGCGCGCTGATCTCGCGCAACACGTTCGAGCGCTCCGCACGGTCGTCGATCAGGGCCGTCACATCCCGAACCCCCATCGCCCTCAGACTTGAATCGATGTCGCGGGCGTCCGGCGTCGCGCCTCTCAATTTTCGGACATGCTGATAGTCATCGATGCCGATCACCAGCGCCCGCACTTCGCCGCCGTCGGGATTGCTGAGCTGCAACGTGGTCGCCGCCCGCACGCCGACCAGCTGAACGCTCGATGCGGACATCAACGCAACCGTGAATATAATCTTCCAAGACCCGCGCATTGCTCATTCCCTCGACGAGTTGCACTTCATACGCTTCATCCAAACCTCCGCTATCCCAGAGCAGCGGCCGGACCGGAAATCCTGACGCATCGCGGTCGAACCTTCGGACAACCGAAGCCTGCGAATAAACCTTCGTGTTTGATACTCCTTGCCGGGTTCACCGCTTCACCGTGCCCGGCTTTTTCGAGCGCCCAGTCGGCGCCTCCGTGTCGTGATAGGCCGTCGCCGAAACCGTCATCTCCTCCTCGGCCAGCCCGCGGAATCGCACCGGGACATAGCCGCGCTCCAAAAGCGCAGCCAATGGATAGACGTTGCGACAGACGCGACCGTTGCAGCCGCCGGTTGACGACTCCATCACTTCGGCTTTGCGATCCGGGGTAAAGCGCAGGAACAGCATGACGTGCGACCCCGGCTTGTTCAGCGCGTCACCGGGCTTAAGATCCCAGGGATTCTCCACCGTCTTGGCGATCGCCGGAATGGCGGCTGTCGTGTAGTGAACCGACAATCCCCACGCAGCGCTCACGAAAGCGGAACAATCCACGCCGGCGACATCGGCTCGCGGAGGATCGCGCGTGCAGACGTTTCCGGCCATGATTCCGGCTTCGACGCGAACGCGGAAATTCGCAAGCGACCCATGACAGCCCCAGCAATAGGGCACGCCGCGGACCTCCTGATTGACCTTGCCCTGCAGATACCAAGGGCGGCGAATCCGGTCGAAGCCGGTGCAGGCGGTGTCGGTCCCATAATTTTCGGGCGTCAGTTTCCATTGCAAGCCTTCGAATGCAAACGCGGTTTCGATGGCCTGCTGGCGATTGGAAGGCCGCACCGCTGCGACTGCGTCGAACTTGCCATCGAGCTTTCCAGGAGGCAGATTCTTGGCCGCCGTCCGCGGCAGGCGAAGATCGATCACGGAAGCATTGCGAAGCGGGCGGAAACCGACGCCGACAACCTCGACGCCGTCCTCCTTGGTGCGCAGAAAGTAAACGTCACCATCACCGGAAATTGTCACGACGCGCCGGGTGAGCGGAGTGTTTTCCAAAGGCAGCTCATAAATGCCTTCGAGCTTGCCGTTCGGCGCGTAGCGCGCCACGAAGGTCGAGGCCTGTTGTCCTGAATCCGGAACATTCTCGCCCAGGACATAGAAGCGATCGCTGTCATCGATCTCGAGAAACTCCACCGTGCCGAGCTTGTTCGGGACGCGCAGGCTGAGCTGGGCGATCGTCTCGTTGCTGTCCATGGTCTGGATTTCGACGCGAACGCTGCTGTCACCCTTGGTGGGAACGACGTCGGCAATGACAGATCCCTTGCCGCGGGAGGCGACATATTGCCGGTCGGGCTGCCGGCCCTTCTTGGTGACCGCTGCACGGGTGTTCTGATCGAGCAGGTCGGCTGCGCTTCCCGGAGGTTGCGAGCCCGTCTGCGCGAAGGCCGAGACGGCGAATTGATCGTCGACGTCCCGCGTGACGACCTCCTCGAGCTGAACGACGCCGTCGTCGATGCCGCGGGTGGACTGCTCGTTGGCGGCCTTGAGCGTGCGGATCGAACCATCCCAGACCAGGACGTCGCTGTTGCGGACGACGAGATCGTTCGCCTGGACATTCACCGGCATTTTCAAAATGCTGGGATCGCTGGCCGGCTGCTTCGGATTGAACCTGAGAATGCGGCCGTTGATCTGATCGAGCACGAACAGGTTGCCCTGCGCGTCGGAGGCCAGCGCCTGCGGCCCGGTCAATTCCACGTCTTCACCGGCTGCGGCAATGCCGACCGTCGTCGAGGTGGTGCCGATGGAAAATTGCCGCACCACAGTGTCCGCAGCCGCGGCAGCCCCCGCAAACGAGGCGGCCCATCCCATCATGATGGTCCGAAGCAACCACTTCCGCCAAAACATGCTCGCCTCAAAATTCAACAATTCAACTGAACTGTTGACCGGCATTCTCCGACCAACCTGCATCGCCGATTGGACGTGCGGTCGGCCTGTTGCGTTCGATCACTTTTGCGCTCGCATCAACAAAAACACGTCGATCGTTCAGGATCCGAGGATACACGAGAGCTGGTCGACAATTTAAAGCCAACGACGGCGACACCGGTGAGATACTTAAGAAAGATTGGCGCAATCTGCATCATCCGTTCGGATGATGTTCGACACACGCTTATGTTGCGTTACAACGTAGAGGAGCGGTCATGGACCGGCTGAAATCGTGCTCCATCGCCATCATCGGCGGCACCCTGCTGGCGGCCACCTGCGCCGCCCGCGCCAATGATTCCGCCGCGGAGCTATCGATTGGCGGGCTGCAATTCGTCCGGACCAGCGACGTTGCAATGGAGAGCGAGGATCTGCGGATATCGCTCGACCACGTCTCCGTGCGTTATCAGTTCGCCAACACGTCCGGAAAGCCGGTGACGCTGACCGTCGCTTTTCCGCTGCCCGACATCGACCTCTCGGATGCAGAGAACATCGCCCTGCCCTCGACCGATCCGGTCAACTTCGTCGATTTTGAAACCAGGATTGACGGCGTTGCCGCGGAGTTCCGGATCGACCAGCGCGCGATGCTTGGCGACAAGGATGTCAGCGCCCAGCTCGATCAATTCAAGCTACCGCTTCTGCCGATCGGACGCCGCGAAATCCATGCCGCCGAGCTGCCCGAAGCGACCCGCACCAAGCTCGCCGATCAGGGCTTGTTGATGCCTGTGAGGACCGACGACAAGGGCCGCCGGCAATACGTTGCGGCCTGGGTCGCGAAAACATCCGCCGTTCGCCAGCAGACATTTCCGCCGGAGCGTGAGGTCATCGTCGAGCACCGCTACAGGCCGAGCGTCGGCACCAGCCCCGACACCATCCTGCGACGGGACCTCCGCTCCAACGCATCGCTCTCCTCCGAAGTGGAACGATATCGAAAGGACTATTGCGTCTCCGACGCATTCCTGGCGCAACTCGACAAGCTCACGGGCGACGGCGCGCTCAACGCGCCGATGATTGCGGAGCGGCGGATCAACTACGTGCTCCGGACCGGCGCCAATTGGGCCGGACCGATCCGCTCGTTCAGGCTGACCATCGATCCCGGCTCAAGCGATCGCCTGATCAGTTTCTGCTCCGGCCGGCTGCAGCCAACCGCGCCGAATGCACCGGAATTTGCTGCCAAAGACTTCACGCCCGAAGGCGATTTGAAGATCCTGATCGTCGGCCGCTTCTGACCATCACACATGATCATCGCAGCGGTCATCGCGCTTTCAGTTTTTGAGGCGAAAGTAACGCGCGGCCGTGGCCATTGGGACATTGTTGCGCTGAGCCTCGCTGACAGCCTGCAGGAAGAAGGTGTCGGCGGCCATCGGCCTGGGCTGCCGCAGCGAATCGAGAACCTGCGGCGTCGTCACGGCCATCACGAGTTGCGGACCATCGCTTCCGCCGCCGCGCTGAATGCCAATCGAGAATGACAGGGAATCGGTGCCCGGCTTCAACAGATAAGACAGGTTTTGCACCTCTCCGCTATCGGACACCAACAGCAATTCGACGACACGATTGGCGAAATTCTCGATGGTGCCGCTCAGCGTCTCGCCATTCCTGACTTCAATGGAGTTGAGGTTGATGCGCGGTGTTCGCGCCTGGTAACTACCATACTGGCCGAGGAACTTGATCGCCGGACACTGAGCCTGTGTGACCAGCCTGACGCCGATCGCGGCTTCAAAACCCAAGTCGCGCTTGAACGCCTTGTCGAGAGCGTCGAACGGCACCGTCGATGCGCCGAAGCCCTCGATCACCGCCGCGCTCGAACTGATCGCAACGGGAAGCATGAAAAAACAGTCGCCTCCACTGTACTGCTCGACGAATCGACGAACGCGCTCGGTGCGGGCCGCCGCATCGCCCGCCGACGGCGCAGGTGCTGCCGGCCGCAGTGCGGGCACAAGTGGCGATGCCTTTGGCTCTGGCAAGGCGGCCTGGGATTTCTGGCCGAATTCCGGCAGCGGCGGTGGCTTGACGATATCCGGTGCCGACCAGACCAGGGCATAGAACGCATAGACCACCTGCCCGATCAGCCCCGCGAGAATGACGGCAGCGAGAATCAACCAAAGCGAGCGGCGATTTGGCTTCGACATCGTATTCCGCTCCGGCCGAACCGCGGGACTCTCGACGCGATCCAGCGGATTTGAAGCTCGCGGACTCGACGATGCGATCCGCCAGTTCGCAATCTCCGCCATCGTTGCCGGCCGGTTTGCCGGATCCGGCTGCAGCATCTGTTCGAGTAAAGGACGAATCCGCATGTCGACGCCGCCGAGATCGGGTACGCGCCGTCGCTTCTCGACCAGTTGAAACTGGCTGCCACCCATGTCGAGCTTCTGTCCCGTCAAGGCATAGAACAGCAACAGGCCGAGACTGTAGATGTCGGATTTCGCGGTGACCTCATCGCCGTAAAGGCCGACCTGTTCCGGCGACACATAGTTGTCCTTGCCGGCAAAGCCGGAGCCGATGATGGTTTTATCGCCGAGCTGGGTCGAACGGGCGATGCCGAAATCGATGATCTTGGCCCGCGTCACATCTCCCAGCGGCACGATGATATTGTCGGGAGATACGTCGCGATGAATAATTCCGCGCTCATGCGCCGCCTGGAGGCCCGAGGCGATGCGCCGCATCAACTTCACCAGCGCCTCGAACGTCAGCGGACCGTCCGCCAGAATATCCGACAGCGACCGGCCATCGACGAATTCCATGGCCAGATACGGCCGTTGCAGCACCGGCTCGACCGTAAAAAGGAAGTAGCGCACGATGGCGTCATGCGGCAAATGATGCAGCGCCGCCGCCTCTCTGCGGAACAACGCCAATGCGGCATCGTTTTCCGCCATATCCGGCAGAAGCATCTTGATCGCCACGGCGGCGCCGGTCTGAATTTCGTGGCATTTGTAGACTTCGCCCATGCCGCCGGCGCCGATCATCTGATCGATTTCGTAAATGCCGTTCAGGCGCGTGCCGGGTGCCACGCCGCGATAAGACGGACGGAACGGTTCTCTAGGATTCATGACCGCCACACTCCGGAGCACCTGTGACGGGCGAATTTGTCGGCTCGGACGAACGCGGCACGTCTGCCAACAGCCGAACGATGACGACCGTGACGTTGTCGACACCGCCACGCTGCAGCGCCAGCTCGAGCATCGATTCACAGGCAGCCCGCGCGTTGCGGCCCGCTGCGTATTGAAGAATCTCGTCATCGCGCACGTGCTTGGTCAGACCGTCGCTGCAGATCACGAAGGCATCGCCGGGGTCGACAGACCCGGTCACGACCTCCAGCTCGAGATCCTCGGCGACGCCAACCGCGCGGGTGATCACGTTGTTGGGCCAGTTCCTGGCGACTTCGCGCGACAGCGTCCCGGCCGCGACCAGTTCCTCGACTTCCGTGTGGTCTCGTGACAGCTGCCTGATCGCGCCGCCGTTGATCCGATAAACCCGACTGTCGCCGGCCCAGACGCAGGCATAGTGCCGGTCGCGAACCAGCAGAACCGCGGCCGTGGTGCCGATCGTCGCGCCATCGCGCGCGCGGCTCAAAGCCATGATCTGCTGGTTGGCGCGAAAAATCTGGGTCTCGCATTGTTCCAGGAGATCAAGCGCGGCTTCGGGCTGCTCGATCGCGTCGAGCGATTGCACCAGGATCCGGCTTGCCAGATCGCCGGCTTCATGACCACCCATGCCGTCGGCCACTGCCCACAGGCCGGTGTCGGTCCGCACCAAGCACGAGTCCTCGTTGCGTTTGCGTACCTTGCCGGCATGCGTCACGCTACTGACGTCAAAACTCAACGGCGACACGTCCATCGACCTGCATCACCTTCACGACCAAGGACGGCATTTCGCGACCCTCACCTCGCCTGGACGGCCAATTCCAGATCGCCGGTCAGCAATGTGGAATAGCGGTATGGATCGGGCAAACCGCGGCAACTCAACGCCAGCGGGGGAAAATTGCCGCCGCCTTCCGTCCACCAGAAACTTGCGGCGGCATAGACCTCGGGGCTGGTGGCACGAAGCGCCGACAGCGTCGTCGCGAAGTCCGTTCCTCCCGTCACCATTCCGGCCATGTCGTCACCAAGCGATACGATGCCCGTATCGGCAGCGGCGCGGGATAGAGTTCGCGGAACCGCAAGGCCGTCCAACGCCTGCGAGATATCGTCGAAAGCGGCATCGTGCGCGAGCGTCGAGAGCAGCAAGCTCTCGGCTGCGCCGAACCATTCATCCAGAGTATCGATTTCGGGCGGCGAAATCGGAGCGCCGGCATCCGCAATCGCGTGCAGCGTGAGAGGATAATAGCGCCCCATGCCGTCGAGCGAGGACATGATCGCCCCCACCGCCGTGGTTCCGCAAATTCCGGCGCCAAGCCAGAACCGCCAGACCGGCGCGGTCAGGAAGGCCTGCTGCCATCGGTCACCCAACTGATAGCGGCTCGCCGACAGCGACGATTGCACCCACGGCTCCCAGGCTTCGAGGAAGCTTCGCGGCGTCGCCAACGCGATGAAGTCGCGCTTGGTACCCAGCTTTCCAAAAAGACCGCAGCGCATGATCGTATTCAAATTCCGCTGGGACAGCGGAACTCCCTGAGAACAGCCAGATTGAACGGATTGCGAACCGAGCCGGTCGAAATCTGATAGTTCAATTCGTTGCCGGCGACGATAAAAGTGGCACTCGCGGTTTCACCTTTCGCGGCCAGTGAACCGGCCTCGAGCATCCGAAACAGCGACCAGGGACCGGTCCGCTCGAGGACCGAGGGCTGCCCGGTCTCGCTGTTGACGGAGATTGCGGTACGCGCCGACGGACCGGGCCACTGCACCGTGAACGTCGCCGTGCTCGGCGGCGGGGACTGTGCGCTGAAGGCTGAGGCCGTGGTCGGAGCGCTCGGGCTTGCGATGACGGTGCCGCCGATATCGGTCTTGATGTCGACGCCAGAGCTAGCGGCGCGCGGCGGCTTGATCGCCAGCGATATCACCGGCACGCTGCCGCCGGTCTGAAAAAACGCGTCACGGATATAGGCGGCATTTTGAAACTGCTTCAGCGTGTCCGGCGACAGCGACCGGCCGACCGGACTGTCCTTCCGCCAGGCCCAGTCCGATCGCGACGTATCGGCATAGGGCGCAAGAAACTGGACAAAGAACTTGTCCATGATGCCATTCGGGCTGAACAGCTTGGCGAAGTCTCCAAGTGGAACCTCCTGAGTACTGCCGCGCACGAAAGGATAGCGATTGGTGATCGTCTGCTGGCAAACCGGGATCACCTGATCACGCAACGATTGCAGCAATTGTCCGGCCGTCGAGGCCGCTATGCTACCTTCGAATTCGGAGGCTGCGCCGCGCAACATATCCGAGAACGGCGGCGGCATGCGCGACGCATTGTTGCGCAGCGCGGCCACCTGCGTCTGCAGCGAGGCCGTCGCCTGGGCGGTCATTTGCGGATTCTCGACCATCAGCGTCAGGTTCTGCGCGATGTCGTTCAGGTTGGCGACGACGGAATCGATCGGCCTGCGCGTGCTGTCACCCTCCAGCACCGAATGAAAGGGTTTGAACTGCGATTCGATCGCGGCACCGGGCGAACCATCCTGCGTATTGAACAGTGCCGGCGACGGCCGCGTCAGCGCATCGGTCAGCGCGGGCGCATTGGCGGGCTTTGCCCGCTCCTTGGTGAGCGTGGTTTCCTCACGGATCGACTCCAGAATTTGGCGCAGCGGCGAGGTCGGAGCCGACAGCGCGCGCAGCGCATCGTATTTCGGTTTGTCCGCCATCAGCTTTTTCAGCTTGAGGTTCCCCAGCGCCGCGCGCCAGGTGACAACAAAATCATTGGAATAGATATTCAAGAGATCGCCAGCCAAGGCGTCATATTGCTGGCCGATCGCGGTCTGCTGTCCGGCGTCGCCGAGCACCCAGCGGTCGCGGTTGATCCGTTCCGACAGTCCGCCCAGCTTCGCGATAAACAGCTGATGGAAGCCGTTATAGGTGAAGAAGGCGGGAACGCGAACGCTGTCGAGCGACTGCCCTGCCGCGCTTTCGAAGACGACTGAGACGTCCGGTCCGCCTTTGCGTGTCGCGATCCAGTCGCTCGCGGTCGAGGTGCCCGCTTCCGATTTCAGAAATTCATAGGCCTTTTGCGCCACGCTGAGCCGGGCCAGCGAATTCTGCGCCTCCCTGATCAGGCGGCCGTCGAGTTCGACCAGCGGCGGCTGCTCGGTTTCCAGATCGAACATCGCGGCGAGATGTTCATCGAGCAGCCGGCGGCCTTCCGCGTTGGTCGCGCCCGGATAGAGGTTGTCGGCCCAGTCCCGCTGCATCCAGGATTTGATCAATCCCCGGTCCGGCGGATGCTGGCCGCCGAGCATGAGATAAACCTTCAACGCCTCATAGACGAAGGCCGGCTCACCGAGCCTGGCGTTGAGCTGCTCCTCCAGCCGGTATAGCAGGCGCGGACGGAACATGCGTTCGAGTGCGGTGTGATATGCGGCATTCGACGCCGACAGCAGCCGCGGGTGCTGGCTCAGCCCGTAGCGTTCGGAGAGCGGCACCGGTGCGTTGCGGGACGCATAGCCGGCGGGCGCATTGCGCAGGCGATGCAGCAGCGGCAGAACCTTGTCGAGGTCATGATCGGCGATCAGGGTTTGCTTGATCAGCGGCGCCCCGGCCGATGCATAATCACCGTCGACCTTCACAGCCTGCTCGATCAGGTCGGAGTTCTTCTTGTAGCTGGTGAGCCAGGCAACGCTCAGCCCCAATGCGCACAGGCCGATCAGCGACAGCGCCGCAGTCTTGATGAGCAATGCGCGCCGCACGGCATCGCGATCCGTCGAGACCCAATCGGCTTCGCCGATGATGACCTTCGTGATCAGGTTTGTGAGAAAGAAACTCTTGCCGGAGCCGTGATAAGCCCCGGCGGAGACCTCCTCCGCGCCGAAGGTTCGCGCCAGCGACCCGATCAATTGATCGATCGGCGTGCCCTGCTGGGTTCCCGACGTGAAATAGAACCCGCGCAAGCTGGCGTTGACATGATAGCGGGTGGGCTCGAAAATCTGATTGAGAAAGCTGTGGATCTGCGGCTTCAGCCGCGCCATTTGCGCCGCGAAGCCGAACAGCTGGACGCGATGTGGCGGAGCCGGTTCGTCCTGCAGCCGATCGAGGGTTTCCTCGCTGAGGCGTTCCAGCAGAAGATCGAACTCGGTCGGAATGTCGCCGATCAGATTCTTGTTCTTGTCCGCGGTCTGAAACGTTGCGCCCCAGACCTGCCGCCGGCCGGCTTCGTTCAGGTAGCTGAAATACTCGGCGAAACCCGCGACCAGATCGACCTTGGTGAATAGCGCATAGACCGGAAAGCTGACCTTGAGCCGCTGGTGCAGCTCGAGCAACCGCATGCGGATCGCCTCGGCGTGCGCCGCCAGGTCCTGGCGCGACATGGTCAGAATATCCTCGACGCTGATGGCGACCAGGACGCCATTGATCGGCTGCCGCGGCCGGCTTTTCTTCAAGAGATCGAGGAACGAGAACCAGCTTTCCTTGTCGCTCCCGGCGTCGGAATCCTGCGTCGTGTAGCGTCCCGCCGTGTCGATGAGAACGGCCTCTTCCGTGAACCACCAATCGCAGTAACGCGTGCCGCCGACGCCCGCGACCGCGGCGGGTGTTGTCCCCCGCGACAGCGGAAATTTCAGGCCGGAATTGACCAGCGCCGTGGTCTTGCCCGCGCCTGGCGGACCGATGATGACATACCAGGGCAAATCATACAGATAACCGGACTTGTTGCCGCTGGCGGCCTTCAGCGTCGTCAGCGCGTCGTTCATGCGCTCCTTGAGCACAGGCTCGTCATTCACCGTCTGTTCGGCGCCACTGATGCCTTCGGCGATCTGCTTCCCGGCCTTACGACGGCGGAACAGACCGAAGCCGGCGATCGCTGCGGCGCCGGCGACGAGCAGAAGAATGACGATCTGGCGAACGACCTCGTTTTCAAGGGGACGCCAGTTGCCGATGGCGATGAACGGGCCAACGAAATAGATCACGGCCGCCAGCGAGCCGAGGCCGATGCCGTATAGAATAATCTGGGTAATTTTCTTCGGAAGCATGTTGCCTCTTTTGCCGCTCTCGGCTACTCGCTGCGTTCAATGAAGATTTCGACGCGCCGGTTCTTGGCCCTCCCCTCCGGCGTCGCGTTGCTGGCAATCGGCACGTCCGGCCCCTTCCCCTCGAGGTCGACCCGGTTTGAATCGGTGAGGCCACGCTTGAGCACGGCCGCAACGGCCTTCGCGCGCTCGACCGAGAGTTCAAAATTGGACGGGAAACGCACGGTACTGATTGCCGTGTTGTCGGTGTGACCGATGATCTTGATGTGCCCCGGCTCCTTGTCCAACGTCGCAGCGACGCGGGCCGCGACCGGCTTGAAGGCGTCAAGCACGGTCGCCTGTCCGGACTCGAAAAGCACGAGATCGCAGACCCGGATGATGATGAAGCTCCCGGTCTGATCCGCGGTCATGACGCAGGCGAGATGTTCCGCCGCCAGCGCTTTACGTATCCGCTGCAACTGAGTAATGCGATCGGGAGGTGGCGGCGGCGGAGGTGGCGGAGGCGGCGCGATGACGCGACGCTTCAATTCGATGGGATCGCCGGGATGCAGCGCGAGCGCCAATTCCTGCGACCATCCACACGGGCACGCGCGCGCGCTGCCGACGATTGGCCAGTTCCTGACCGCGCCAGTGCGGCGACAGATCGGTGTCGGATTTCGGGCGAACCCGGCGCAAAATTTCGTAAAGATTGCGCTGAATCACCTGCAGGCTGGCGAGACCGTTTGGCGACGCGCGGTGCATGCCCTGGAAGCCGAGTGCCAGGCACGCGTGCTGCAGCTCGAGAACCGGATAGTTGACCAGCGGATCGGTCTTGAGACGATCGAGGATTTCGAAGAACCGCACGCCGCCGACGCGTTCGCCGAAGAAGCGGCTCAGCATCGAATATTGCGTCCAGACGTGACGATCTTCGGTCGGAATATGCTGCACGATATCGTCGGCCGTCGCGCACAGAACGTATTTTGCGGTGTTGGCCTGATCTTCCGAAATTCCCGCCGATCGAATATCGGTCTCGAAGAATTTCACGGCATCGGCGACCTGCTCCATCAGGCTTGCAAACGATGCCCGCATCAGGGCGACGCGCAGTCGGCCGAGCAGTTGCAGCAGCGGCCCGGCGGCGCGCATGATCGGATTGGCGTTGGGCGCCACCAGTTCGTCGACGCGCAGCATCGGCGCCGGCTCAGCGAACCGCGGCTGCTGCGGGAGTGCGGGTGTGGATACCCATTCTTCAGGCGCGGGCGTCGTGGGCGCAGGCGCATAGCCCGGCGATTGCGGGGAATATGCCGAGGACGGACTCGCCGAAGGCGGCGTCGGCGAATACGGCGCCCGCGGCGGTGCACGCCCAGGGTCGGCGGATTGCGGATAAGGATCGGGCGCCAGCGGCAGCCTGCCACCCGGATTGGGACGTATGATCGTCCGTTCGACCCGACCGAATGGATTTGCCGGTTTGTCCTTGTCGCTCATTGGCGATCTTCCAGAATCGCCCACAGATGCAGTTCCAGCTCGGGCCAGTCGCCCGAGAAGTGCATCCCGATCGATGCCGCCTTGCTGAACTCCGACCACAGCGGCGACTTGCGATCCATATAGAAGTACACGTGATCGGTGATCGCTCGAATATGAGGCGGCGGCGTCGGCAGATGCACCAGCGGCACGCCCGGCAGGTTGGCATGCACGATCTCGTTCATCTTGGTGTTAGGCCCGACCTTGAACAGGTGCGGAAAGTCGTTTTGGATTTCGACCAGCGGCCGGCGCGCCGCACATTCGAGGACCAGCGTCGCATTGCGGAACAGCGATCTGTCGCGAATCGGCGATGAAAACGCGTTGGGCCGCAACTGGATGATTTCGAGCCGGATCGCGCGACGGCCGAGCTGCGCACTGAGAAAATCCTGCAAGTCGCGCATCACCGGCGCGAAGACGTTTTCAAGATCATCCTGATCGTAATGGGGATATGTGCGGGCCCGCCGCTCGGCCGTTGCGAACGTGGCGAGTTCGCCGACCAGCCTCAGAAATTCCTCGAACAGGCGTTCCGGATGGACATAGCTGGAATTCTTGAAATGCCCGAGCACCGCAATGTGCCGATTGAGCAATTGCAGGACCAGATACTCGACGCTCTGCAGTCCGCCACCTGCGCTTGGGTCCGCCGCATAACGCGCAAGCTCTTCAAGCTTGTTGTCGATCCAGCCGATCGCACGATCGATCCATCCCTCGACGACCGTATGGGCCCGACACACCAGGACCGGCGGAACAAATTTTTCATCGAAAACGATCGTCCGGTCCCGCACTTCGGTAATTCTGGCGATGCCAAGGCCGATGTAGCCGGGCTTGGCTGTCTTGCGCAGTTCGAAGCTGAGGCGCGGAAAGGCCAGATCGATTTCCTCCTCGACGCGCAGTGCCGAGGAGGAATCGATGAAGGTTTCGGCGCCGATGATGTAGCGTGCTGCGCTTTCCGCCTCGCGGTCATCCGTTTCACGTGTGTTGGCGGCGGCGATCGGCATCAGGAGCCAGACGATCTGGCCGGCCGCCGCCTCCGGAACGACGATCGCGGGAGGCGCCGGGCTATCGTCCGGGATGCTGAAAGGGGTGCCGTCGGGCATGACGCCTACAGCCCGCCGCAGCGCGAACTTGCTTTGCTGGGTCAGATCGCGATCAATCTCGAGCTCGGAGAATCCCCATGGGTACGGGGTCGATGTCCGCACCCGGGATTCGAGCAGGCGCTCGTGATAGCGGTCATTCTGCTGCAGATGATGGGGCCGAAGGAAGAGGCCTTCCGACCACGCAACTTTGGAGTACCAGGACATTATCGGATCTCGCAAATAGCTGGATAAATTCCCCGAGCGCGCCAACCTTTCCCGGATCTGTTCGGCTGATCCCAGCCTTGGGATTGCTCAAACCGATTTTGGTTCGACAGGGAACAGGATCTCCGCCTGGGACGAACGGCAAGCAACGTTCGGATCACCCGATGATGACGATGAGGCGCTTCCGCAATGAAACCGAAGCCACACAAATAACTCCAACAACGCCAGCTCATTTCATTCGCCCTCGTAGCATCGCGCAAAGTAGTCCATGAACGTGTCGAGTATCCCGTTGTCATGCCGCTGCGCGTGGGCCTGCCAGCGCGCCACATAGATGTCCCACAGCCGCGCCTTGCGCGAACCCATCATGCCGGCAAGACCGCGATCGGATTGAGAAGCAGCCTCGATCGCCTGGGGGTCGACGTCCTTCATCAGCAGCGTGACGGCCCGCTGCATCGCCACATAGGTTTTGATCTGGTGCTTCTTCAGATCATCGAAGCCTTGGGCGAATGCCCGCTCGGCGTCGAGATAGCTCCGGCCCTGGAAGCTGAACATGATGCGAAGCGCGTCTTCCGCGCTCGGCGCGAACTTGAGCGGGTTATTGTTGATCGCCTGGACCGCCGTCTGGTTCGGACTGCGCGCCAATCGTTTGGCTTGCTGACGGCCCTCGAGCAGTTGCTTCATATTGTCGGTGGCGAGCCGCAGCAGCCGGCCAAATTGCTCGGCCAGTTCGCCGGGGTCGCGTCCTGCGAAGGCGTCTTCGGGCAGACCGGCGCCGCGCGCGACGAGCTGTGCAAATTTCGCCAGTGCGTCGCCATCCGCGTTGCGCTCCGCGACCGCCGCCGGATTCCGTTCCGGAACGGACCGGTTCAGTTCAGGAACGGACCGAGGCCGTTTCGCTTCGCCAGTGCCGGGACGGCTCGGGGTCGGCACGGGGATGATCTCGGGTAGCGGAGGGGGCGGCGGCGGCGGACCCTCCGCCCAACCGCCATGCTCAGGCGCGATGGCAACGGGTTTCACCTGGACAGACGAAATGGAAGCTGCCGCGGGCGGTGCGCGATGCACTGTCGGGATGGGTACATCGGCCGCCCAATCGAGAAAATCCGGCCGGACCGGAGCCGCGTCACGCGGACCCTTGAGCTGCCGCGGATCGATCGGATCGGCTGCATCCGGTCCCCCGTTCCAGAGGTCTTCGTCGCGGGGTGGTGCACGCAGAGGCGCGGCCTCACTCGGCTCGGGGGCTTCCTCCTCCAACGCGGCGGCGATGATGTATTGACCGATGACAAATCGATCGCCGTTGCGCAGCCGATGCGGGGCCTTGAGGCGGCTTTCGGCGCCGTTCAGAAACGTGCCGTTAGTCGAGATGTCATGAAGCCAATAGGCGCCGTCGTGCCAGCGCACCTCGCAATGCCGTCCGGAGATGAAACGGCTCGGGTCCGGCAGCGTCCAGTCAAGATAGGGATCGCGTCCGATATCGAGGCCGCGTTTGCCCTGGATCGAGACGGTTAACGGCCCGCCGTCCGGCAGGCTCGTCTCATTCTCGATGTGCAGCGTGAGCGTCATGACATCTCGCAGTCAACCGCCGCTCGCCGTGCATCGTGCGAAGCGCTTGCAGCCGAATGCGTCTGGTCTTGCCGGACCGAGCAGAACGCCATTTCAGGATTCCATCTGCGCAAGCCGAATGCCCTCCCCAAGGCAGATCTGCAGCCGTTTGGGACGCTCCTGCGAATTCATGTCACGCAAGCTGATCAGCAAAGATACGCGTATCGCGCGAGAGGTCATGTAGGCGGGCACCGGAAAAGGAGTAGGCGCAAAAGTGCCGCTACTCCACCCGGCGGCAAGCGCCAGCCAAGTCAGTGGCGCGTTGCTGTCTGCCGCGGTGCCGATGTCGAGCGCGGTTCGCCGGTTTTCCTCCGTCGGCTGCTGCACCCAGGACTCCGCGGCCTGCAGGGGAACGCTGTCGCTCTGCGAGATCTCGCCAAGCAACGTCCGCGCGCTCGAGCAGCCCCACCAGACAGCCTCGCGACGCGGCAGCAAGTATGCGCAGACGCTGGCCGCGTGCTCGAACCTTCCCTCGCCCGCAAGCCGTTCCAGAAACCCGATCGGGGGCTCATCGGTCGGCTCGGTGCCAATGTTTTGCAACGCCTCCGGAAAGCTCTCGAACAGCGCCCGAATGGTGGCGAAACGAATGCGGCTCATGACACCGGCATGCACATCGGTCCCATGCCGATGCCCCCCTGGACCCACAGATTTCCCTTGATGATGACCATAGGCGCATCGATTTCGACCATCAGCGGCGCCTTCAGCGTAATCATCATCATGTTCAAAGTCTGCGACGTCAGGCTTTCAGAGATGACGGCGTGGCTGACCTCCATTTTAGAGACCGTCTCGATGCTGGAGAGCGCATTCGTGCTCTGCCCTCCGAGCGAAATGTCGACGCTGCGATTGCCCTTCTTGATGGTCAGGCTGTCATCGCCGTTTTCGAGCGTCGTCGTGCGGGACGCGTTTCCTTGCGGTGTCTCGAAGGCTTCGCCGATCGTCCATGTCTCGGAATTCCTTACCGTGACGTCGTGATCCTTCTGCGCATGCATGCGGACCTTTTCCTTGTCCTTCCAGTCCTCGAACATGAACTCATTGTAGCCGTTATGCCCCTTGGACGAGTCGGACTTCAGTCCGGATTGGGTCTTGTTGTCGGGCAGCGTGTAGGGATGCTTGTTGTCGCCATTGTAGACGCATCCGGTTACAAGCGGCCGGTCGGGATCGCCTTCGAGAAACTCGACCACCACCTCCATCCCGATCCGCGGAATGAATTGCTCGCCCCATTGCTTGCTGGCCCACGACTGCGAAACCCGGACCGGGCAGGATCTTCTCGGCTCGCGATCCCAGTAGAACTGCACCCAGATGTGACCGTGCTTGTCGGTCGATATCTCCTCTTTGTCCTCGCCCTCCTTGGCCACGACTTTCGCGGTCTGGATACCGTGGATGCGCGGCTTTGGCGTCAACGGCAAACTCCGGAACGGACGATGGCTCGGCAGAAATTCGTAGTTTCCCTCATAGCCAGGCCCATCGCCGGCCTGACTCGCGCCATAGAACTGAGTGCCGTATCCGTGGCTGGCGCGAACCACGAGATATTCATCGTTTTCCTTTGACGTGGGATGCTTCTCAAGGGTGACGATACCGCCGGCGAACAATGATGGGGCGTCTCCATTGGCGGTGCGACGGCGATCCAGGGCCTGCTCCGCCTCCAGTCTGACCTGAGCGAACAGGTCGCCCATCTTTTGCTTCGGCTGGTCGTACTTCCCGGGATAGTCGTAGACTTCGAACGTCGACCGCGCGTAGCTATCCTTCGCATCCTTCTCCTTAAACGCCTTCAACACGTTCGGCTGAAGGTAGTCGTAATCGCGTAATTCGACCTTACCGGTGCAAAAACGCCGATCCGAGATCCACGAATGGACATGTTGCTCGGCCCGGTTATAGGCCACGGTCTGGCTGTTATACTTGACTGTCGGGAGATCTTTGACCTTGCTGTGAGAGGCGTAGGAGTCGGCAAGCATCATCGTGTGCTGTCCATCCCGGTGCTCGAAAAAGTAATAGATCCCGTATTGCTCCATCAACCGTGAAACGAAGGCGAAATCGGTTTCGCGATACTGAACGCAGTATTCGATCTCTTCGTAGGTACCGTGGGTGCAAAACTTGAAATCCTTTTCACTGGAGAAGCCGGCATCCTTGAACACTTGCTCGATGATCTCCGTGACCTTCTTCTTGGGAAAGATCCGGCAATTGGCACGGTGAGCCAGCAACGAAAACCATGGCCGCAGCACCAACCGGTAGTGAGAGTACCCCTGCTGTCCGCCTATTCCGGTGCCGACCCATTGCGCCTCAGTGAGAATGCCGCAGAAAAACCGCTCCTTCTGCTCATACGTTTTGAGCTTGATCGTGCAAGCCTGGCCGAGCGCCTTGTTGAAGTCGATGTTCTCTTCTTCGCTCAGGGCTTCGACATGAAATTCGAACGGCTGGCCCAATGTCTCATTGCCTGAGAAAGTCTTGAGCACCAAAACATCGCCGCCAAGCGGCGTCTTGAGCGAAGCGGGGTAGTTGGCTTGACTGAGCTGGCTCATCCGATCCTCTGCAACTGCGGCTGCGGACGCCAATTCGTCCGCTCCTTATGGTCGACCTAGTGCGTGTCGCGGTTCAAGCGCGTGTCGTTGACGCAAAACCGCGTTCAGTTCATGGGGGCCTCGAGAACACGAACAAACTCGGGTCTAGGCCACCGCATCAATCCGATGCCCCGGCAGCGCAAAATTGTCTCGGGTGGCTTCAGCCGTTTGAAACAGGTTCGCCGTTCCAGGAGGCGATGCGGCGTCCTCGTCGCAGCCGTCCGCAGCAAAGACTCCTTCAAAAAGACAGACATGCAAAAAGACCGACATGATTGAGTTCTCGTTATCCGCAGGATCTATCCTGATCTCGGGTTTGTGTGCTCGGCAATAGCCTAGGTTCAACTCCGACTGCATGCTGATTGCCATCGGCGCAAGCAGGGCGGTGACGCCTTGCAACTTCGCATGCCCACTAGCAGATCGGCCATTCTCAACTAAGAGTTCCGGCAGCTCTAGGACTGGAGCGACAATAATCGCGCGTCGAGTCCGACTCCGCATCATCCGATCGGATGATGTTGCAGGAATTGAATCGTGTTAGCGATCGTCTCGTCATCCGCTTTCATCGTCATGTTAAGCGCATCGCGTTTTATTCCATCGCTGCGTGACGCATGAGCAGAAATTTTTCTTTGAACCGAGATTTCGCGCGGATCACTAACTGTCAGAAATTCTATCGCTGTAAGAGCGACAGATCGATGATCACAAATCCGGTCCTGAGGGGCTCGCGTTGACGGAATTGGCTTTCTCGGCTGCACTTGAAGATGACGGCACGGCCGCGATGCCACCGTCCGCGGAGGGGAGCTCCTCTTCCGCAGCGATCACCTTGCAGTCCGACGTTGCGGTCGCCGAACCAGCATCAATCGATCACTCAAATTTGGTAATTGCGAAATTCGATACGGCTGCGCAACCGGCAACGATCGACCCCTTGGTTGCCGAATTGTGCGTTCCGTTGTCGGAAACCGATCCATGCGGACCCGATCTCGACCTGGCGGGTGATGCGAACTACCTGAACTTCTTCGCCCAGACCGAAGGAATTCTTCCGAGCACGTTCTTTTCGACCGAGGACGGAAAGCCGCTCGATCGAGCCAGTATTGACTTGCCGCGCCAGATCGAAGCGATCGCGCCATTGTGGCAGCGCTCCCGCGACCTGCGGTTGCTCGTCATGAGGGCGCGGCTGACGATCCTCAATCGAGATCTTGTTGGCTTCGCGGTGAGCATTGCTGCGATCGCCGAGTGGCTGGACAAATTCAGGGACGATGTCCATCCACGCGCCGATGACGGCGACCTTGGTACGCGTGTTGCCGCGCTTGGCTCCCTTGAGTTGCCGACCGTCGTATTCCCGTTGCAGTATGCACCACTATGCGAGGGGCACCGAATTGGTGCGGTGACTTACCGGTCGTGGATGATCGCGTCCGGCGAAGTCAAGCCGCGCGCGGGCGAGCAGAAGCATCCATCGTCTACGCTGACAGACGCGATAGCGGATGCACCGGCGGATGTACTGGCGGCAACGCGCAAGCATGTGACGATGTTGAAGACATCGCTCGCCCGCATCCGGAATGTCTTCATGATGCAGGACACTTCGCTCGGCCTGGAGGACTTGCCGGCTCTGGTCGACAAGATACAGCTGCTGGTCGATCCGCAAGCTGTGCATCGCGAAGAGACGTTGGCCGGAGCGGAACATGACATTGCACCGGCAGGTGATGCGCCAACCTCGCTCGCCGACGCGCAACAGGCGCTGGCGGCGATTGCCGATTATTACACCCGCTCGGAGCCCTCAAGCCCAACACTCCCTCTGGTGCGCCAGGCACACCAGCTGATCGGCAAGTCGTTCTTCGAAGTGATGAGCATCCTGGTCCCCACCCAGATGGAAAAGGCCGCGTTTCAGATCGGCGCCGACCTGTTCTTCGAATTGCCGGTCAGCAAGCTTTCCAAGCTGCCGGAGTCGACACCCGCGCCGGAAGCTTCGCCGTCATCTTCGAGACCTGGCCGATTTCCTCAGTACCGGGTCGAGTCCCGCGCGCAGGCGATCGCGCTACTCGAGCAGGTCCAGCGATTCTTCCGACACGCCGAGCCCTCCAGCCCGGTCCCGATGCTGTGCGATCGTGCGCGCGCATTTGCCGAGCGTGATTTCATGGCCGTGCTGAGGGACGTGCTTCCAAAGGCTGCGCTGAAGACCATCGGCGCCGAAAAATGAGATCGGCGATGTACGGCGATTCGACAGTGAACAGGACCGAGGATGTTGTTGCCGTTGCGCTCCGCACCTGCTCCCCGCTTCCAAGCGTCCAGACAATGGCGCACCTCGCTCGCCGAACTGATGCGCGAGTTCGACCGTCTGGCGTCCCTGAAGTTGTCCATTCCAACTGATATAGCACCAAAAGCTCCTTCTCATCTTGAACTCACAAACAAAGGTTGAGCGCATGGCAAAGGAAAGTGGTCAGAAATTCATTCGCAGGGTTCGGCCGCCGCGAGTCCACATCACCTACGAAAATCCGGCGAATGCCGAGGAAAAAGTCGAGATCCCATTCGTCATGGGCGTCATGGCCGATCTCGCCGGCAACGCGCCCGGCGAGGAGAAGCCCGAAATCGTCGATCGCAAATTCCTTGAATTCGACATGGACAATCTGGATGCGCGAATGGCCGCCATCAAGCCGGGCATCAACTTCCGAGTAGCTAACAAACTCAGCGAGGATTCCGGAGAGAAAATGGGCGTCGAGCTCCGCTTCGACAAAATGGCGGATTTCGAACCGGCGGCCGTTGCAAAGCAGGTTCCGGCAGTCGCAAGGCTTCTCGAAGCAAGAACGCAACTGGCGAATCTGCAGCGCTATGTAGACGGCAAGGCCGCCGCGGAGGGTCAGTTGCGCAAATTGTTGGCGGATCCGCAACTGATGCAGGCGTTGAAGAACCGCACCGTCGAGCAAGGCGGCGATAGCGAGAAGTAAGCAGCACCATAGTCGATCATCGTATTGGATAGAGCGTAATAGAAAGCTTGTCATGGCAACCGAAACAGTCCAGCAGGAAGCGCGAACGCAGACCCAGGATGCGGACGAGTTTGCTTCGCTCCTGAAACAGACCTTTAGGCCGCGCACCGAACGCGCGGCGACAGAAATCGAGAACGCCGTCAAGACACTGGTCGAGCAGGCGCTCGCCGATACCAGCGTCATCAAATCCGACGTGCTCGACACCATCGGGGAGATGATCGCCCAGCTGGACAAGAAGCTTTCGGCGCAGATGAACGAAATCATGCACGCGCCGGAATTCCAGCAGCTTGAGGGCGCCTGGCGCGGCATGAAATATCTGGTGTTCCAGTCCGAAACCGACGCCTTGCTCAAGATCCGGGTCATGAACGTCTCGAAGAACGAGCTCTATCGGCATCTGCGGCTGTATCCGAACGCCGCCTGGGACCAGAGCCCGCTTTTCAAGAAGGTCTATGAGGAGGAGTTCGGTCAACTCGGTGGACAGCCGTATGGCTGCTTGATCGGCGACTACAGCTTCAGTCATCTACCGACAGACGTCCAATTGCTGCGTGACCTCAGCAAGATCGCCGGCGCCGCGCACGCGCCGTTCTTCGCCGCTGCGGACTCGACCTTGATGGGCATGGATTCATGGAATGAGCTGATGAATCCGCGCGATCTCAGCAAGCTATTCGATACGCCGGAATATGCCGCCTGGAAATCGCTGCGCGATTCCGACGACGCGCGTTATGTCGGACTCTGTATGCCGCGCGTGCTCGCCCGATTGCCATACGGCGCCAAGACCGAGCCTGTTGAGGAATTCGCATTCGAAGAAGACACTGACGGCCACAAGGGTGAGAAATACGCATGGATGAATGCGGCCTACGCGATGGCCGCCAACATCAACCGCGCGTTCAAGGAATACGGCTGGTGCGCGCGCATCCGTGGCGTACAGTCCGGCGGCGAGGTCGAGGATCTGCCGGCCCACGTGTTTCCAACGGACGATGGCGGCGTCGACATGAAATGCCCCACGGAAATCGCCATCAGCGACCGTCGCGAGGCCGAACTGGCGAAGTCGGGCCTGATCCCGCTTATTCATCGCAAGAATACCGACCGTGCCGCCTTCATCGGCGCCCAGTCGCTGTTCAAGCCGAAGGCCTATCAGAACAACCCGGATGCAACGGCTTCGAGCAATCTGTCGTCCCGCCTGCCCTATATGTTCGCCTGTTGCCGGTTCGCGCATTACCTCAAGGTGATGGTGCGCGACAAGGTCGGATCATACTACGAGAAAGAACAGTTGCAGCGCTGGCTCACCAACTGGATCAGCGAGTACATCGATGGCGACCCCAAGAATTCCTCGGAGGGAACCAAGTGCCGTCGTCCGCTTGCGGGCGCGAAGCTTTCGATCGTCGAGAATGAGGAGGACCCGGGCTATTACTCGGCAACTTTCGAGCTCCGGCCCCACTTCCAGCTCGAGGGCATGGATATAGGACTGCGGCTTGTCTCGAGATTGCCCGTCGCAAAAAACTAGCTTTCGTGGTGAACCCAGGATTGAGAGCCGACACCAACATGCAGCTCGCCTGAATGAGCTAAACCCGGCAACTCTGCCAATTTAACACTTCTGGAGAACTCAAATGGCCGATGAAATGTATGCATTCCTTGATCTCGAAGGCGTCAAGGGCAGCGCCGAGGATTCCGACTTCAAGGAGCAAATCCCACTTCAATCCGTGTCATGGGGCGTTACCAACCACGGCAATTTTCACCATGGCAAGGGCGGCTCGACCCACACGGGTACGATCCACGAGATCTCGATCAGCAAGATCATGTGCCAAGCCACTCCGACGATAATGCAATTCTGTACAACTGGTGACCATATCGAGAAGGGAAAGCTCAGTTTGTGCTGGCAAAGCGGCGATACCAAGAAGGCATATTTCGAAGTGAACTTGAAGCACATACTGATAACTTCGTATCAGATGGCCGGTAGCGGCGGCGCGATGCACCCAATGGAATCGATTTCGCTGCAGTTTGTAGAAACGGAAGTTACCCACACCCCGCAATCCAACGAAGGCAGCGCTGAAGGCGGCGTCAGATTCGCGTGGAACCTGCAGACGAACAAGACGGCATAACCGCCGTAACCATGCTGACAAAGGCGGCGAGTGGATCCCTTCATCCACTCGTCCCGACTTTTCAAGCACTGTCTTTCGGAAAAACCGGTCCCCACTGTTTCCGGCATGTTCCAGTCCGGAAGGGTCGCCCCCTGAGACTGAGGTTGTATGGACAATCCGAATCGGCACTCGCGTCTCAGCCCGCCTCTGATGCATGTTTTCCGGGCTGCCCATGAGGCCAAGGACGCCAAACGGATCATCGATCAACGCAATGAGGCGGGCGACCGCGTCATTGCCGGCCGCCGATTGCGCCCGCGCCAAATCATCACCGAGAGCATGCTCCGCCGCGAAGTCTCACGCGATCTCGATGCGCTCTTGAACACGGTATCGCTGGACGCGACGGTCGACATGCAAAATGCGCCCCACGTCCGGAAATCGATTTTGAACTTCGGGCTTGCCGATATTGCAAATCGTACCATCGACGAGAACGCCGTCGGGGAGATTCCAGACGAGATCCGGACCGCAATCGTCAACTATGAACCGAGGATCGCGGCCGATACCCTGCGTATAGCGCGCGACCAAACGCTCGACCCCGTCGAGCTCAAGGTCCGCTTTGTGATCTCCGGCGAGTTGGTGTGCCATCCCCTGCATGTTCCGGTCGAGTTCGTCGCCGATATTGTCGAAGCCGGAAAAATTGTCGTCAATCGATTGTGAGCGCGCGTGAACCGGGAATTTCTCGATCTCTACAACACCGAACTTCAGTTGCTCAACGAGCATGCGCGGCAATTCGCCGAGGAATATCCGGGAATTGCGGAGCGCCTGGGCGGCATTCTGGAGGACCGCGTCGATCCGCTGATCGGGGGGCTGCTGGAAGGAACCGCTTTCCTTGCAGCACGGGTGCAGCTCAAGCTCAAACACGAATTCCCCGAATTCACCGAGAATCTGCTGGAACAACTCGTCCCGCATTATCTCGCGCCGACGCCTTCGATGATGATCGTCAAGGCGAATCCGGTATTTGGCGACCCGGCGCTGCGCGAGGGCCGTGCGATCGCGCGCGGCTCCTATCTTGACGCGAGTTTCCGTCAGCTCGATCGGCAGATCGCATGCCGTTACCGCCTGTGCGACGACATCACGATATGGCCGTTCGAACTGGTCGCCGCGGAATATCATGCATCGCCTGCGCCCCTGCAGGCGCTCGGAGTTTCCGTCGGGGGCGAAGTGCTGGCGGGCCTGCGGCTCAGCCTGACACACCGTTCAACGGAACGATCCGAAGACGAACCCTCCGAAGCCGATGCACGGAAGAAGCCGGAGCTCCTGATTGCCGGCTGCCGAACGTCGCAGCTGCCGATTTATTTTGTCGGCGCGGAGGCCGATTCGGTCGCGCTGTACGAACAGCTGTTTGCGCATTGTCGAGGAGTCTATTTCCGTTACCTCGATCAATTCGGCAATCCGGTCGTCTTCGAGGCCTCGCCGGAATGTTTGCAGCAGGTCGGATTCGATAGCGACGATGCGTTGTTTGCCAGGGACCACCGGGTGTTCGAGGGGTTCGACCTGCTGCGCGAATACTTCGCCTTTCCACGCAAGTTCCTCGGCTGCCGTCTCACCGGCATCGATGAGTTCCTGTCTCGCGTCACGTCGAGAACGGTCGATATCATATTTGCCTTTGACGAGCTGAATGCGCGGCTCGCCGCCGCCGTTCGTCCCGAGGTAATTGCCGTCTATGCCGCGCCCGCCATCAATCTGTTCGAGAAGACCACCGATCGCATTCAGTTGAAATCGAGTCAGCACGAATATCACCTCGTTCCCGACCGCAGCCACTACCTGGATTACGAGCCCCACCGGGTGCTCGAGATTTATGCCCACTACCCCGGCCGGCAGGAAAAGGTGCCGGTGCGGCCGCTCTATTCGGCATCGCTCCACGATACGCCGGCTGCATCCGACATCCGCTTTTCGGTCCGGCGCTTGCCGCGACGGCGCACGGTGGAAGAGAAGCGCACCGGCATGTCGTCGGATTACACCGGCACGGATATGTTCATTTCGCTGAGCGAATTTGGCGGTATTGACGACCAGGACGCGATCGCCGAGCTCAGCGTGCGCGCCCTGTGCTCAAATCGGCACTTGACCGAGCACCTGCCGATCGGGGCGGGTGGCGCCGATTTCCGGATGGTTGACGATTTCGCCCTGGATCTGGTCTGCGTCGCGGGGCCCACTCCGCCCCGGGAGCCCGTCATCAGGCAATTG
>WNFD01001146.1_pt1 | contig 58552 bp, 50 predicted proteins | sample 5400491 | NCBI WGS metagenome assembly WNFD01 (sample SAMN13153343, study PRJNA577476) | soil metagenome | isolation source: 120 cm saprolite under Douglas fir tree site 2 hole 2 replicate 2 | place: USA:California | collected 2015-04-18 | reverse complement strand
CTCGGTCTGCCATCCCGCCGCCTTCCCTCCGGCGCCGGCCACGACGCGCAGATGATGGCCCGGCTCTGCCCGGCCGGGATGATCTTCGTGCCGAGCGTCGGCGGGCTCAGTCACAATGTCGCCGAGCTGACCAGGCCCGAGCACCTCGAAGCCGGCGCGGCCGTGCTGCTCGATGCGGTGCTGCGGCTTGCGGATGAGGATTGAGGTACGGCACTCTCACGGCCGCTCGAACGGATCGCGGTCGGATGGCCGCCCTTGTTCGCGGCACAGCGCCCGGCCGGCCACGAACACACCGACGATGTCACGGCGCGACGCCGTATACAGGATCTTGGCGAGCACGTCTTCCAGCGTGTCGATCTCCTCGAAGATGCGGATGCCGCCGTCGTCGATGCGGGTGTCCACGATGAGGGCGTCGAATGCGTTGCCGACGACAAAGCGACCGACCGGCAGGCCGAGCGCGTCGCCGCCTCCGGCGGTCGCGAGAAAGAACGCGGTGCGCCAATCGATCCGCGACCCCGGCCGTCCGCGCCGCTCGGGCGGCAGCGCGGGATCGACGCCGTCGTCGAGCAGGCGCGAGGCCGCTACGCTCATGCGCACGGCGTCGAACATGGAGGCGCTGGGGCCGCCGGAAACGTCGCTGCCCAGCCCGATCCGCATCCCTTTCGCAAGCGCGGCTTTCAGCGGGAACACCGCATTGCTGAAATAAACGTTGGAAAGCGGGCAATGCGCGATGGCGCTGCCGCGACTCGCGACCAGATCCATGTCTTGCGGGGACAAAAGCGGCGCGTGGGCGAGGAGGGTGACCCGCGACATCAGGCCCAACCGGTCGAGGCTCTCGGCGTCGGAGCGGCCGTAGCGCTCGAACGCGTAGCGGTGCTGCCAATCGCTCTCGGAGCAGTGCGTCTGAACGTGGCAGCCCGATGCACGGCCGATCGCGGCGAGCCCTTCGAGGGTCGCGTCGGTGCAGCTCGGGATGAACCGCGGCGTGACCACCGCACGCACCAGACCATGATCGCCGCTGCGGCGTCTCACATAATCGATGAACGCCTGCGTGCCCGCCAGAGCGGCCTCGGGGGAAGCGTCGCGGTAATGTTCCGGACAGGTCTCCGGGTTGTCCATTGCCACCTTGCCGATGAACGCACGCAGGCCGCGTTCGAGACAGATTTCGACCAGGAGTCGATTGGGCTCCTCGTGAATGGTGCCGTACATCACCGCGGTCGTGGTGCCGTTCGCCGCCAGATCGGCCACCAGCATGGCATAGGCCCGGCGCGCGAATGCGAGATCGGCGTAGCGGGCCTCGAGCGGGAAGGTGTAGCGCTCGAGCCAGTCCTCGAGCGGACAGTCCAGTGCCTTGCCAAGTTGCGGATATTGCGGCGCGTGGATGTGAAGATCGACAAAACCGGGAAGGACATAACATCCGCGCGGCAGGCTCTCGAGCTTGCCGGCGGTCGCCGCTTCGTCCCGCATGCGCCGATAATCGGGATCGTTCCGGAGCGCCACGGCCGTGATGGCGCCGCGTTCGTCGATGCTCAGCAGCGCATCCTCGAGAACCTCGATCACTCCCCGCGACGGAGCATGAAAGAAGGTTCCGGCAACCACTCGTCCGCGCGCCTCCTGGATGACCATCTCACCGAACCTGCACGAGTGGCGCTGGAATCATCTCTTCTCGACCACGGAGCACGGAACAGCGTTCTTGGCGTCCGCGGTACGGCGCATCGAGGGCGGGGTCGCGGCGTCGGTCAACTCACCGCCTGCCGGCCGAGCTCGAGGAGGTCGAGCCCGACCTGGCGGGCACGCGCATTCAAGCCCTCCCAGCGGGCGTCGGCGAGCCGCCCGTCCTTCACCACCACGCGGCCATCGACCATCACCATCGCCGCGTCGGAGCCGCGCGCGGCGTGGACGAGGTTCGTCACGATCGTGTCGGCGACCGAGGGCTGCAGGTGAAAGCCGTCGAGCCGGATCAGCACGAGGTCGGCCTTCATGCCGGGCGCGATCGCGCCGATCGCAAGGTCGAGCGCGGCCGCGCCGCCGCGCGTCGCCATATCGAGAATTTCGCCGGGCGGCAGCACGCGCGGATCGCCGCTGACGCCCTTGTGCAGCAGCGAGGCAAACTTCATCACGTCGAACATGTCGAGGCGGTTGTTGGCCTTGGCGCCGTCGGTCGCGAGGCTCACGTTCACGCCCCGCCGGCGCATGTCGGGCACGGGCGCGACGCCCGAGGCGAGCTTGAGGTTCGCGTGCGGGCAGTGCGCCACGTGCGTGCGTGCGCGGGCGAGCAGGGCGCGGTCCTCCTCCGAGACGCAGACGCAATGGGCGAGCAGGGTGCGCTCGCCGAGCGCGCCGAGCTCGAGCAGTTGCGCAATCGGCGTGCGGCCGACGCGCGCCTTCGTCCTCTCGACCGAGCGGCGCGTCTCCGAGCAATGGAGATGGACGCCGACGCCATGCGCCCGCGCGAGCTCCGCCCCTTCGCGCACGAGGTCGTCGCTGCAGCTTTCGAGGTCGTGCAGGCCGACCCAGACGCGCACGCGGCCGTGCCTGTCGGCGGTCGCGAGCAGCCGGGCGTTGCGCTCGAGGCTCGGCGCGAACGGCATGGTATCGGCGACGTAAGGCGCGATCACCGCGCGAATGCCGATGTCGCGTGCCGCCTGGAACGCCGCCTCCGGGCGGATGCACATGTCGACGATGGTCGTGGTGCCGGAGAGGAGGGCTTCGGCATAGGTTGCAAGCGCGCCGACATAGGCCTGCTCGTCGGTGAGGAACGCCTGCTCGCGCTGGATCACCATGAGCCACTTCTCGAGCGCCATGCCCTCGGCGCTGCCGCGCGTGAGGCTCGAATGGGAATGCGCATGCGTGTTGACGAAGCCCGCGATCAGGGCGTTGCCGCCGCCGGCGATCACCGCCTGGCCGGTGTAAGCCTGGCGATGTCCGCGACCGACGGCGGCGATCTCATCGTCGACGATCTCCACCCAGCCGTCGAACGGCGCCTCGCCCGCGGGCGGAACGATCAGCACATCGCGGATCAGGCAGCTCATCGCGTCTCCTCGGTACGCTCGCCGCGCGTCGCCAGGCGTTCGAGATAGCCGAACAGCATGAACGAGCTCACGCCGAGCACGGCGAGCACGACGATGGCGACGAACAGGAGATCGGTGCGCAGCTGCGTCGCCGAGGTGATGATGAGGTAGCCGAGGCCGCGGTCGGAACTGTAGAACTCCGCGACCACCGCGCCGACCAGCGCGAGCGAGGCGGCTATCTTGAAGCTCGCGAAGATGAACGGCAGCGCGCTGGGAAGCTGAACCTTGAGCAGGATTTCCGGGCGCGTGGCGTTGATCGAGCGCATGAATTCAAGGACGCGGCGGTCCGTGGCCTTGAGTCCGCGCGTCGTGTTGGTGACGATCGGGAAGAACGAGATGATCGAGCAGATCATGATCTTGGGAGCGATACCGAAACCGAACCAGATGGTGAGCAGCGGAATGATGGCGATGATCGGGATGGCGTTCGACACGATGACGTAGGGAAACACGCCGCGTTCGAGGAAGCGCGAATGCACGATGCCCGCCGACAGCGACACGCCGAGCACGGCGGAGACGGCAAAGCCGGCAAGCGCCTCGAGCACGGTGAGACCGGTGTGATACCAGAGCGTCGCGGTCTTGAAGAAGCGCACGACCACGTCGCTCGGGGCCGGCAGCAGCCAGGGCGGAATGTCGAGCGCCTTGACCGAGAGCTCCCAGAATCCGAGCACCACCGCGAGAATGACGAGCGGCGGCAGGATTTCGTTGCGCAAGCGAGTCTGCATCCCGGGTGCGGCGGCGTCGCTCATGACCGCAGCGCCGCGCGCGCCGCGCGGGTCCATTGCATGAACTCCGGCGTCTCGTGCATGTCGGCGGTGCGCGGTCGCGGCAGCTCGGGCCTGAGAACGGTCTTGCTGCGGCCGGGATGCGGGGACATCACGACGACGCGGTCGGCGAGGTAGATCGCCTCGGAAATATTGTGGGTGACGAACAGCACGGTCTTGCGCTCGCGGCTCCAGATGCGCAGGAGATCGTCCTGCAACTGCCCGCGCGTGAGCTCGTCGAGCGCGCTGAACGGCTCGTCCATCAGCAGGATCGACGGGTTCCAGGCGAGCGCCCGCACGATCGCCACCCGCTGTTTCATGCCGCCGGACAGCTCGTGCGGATAGGCGTCCTTGAATTTCAGGAGCCCGACGGAATCGAGCAGCTCCTCGCAGCGCGCGATCCGCCGCTCGCGCGGATAGCCGACGACCTCGAGCGGAAGCTGCACGTTGCCGAGCGCCGTGCGCCAGGAGAGGAGGGCCGGCTCCTGGAAGACGAAACCGAACTGGTTGACCCGCCGCGCCGCCGCCGCCGGCTCGCCGCGCACCGCGATCGTGCCCGCGGTCGGCGCCAGGAGATCGCTGACGAGGCGAAGGAGCGAGCTCTTGCCGCATCCGGTCGGCCCGAGCAGCGCCACGAACTCGCCCTCCGCGACGCTCAAGCTGATGTCGGAGAGCGCCTCGACCTCGCCGCGCTCGCTCTTGAAGCGCAGGCTCACGCGATCGAGCACGATGCACGGGGGCGCGGGCCCCGTAACCGCGCGCGGCCCGCCGACCTCCGTGACCAGCGGATCGCGCTGCCGGCGAGCTTCCATCATTCCGACATCGGCGCCGCGGCTACTTGAGATACGCGTTGACGAACACGTCCTCGGGACGCAGCGCCGCCTCGATCAGGCCGAGCTTCTTGGCGACGTCGATGGTGCCGAGCCAACGCTGCTCGGTCTGCCAGCCGAACCCTTGCGCTTCCGTCTCCTTGCTCTGCCAGTAGGGAATCGTATGATCGAGCACCTTGGCCTCGCGCGCGGCGTCGGTCTCGGCGACGGCGGCCGCAACGGCGGCGACGGCCGCGGCCGGATCCTTCATGGTCTCGGCGACGGAGCGCAGCGTCGCCTTGACGAACCCGTTCACGACCTCCGGCTTCTGCTGCATGAAATCCGGATTGGATACGATCGTCAGGCCGTAGGTATCGACGCCGTAGCTCGAGATCGGCATCAGCGCGACCGGCATTCCGCCGCTCTCGGCTTCGATCGGCTCGTTCATCGCGAAGCCCATGATGGCGTCGACCTGCTTCACGAGCAGCGGCTGCACGCCGAAGCCGATGTCGACGAGCTTGATCTGTTCGAGCTGCATGCCGTTGGCGGAGAGGAGCGCCACGAGACCCTGGAAGGTCGCGCTGCCTTTCTTGGAGCCGAGCTTGACGCCTTCGAGGAGCTGGCGCGGGTCGGTGATCGGCTTGGCCTTCGGGCTGATCAGCACGATCGGAGTGCGCTGGTAGTAGGCCGCGATCGACTTCGCCGGCACGCGCTGCTGGGCGCCCTGCACCAGCACGAGCGCGTCGACGAGCCCGAATTCCACCGCCTTGGAGCCGACCTGCTTGATGGTGTCGGACGAGCCCGATCCGGAGATGACCTCGAGATCGATCCCCTCTTGCTTGTAAAGGCCGCGCTGCTGACCGAGATAGAATGGGGCATGCTGCGCGCCGCCCTTCCAGTCGAGCCGCATCTTCACCTTCACCGGCGCCTGCGCAAAGGCCTGCGCGCCGTTGACGGCGGCGAGCGCCAGCGCCATGAGACCGAGCCGAAGCAGCCGCGATCGAGTCATGAGTTCCTCCAATCAACGCCGGGACCCGCGGCCCCCGTGCCGCAGTCGGAAGCTAGAACCGTGCCAACAGCTCGGCCGCCATTGCGGCAGCCTCGCACGGAACGCGCGCGCGCTGAACGTCCCATTTCAGCGGCGCGGTCGCGTCGAGCGCGAGCTTGGCCGACATGCCGTCGCGCGACGACGGGTCGAGCCGATTGCAGAACACTTGCGGCACTGCGAACATGTCGGTGTCGGCCTGGAAGCGCGTGGCGAGCGCCCACAGCACCTCCTCCTCGTCGAAGACGTCGACGTCCTCGTCGACCGCCACCACGAGCTTGAGATACGAGTCGAGGCCGAGCAGCAGCATCAGGGCGTGGCGCGCCTGTCCTTCGGCCGTCTTCTTGATCGACATATAGGCGTGGAAATGCGTGCCGGATTTCGGGAAGCTCAGCGCGACGAGGTTCGGCACCATTTCCTTGAGCCGGGTATGGACGTGCGCCTCCTTGGCCGAGCGTCCGAGCAGGAGGTGCTCGGCCGAATAGCCGGGGATGATGTCGTGAAAGATCGGTTCGCGGCGCCGGGTGATCGCCTTCACGACGAAGACGTTGCGGGTCGAGCGGTCGGTGGAATAGCCGGTGTATTCGCCATACGGCCCTTCGTCCTCGTGCACGTTGGCGAGAATTTCGCCTTCCAGCACGAATTCCGCCTCGGCCGGCACCTCGATATCGATGGTCTTGCATTTCACGAGCTCGACCGGACGCCCGAGCAGCGCGCCGGCGACATCGAACTCGTCGAGCTCCATCGCAACCTTGGCGCCGGCCGCGAGATTGATCGCAGGATGCGCGCCAATCACGACCGCGACCTCGAGGTTGCGGCCGCGCGACGCGCAACGCAGCAGGTGGTCCCAGATGTGGCCGCGCGAATGCAGGCTGGCGCCGAAGCGGTTCGGCCCCTTGAGCTGCAGCCGCTGATAGCTGAGGTTGCGCACGCCGGTGTCGGGGTCCTTGCAGACCAGGATGCCGGAGCCGATGTAGCGCCCGGCGTCCTTCTCGAAATGCCGGCTGATCGGCAGCGTGCCGGCGTCGACTTCGTTCCCCTGCACGACGACCTCGTGCACGGCCCCCCTGCCGACCACAATGGGTGGAGCGAGGCTCCCGAGGGCGCGCACCCAAGCGTCGTTGAAGCCGCCCGGCGGCGCGCCGACCATGCGCGCGATGCGGTCGCGGCTCGCGAACAGGTTGGCGACGACCGGCATGTCGAAACCTTTCGGCCGCTCGATGATGACGACGGGAGTGCGCCGGCGCTTCTCCAATTCCAGGATCAGCGCGGTCGGCAGAAAGTCGAGCTCCATGGGCTCGGAGATACGGAGAACGTCGTCTTCCGGCAGGCCTGCAAGAAACGTGCGCAGCGATGGCGCATCGACGGAGCGGCTGGCGAGGGGCGTATCGACCATGTTTCCGACCGCTGCATTTGCCGGGGGATCAAGGCAACCTATAAGCAGTCCTCCGATGTTTGTAAAATTTCCCAGCCGCTATTCTGGAGAACACGCAACGGCTGCGTGCCGTAACGTGCGCGTCGTCGAGGTCGCGGGGGCGTTGCGGCATTCTGGCATGCCTCACCCTGCATCATGCAAGCCACGTCCTCATCGGCCGAAGCTCATTGCGCGGCCTGCACCTGATCGATCTCTTCGAGCATCCTCATCGATGCGCCTTGCCGCGCATCGCGGCGCGGTCACCCGCTGTGTGGCAGGCAAGAAAGCGTCGCGGGAATTTGTGCCGACGGCCGCGATCGAGCTCGCGCCAAGCAGCGCGATCCGGCAGTGGCGCTCGATGGCTTCGCGCACGTTGCAACGCAAGCGGCCCGGATGCTGGACGTTGCTCGAGTCTAAGGGAAGGGGAGGCGCGGTCGCCGGGGCGGACGATGACCGCCCGGAGAGCTGCGGGGCCGGCGCGGCCACAAGGCCGCCAAGCGTGATGCCGATCGGCCACAGGGTAGCATAGTGCGCCCCGGAATTGTCGCAATTCGGCAACATTGTTGTATAAAAGCATCAGTTGTATAAAAGCATCACAAGAAGCGGGGGTCACCCAATCGGGCGCGTCGTAGGCGCTGTTGCGGGGTCCCGTTTGGGGCGAGGCGAGTTGATGACCAATGTCGGCCAAGCCGCGACCGCCGAGCTGATGGCGGCGGCGCCCGCGCGGGGATGGATCCCGCGGGCGCTCGGCATCGGCGCGGTCGCGCTCGCGCTGTTGTCGGCGCTGGTCACCTTCGTGGTGCTCGCCGGGCTCACCCCGATCGTGCCGACCCACGAGGTCGTGGTCTTTCTCCTCGCCGTCAACGCCGGCACCGTTCTCCTGCTCCTCCTCGTCATCGGGCGCGAGATGTGGGGCGTGCTGCAGGCGCGGCGGCGCGGCCGCGCGGCGGCGCGGCTGCACGTGCGCATCGTCGCGCTGTTCTCGATCATCGCCGCGGTCCCCGCCGTGCTGGTCGCGGTGGTCGCGAGCGTCACGCTCGAGCGCGGCATCGACCGCCTGTTCTCGCCGACGCCTATGTGCGCGAGCACGTCCAGTTCGTGCGCGCCGACTCGATCGGCATCGCCATCGAGCTGGCGCGCGCGAAGCCGCTGTTCGATGAATCGCGCGAGCAGTTCCACCAGTTCCTGGCGGTGCAGGCCTCGATCCGCGGGCTCCCCGGGGTCATGCTGATCGACAAGGACCTCAACGTGGTCGACCAGGTCGACGCCCAGGTCAGCCAGGCGCTGGTCAAGCCCTCGACCGAGGTGCTCGGCGGCATCGGCGACACCGAGCCGCAGGTGGCGATGTTCCTCGACGCCAATTACGTCGCCGCCATCATCAAGCTACGCGGCTACAACGACACCTACCTCTACATCGCCCGCGCGCTCGACCCGCGCGTGCTCGCGCAACTGCGCGCGACGCAGGCCGGGGTCGCGCAATATGCCGACCTCGCCGCGCGCCGGGTCGGCATCCAGATCGCGTTTGCCTTGATGTACACGGTGATCGCGCTGATCGTGCTGCTCTCAGCGGTCTGGATCGGGCTCAACTTCGCCAATTACCTGGTGGCGCCGATCCGCCGCCTGATCGCCGCGGCGCAGGTGGTCTCGACCGGAAATCTCTACGTCCAGGTGCCGACCCGGCGCTCCGAAGGCGACCTCGCCCAGCTCGGCGAGACCTTCAACAAGATGACGCAGGAGCTGCGCACCCAGCGCGACGACATCGTGCGCGCGCGCGACCTGATGGACAGCCGGCGCCGCTTCACCGAGGCGGTGCTTTCGGGCGCCAGCGCCGGCGTGATCGGAGTCGACGCCGAGAGTTCGATCAGCATCCTCAACCGCTCGGCCGAGCGGCTGATCGGGCGTACCGAAGCCGAGGCGCTGGGGCGGCCGCTCGTCGAGATCGTGCCCGAGCTCGCCGACATGTTCGCCGCCGCGCGCACGGGGCTCCAGCGCCTGGTGCAGGGCCAGGTGACGATCAACCGCAACGGCCGCGAGCGCAATCTGTCGGTGCGGGTCACCAGCGAGCAGTCGGGCGCGGCCGAGCGCGGCTACGTGGTGACGCTCGACGACATCACCGAGCTCGTCAGCGCGCAGCGCACCTCGGCCTGGGCCGACGTGGCGCGGCGGATCGCGCACGAGATCAAGAACCCGCTCACCCCGATCCAGCTCTCGGCCGAGCGGCTGCGCCGCAAATACGCGAGCGTGATCACCGAGGACGGCGGCGTCTTCAAGCAATGCACCGATACCATCGTGCGCCAGGTCGACGACATCAAGCGCATGGTCGACGAGTTCTCGCGCTTCGCGCGGATGCCGAAGCCGGTGATGACCGAGGAGGACGTGGCCGACACCGTGCGGCAGGTGGTTTTCCTGCAGCGCGTCGGCAACGCCGACATCGACATCGACGTCGAGATCGCGCAAGACCCGATGCCGGCCCGCTTCGATCGCCGGCTGATCGCGCAGGGGCTCACCAACATCATCAAGAACGCGACCGAGGCGATCGCCGCCGTGCCGCCGGCCGAGCTCGGCCGCGGCCGCATCCAGGTGTTCGCGGGACGCGACGGCGACGACATCGTGATCGACGTGGTCGACAACGGGATCGGCCTGCCGAAAGAGAACCGCAGCCGCCTGCTCGAGCCCTACGTCACCACCCGCGAGAAGGGCACCGGGCTAGGCCTCGCCATCGTCGGCCGCATCCTCGAAGAGCACGGCGGCGGCATCGAGCTCGGCGATGCCGCCGACAAGATCCCCGGCCAACGGGGCGCCTTCATGCGGCTGCGCTTCCGAGCGGAAGCGGCTCCCGCGAAAGAGCCCGCCCGTCAATCCCAAGCCCCGCAACTCGCAACGAATGCATGACCCATGCCCGATGACATCCTCATTGTCGATGACGAAGCCGACATCCGGGAACTGGTTTCCGGGATCCTGCAGGACGAAGGCTACATCACGCGCTCGGCGCGCGACAGCGACGACGCGCTCGCGCACGTCGCCAGCCGCCGGCCGAGCCTCGTCTTCCTCGACATCTGGCTGCAAGGCAGCCGCCTCGACGGCCTGCAATTGCTCGACGCGATGAAGGGCCAGCATCCCGAGCTGCCGGTGGTGATGATCTCGGGCCACGGCAACATCGAGACCGCGGTCGCCGCCATCAAGCAGGGCGCCTACGACTTCATCGAGAAGCCGTTCAAGGCCGACCGGCTGGTGCTGGTCGCGCAGCGCTCGCTCGAGACCTCGCGGCTCAAGCGCGAGGTCAAGGCGCTCAAGCAGCTCTCGCCGTCGACGCTGGTCGGCAAGTCGCCTTCGGTCAACCAGCTCCGCCAGACGGTCGAGAAGATCGCCCCCACCAACAGCCGGGTTCTCATCGTCGGCCCCGCCGGCGCCGGCAAGGAGCTCGCCGCCCGCGCGATCCACTCCCATTCGGCCCGCGCCAACGGCCCGTTCATCGTGATCAACGCGGCCGCGATGATGCCGGAGCGCATGGAGCTCGAGCTGTTCGGCGTCGAGCAGGTGACCAACGGGCAGGGGCGCAAGGTCGGCGCGCTCGAGGAGTCGCACGGCGGCACGCTGTTCATCGACGAGATCGCCGACATGCCGCGCGAGACCCAGAACAAGATCCTGCGCGTGCTGGTCGAGCAGACGTTCCAGCGCGTGGGCGGCACCAACAAGGTGCAGGTCGACGTGCGCGTCATCTCCTCGACCGGCCGCAACATCGAGGCCGAGATCGCCGCCGGCAAGTTCCGCGAGGACCTCTATCACCGCCTGTCGGTGGTGCCGATCCGGGTGCCGCCGCTGGCCGAGCGGCGCGAGGACATTCCGCTGCTCATCGAATATTTCATGGAGCAGATCTCGCACGCGACCGGCCTGCCGCGGCGGCTGATCGGCGAGGACGCCATGGCGGTGCTGCAGTCGCACGACTGGCCCGGCAACGTGCGCCAGCTGCGCAACAACGTCGAGCGGCTGATGATCCTCGCCGGCGGCGATCCGGAGGCGGTGATCAACGCCGACATGCTGCCGCAGGACGTCGGCTCGATGGTGCCCTCGATGCCCGGCGGCGACGGCGGCGAGCACCTCATGGGGTTGCCGCTGCGCGACGCGCGCGAGGTGTTCGAGCGCGAATACCTGGTCGCCCAGATCAGCCGGTTCGGCGGCAATATCTCGCGCACCGCCGAGTTCGTCGGCATGGAGCGCTCGGCGCTGCACCGCAAGCTCAAGGCGCTGGGGATAGACTGACGCGGGCGGCGTAGGGTGGGCAAAGCCGTGGCGCTCTCTAACGGCCTCATGCCGAGGAGCATCGCAGCGCGCAGCCGCACAAGGCGCACGCGAGTCCGCGCTTGCCGAACGTTCGCGGCATGCGCGCTCCTCAGGATGAGGGCGGAACATTCGCCGTCCGCTTTGCGCCGGTCCTCCGATGTCCCGCTTCGCCTACGTGAACGGCCGGTATCTGCCGTGGCGGGCGGCGGCGGTGCCGATCGAGGATCGCGGCTATCAGTTCGCCGACGGCGTCTACGAGCTCTGCGAGCTGCGCGAAGGCCGCATCGTCGACGAGCGGCGCCATCTCGCGCGCCTCAGGCGATCGCTCGACGAGCTGCGCATCGCGATGCCGATGTCGCCTGCCGCGCTCATGGTGGTGATGCGCGAGTGCATCGCTCGCAACCGGGTGCGCGACGGCATCGTCTATCTGCAGGTCACCCGCGGGGTCGCCCGCCGCGACCACGGCTTCCCGCCGCCGGACACCCGGCCGAGCGTGGTGGTGACCGCCCGCGGCATCGATTTTGCCGGCAACGAGCGCGCCGCCGCGGCCGGCATCGCGGTCGTCACGGTGCCCGACAATCGCTGGGAGCGGGTCGACATCAAGTCGATCTCGCTCCTGCCCAACGTGCTGGCGAAGCAGACGGCGCGCGAGCGCGGCGCCAAGGAGGCGTGGTTCGTCGACCGCGACGGCCGGGTCACCGAGGGGTCGTCGAGCAACGCCTTCATCGTCACCAAGGCCGGCAAGGTCGTGACCCGTCCGGCGGACAAGGGAGTCCTGCGCGGCATCACCCGGACCGTGCTGATCGACGTGCTCAGAGCGGAGCGTCTCGAGCTCGAGGAGCGCCCGTTCACGGTCGAGGAAGCCTATGGCGCCCGCGAGGCCTTCCTGACCTCGGCGAGCCAAGTGGTCATGCCGGTGGTGCGAATCGACGACCGACCGATCGGCAACGGCGCGCCCGGGTCGGTTGCGACCGCGCTGCGGGCGCAGTTTCACCGCCACGCCGAATGGTCGTGAACCCCTTCGCTCTCGCGCCTTGCCTCGGGGTCATTCCCGGGGTCAAGCACAGCGGGGCCCGCAATCCATAACCACATACCGGGATTATGGATTTTGGGCGCGCGCCGCACTCCAAGTCCGCTATAGCCGACTTGGACATGTTAGTGCGATCTCGGGCAAGCCCGAGATCCGCTGCGCCCCGGAATACGGGGGGAGCGGATTCGGGCGCGGGCGACCGGCCGGAACCGGGCGCCGGAAGGGCAGGCTGCCCCCAACTTGTGCTTGCGCCGCCCGCGGACGTGCCTTGTAATGGTGCGGCTCGGGACCTGTCGAGCGTATGAGGCTTAGGAAATGGGCACAGCGACCGGGCGATGAGGCTCGCGGGAAGGGGCCCGCGAGACAAGAATGGAACAACGACAATGGCGGCCGACCGCTCACAAAATCTGCAAGACACCTTCCTCAACCACGTCCGCAAGAACAAGACCCCGCTCACGATCTTCCTGGTGAACGGCGTGAAGCTGCAGGGGATCGTGACCTGGTTCGATAATTTCTGCGTGCTGCTGCGGCGCGACGGACACTCGCAGCAAAAGCGACCGACCGAGCCCGCAGGCGGGCCCGGAGACCGGCCGCGCCATCGTGATCGTGCCGCATCGCCGCGGTTGGTCGCAAGGCGAACCTCCCCGGGTGGCGCCTGATCGTGCGCAAGCCGGGCAGGGCGGACCTGGTCCCGCCGCCGAGCGCGCCCGGGCGGCGCCGCGCGCACCCGAAGCGCGGCTCGATGAAATGGTCGGCCTCGCGCGCGCGATCGATCTCAACGTGGTGTCCTCCGGCATCGTGCCGCTCGGCGACATCCGCCCCGCGAGCTTCATCGGCAAGGGCAAGGTCGAGGAGATCGCCGGCCTGGTCAAAGGCGAGGCGGCCGGGATCGTGGTGATGGACTGCGCGCTCGCGCCGGTGCAGCAGCGCAACCTCGAGAAGGCCTGGGGCGCCAAGGTGCTCGACCGCACCGGGCTGATCCTGGAGATTTTCGGCCGCCGCGCCCGCACCCGCGAGGGCGCGCTGCAGGTCGAGCTCGCCCATCTCACCTACCAGAAGAGCCGGCTGGTGCGATCGTGGACGCACCTCGAGCGCCAGCGCGGCGGCTTCGGCTTCCTCGGCGGCCCGGGCGAGACCCAGATCGAATCCGACCGCCGCCAGATCGAGGAGCGCATCGCCCGCATCGAGACCGAGCTCGACAAGGTCAAGCGCACGCGCCGGCTCCACCGCGCGAGCCGCAAGCGCGTGCCCTATCCGATCGTGGCGCTGGTCGGCTACACCAATGCCGGCAAATCGACCTTGTTCAACCGCATGACGCGGGCGAGCGTGCTCAGCGCCGACATGCTGTTCGCGACGCTCGATCCGACCCTGCGGGCGGTCGATCTGCCGAACGGCTTGCGCGTCATCCTCTCCGATACCGTCGGCTTCATCTCGGATCTGCCGACCATGCTGGTCGCGGCCTTCCGCGCCACCCTCGAGGAGGTCGTCGAAGCCGACCTGATCCTGCACGTGCGCGACGTCTCCCACCAGGACGCCGAGGCGCAGGGCAGCGACGTCGAGGACGTGCTGCGCCAGCTCGGCATCGCGCCGCAGGAGGGCTCGCGGCTGATCGAGGTCTGGAACAAGCTCGACCGGCTCGACGCGGCGGCGCGCGAGCGCATCGGCAACGTCGCCGCGCGCCAGTCGCAGCGTCCGGTGCTGGTCTCGGCGCTGAGCGGGGAGGGGATCGACCGCCTCGCGGCCGAGATCGAGACGCGGCTCGCCGCGAGCCGGCAGACGCTCGACCTTCTCCTCGACGTCGCCGACGGGGCGGGCCTGAGCTGGCTGCACCGCCATACCGAGGTGATGACGCGGTCGCTCCAGGAGGACGGGCGGCTCGCCGTCACCGTGCGCGCCGATCCCGCCAACGCGGAAAAGGTTCGCGCGAAGTTCGGGAGCTAATACTTCTCGATGCCCTTGATGTCGACGACGCGGCTCCAGCGGGCGGCGTCGCGCTCGATATATTCCTGCATCTGCTCGGGCGTCGACGGCGTCGGGATGTTGCCGACGACCGCGAGCCTCTCGCGGATGTCGGGCAGCTTGAGGATTTCACCGATCTCGGAATTGAGTCGGGCGACGATCGACCGCGGGGTGCCGCCCGGGGCGGCAAGCCCGAGCCAGGACATCACCTCGAAGCCGGCAAGCGTCTCGGCGATCGCCGGGATCTCGGGCTCGAGCGCGAAGCGCTGGCGCGAGGAGACCGCGAGCCCGCGCAGGACGCCGCTCCTGATCTGAGCGAAGGCGATGGTGCCGGTCTCGATCATGACGTCGAGGCGGCCGCCGAGCAGGTCCTGCACGATCTGGGCATTGCCGCGGTAGGGAATGCCGCGCAACGTGGTGCCGGCCTCGACGTTGATCAACTCGCCGGTCAGATGGTGCACGCTACCGGGCAGGTTCATGCCGTAGGTCATGTTGAAGGGCGCGGCCTTGGCGCGGGCGACGAGGTCGGCGAAGGAGGCGATCGGCGAGCTCTGCGCGGTCGCCACCACCATCGGATAGCCGGAGACGAGCGTGATGAAGGTGAAGTCCCTGATCGGGTCGTAGGGCAGGGATTTCGCGACCGCCGCCCGCGCCGAGAACGCGCCGGTCAGCATGCACACGAGGTAACCGTCGGGCGCCGATTTCGCGACCGCGTTCCAGGTCGCAACGCCCGTGGTCGCTGAATTCTCGACCACCACCGCTTGGCCGAGCCGCTCGCCGAGTTTCTCGGCAATCAGCCGACTGACGAAATCCGGGCTGCCGCCCGCGGGCGTGCCGGTCACGATCCGCAGCGTGCGCACCGGCCATTGCGGCTCCGCGGCAAGCGGCGCGGCAACGGCCAGCATGGCGGCGACAAGGGTAGGGAGCATCCGCATGAGCGGGAAATGTTATCGCCGGGAGCGACCGGGAGGACAAGGTGGCGACCCGATACCCCCGCCGCCGGTCAGCGCGGCGGCTCGCGCAGGGCCGCCCGCTCGGCGGCCTTGGCTTGCGTCCACAACTCCTCCATCTCCGCCAGCGTCGCCTCCCGCGGGCTCTTGCCGCGCTCCGCCAGCGCCCGCTCGATCGCGCCAAATCGGCGCTCGAATTTCAGGTTGGCGGCGCGCAGCGCCGCTTCCGAGTCGGCGCCGAGATGGCGTGCCAGGTTGACCACGGCGAACAGGAGATCGCCGACCTCGGCGGCGGCAGCGGCGGACGCGCCTGCGGTGAGCTCGGCTTCGATCTCGTCCGCCTCCTCCCGGATCTTGGCAAGCACCGCGCGCGGGTCGTTCCAATCGAAGCCGACCTTGCCGGCCTTGGCCTGCAGCTTGAACGCGCGGGTGAGGGCAGGGAGCGCGACCGCGACGCCGGCGAGGGCACCCGCCTCCCGCCCGTCCGCTTTCCGCGCGCGCTCCTTTTGCTCCCGCCTCTTTTCCTCCCGCTCTTGCGTCTTGACGCGCTCCCACAAGCCCTCGACCGCCTTCGCCGACAGCCCCTGCGCATCGCCGAACACGTGCGGATGGCGGCGCACAAGCTTCTCGGTCAGCGCCCGCACCACGTCGCCGAAGTCGAAGGCGCCTTGCTCCTGCGCCATGCGGGCGTGGAACACGACCTGGAGCAGAAGGTCGCCCAGCTCCTCACGCAGGTCGTCGAGATCGCCGCGCGCGATGGCGTCGGCGACCTCGTAGGCCTCCTCGATCGTATAGGGAGCAATCGACGCGAAGTCCTGCTCCAGGTCCCACGGACAGCCCGTGCCGGGCGTGCGCAAGGCCGCCATGATCTCGATGAGCCGGGCGATATCAGACATCGGAGGACGGGATGAGCTTCGCGGCCGGCACTATGCCTGCGGCGCGGGGCGGTGTCCCTGATATCCACGCCTTTCTTTTATTCCCGTGGCAAAGACGGGTCCGAGGTCCCTGCGGCGTCCTTGATTCGCATAAGAGATATTATGGAACATTTTATTTCCCATCCAGCGATCGGGAAAATCGTCGAGATCACCGGACGTTGGCGTGAAGTCCTGCGGTCGAGCATCAGCCGCCGCCCGGGAGCTCGAGCGTCAGCCCGTCGAAGGCCGGCTCCACGTGGGGCGGCAGCCTCGACTTGAGCTCATGGTAGTCGAGATCGGAGTGCAGGTTGGTCAGGATCGCCCGGCGCGGCCTGATCCGCTCGATCCAGCCGAGCGCGTCGGCGACGCTGAAGTGGCTGGGATGCGGGCGGTCGCGCAGCGCGTCCACGATCCAGACCTCGAGCCCTTGCAGCGCCTCGATGCTCCCCTCGGGCAGATCGCTGAGGTCGCAGGAATAAGCGAGTGGCCCGAACCGGAAGCCGAGGGAAGCGATGTCGCCGTGCTGCTGCCGGACCGGGAGTGCGGTGATCGAGCCGCCCTGCCCGGCGACGGTGACGGCCGCGCCGGGAACGAGCCGGTGCTCGGTCAGGATCGGCGGGTACTCGCTGCCGGGCGGCGCCTCGAAGCAATAGCCGAAGCGCGCGCGCAGCGTATGGGAGGTGGGGTCGTCGAGGTAGACATCGACCCGGCGCCGGCGCGCGATGTAGAGCGCGCGCAGGTCATCGATGCCGTGGGTGTGATCGGCGTGCTCGTGGGTGAACAGCACCGCGTCGAGCCAGTCGACTTCGGCGGCGATGAGCTGCTCGCGCAGGTCGGGCGAGGTGTCGACCAGGATCCGGGTCACGCCGGCGCCGTTGCGCTGCTCGACCAGGAGCGAGGTCCGCCGGCGGCGATTCCTGGGATTGCTCGGGTCGCAGACGCCCCAGCCCAGCGCGGGCCGCGGTACGCCGCCGGAGGAGCCGCAGCCGAGGATCGTGAACCGCAAGGTCATGCGCACGCGGTCACGCCTGCACAGACTGCGCAAGCTTGTCTGCCGCGTCCGCCGCCGGCCGCGGGACCTTGCGGAACAGCCGGAAGAAATTCTCGGTGGTCGCGTGCGCGAGCTCCGCCGGCGAGACCCCACGGGTCTCGGCCAGGACCTTGGCGGTCTCGACCACGTAGGCGGGCTCGTTGCGCTTGCCGCGATAAGGAGGCGGGGCGAGGTAGGGCGCGTCGGTCTCGACGAGGATGCGGTCGGCCGGCAGGCTCCCGGCGATCGCGCGCAGCGCGTCCGACGTCTTGAAGGTCACGATCCCGGTGAACGAGACGTAGAGCCCGAGCGCGATCGCGCGTTCGGCAAGGTCGCGGCCGCCGGTGAAGCAATGCAGCACCGCGGGGAAAACGCCCTTCCCGGTCTCTTCCTCGAGGATGCGCGCCATGTCCGCATCGGCGTCGCGCGAATGGATGACGAGCGGCAAGCCGGTCGCGCGCGCGGCGGCGATATGGTTGCGCAAGCCCTGCGCCTGCGCCGCGCGCGGGCTTGAATCGTAATGGTAGTCGAGCCCCGCCTCCCCGATCGCGACCACCTTGGGATGGCGCGTGGGGGCGATCAGCCCCTCGACGGCCACGTCGAGCTCCTCGTGGGCATGGTGCGGATGGGTGCCGACCGAGCAATAGACTTGCGGAAAGCGCTCGGCGATGGCGACGACCTCGGCGTGGCGCTTGACCCGGGTCGAGATGGTGACGATGCGCCCGACGCCCGCCGCCTTCGCGCGCGCCACCACGGTATCGAGCTCGCCGGCAAAATCGGGAAAATCGAGATGGCAGTGGCTGTCGATCAGCATGCGTTACACCCGAGAATGCGGCCGACGCGGAGGCCGCCCAGGCGTTATTGCGTCAATGCCGCACATCGGACGCTGGCGAGTTGGCGTACTCTTCCTCGAAGTGGGCGATCTCGCGCGTCAAGTCCTCCAGCACGCGCCGGCGCTGCGCCGCGGTGTAGTCGATCGACAGCTCCGCGATCGTCTTGCCGAGCGCCGAGATGATCTCGTCCATGTCGAGAACGTCCTTGTCGCCGCCAGCCGTGCCGTATTCCGCGTAGAATTCGTCGATCACGTCGGCGATCAGGCAGTGCAGACATGGCCGCTCGTCGTCCGGTCCGGGTTCATTGTCAGCCATGGGCCATCCTCAACTCTGTGCGCTTCCTTCGCTGTCAATATAACGGGGAAACACCGGGCTCGGTGCCGGCAGCGCCGTGCCGGCGGCAATCCGGTGCCCACCGACGAGCGTCGAGAAATTGCGCTCCTCGTCCGGAACGGCAAGCAGGTCGAGCAATCGCGCCGCCGAGCGCGGCACGAACGGGACGCTCAGGATCGCGACCTGCCGGATGACCTCGGCGGTGACGTAGAGCACGGTCCCCTGCCGCACTGAATCGGTTTTGGCGAGCGCCCAGGGCGCCTCGCCGGCGAAATAGCGGTTGGCATCGGCGACCACCGCCCAGACCGCGTTGAGCACCTGGTGGAGCTGCTGCGTCTTCATCGCCTGGCGCGCCTTGCCGATCATGCCGTCCGCCGCCTCGAGGATCGCCTGGTCGGCGTCGGAGAACGGGCCGGGTTTCGGCAACACGGCGCCGCGCTGGCGCGCGATCATGGTGAGCGAGCGCTGCGCCAGGTTGCCGAGATCGTTGGCGAGATCGGCGTTGACGCGGTTGACGATCGTCTCGTGGCTGTAGTTGCCATCCTGCCCGAACGGCACCTCGCGCAGCAGGAAGTAGCGCAGCTGATCGACGCCATAGGCGTCGGCGAGCGCGAACGGGTCGATGACGTTGCCGACCGACTTCGACATCTTCTCCCCGCGATTGAAGAGGAAGCCGTGCGAGAAGATGCGGCGCGGCACCTCGACCCCGGCCGACATCAGGAACGCCGGCCAGTAGACCGCGTGGAAGCGCACGATGTCCTTGCCGATCACGTGCAGGTCGGCCGGCCAGTAGCGGCGGAACGTGGGACTCTCGGTATCGGGATAGCCGACCGCGGTGATGTAGTTGGTGAGCGCGTCGACCCAAACATACATCACGTGCCTGGGATTGCTCGGCACCTTCACGCCCCAGTCGAAGGTGGTGCGCGAGATCGACAGGTCCTGCAGGCCGCCCTTGACGAAGCTGATCACCTCGTTGAGCCGTTCCCGCGGCAGCACGTAGTCGGGATCGCGCGCGTAGAGCGCCATGAGCTTGTCCTGGTAGGCCGAGAGGCGGAAGAAATAACTCTCCTCCTCGACCCACTCGACCGGCGTGCCCTGCGGGCCGACCCGCTCGCCCTTCTCGTTGAGCCTGGTCTCGTCCTCGTCGCAATAGGCCTCGTCGCGCACCGAGTACCAGCCGGAATACTTGTCGAGATAGATGTCGCCGTTGGCTTCCATCCGCTGCCAGATGGCGGTCGAGGCGCGATGGTGGCGCTCCTCGGTGGTGCGGATGAAGGCGTCGTTCGAGCACTCCAGCCGCTCGACCATGGCCTTGAAGCGCGGCACGTTGCGCTCGACCAGTTCCCGCGGCGCGAGCCTCTCCTTGGCCGCGGTCTGCAGCATCTTCATGCCGTGCTCGTCGGTGCCGGTGAGGAAAAAGACGTCGTAGCCGTCGAGCCGCATGAAACGGGCGATGGCGTCGGTCGCGATCGCCTCGTAGGCGTGGCCGATATGGGGCGGACCGTTGGGATAGGCGATGGCCGTGGTCAGATAGTAGCGGGGCTTGTCGGCCATCGGACGTGCTCGTGCACCTGGTCAGAATGAGGTCCCGGCGGGGCCGCCGCGAGCCGGGACGATCCGAACTGCAGACGCCGCAACGGCGGCCGAGCCCACTTTCCCGTCGCATCCCCATACGGGTCAAATCAAAGACGTGGATGCCCGCGACAGGCGCGGGCATGGCGGCTCGGGTGATAGGTATCAACCCCTCCCCGCCTTCACAAGCCGCCGGGATGCCGGTCGATGAGCCCGGCGGGATCGCTCAGGCGCCGGCGCCGATAGGGGCTGCAATGGGCAGAAGCAACGTTAGCCTACCGCTTCCGAAAGCCATCCGAATACATTGAAAACCAACGGTTTTCGCTCGAGATTGTACTCCTCGGCGTCGCGCGCGGCCGCGTTGATCTTGTCCCAGGCCTCCGCCACCCGGGCAAGCCGTGTCCGGTCCGGCGTGCCGGCCGAGAGGCGGCCGGAGAGCCAGCCGTTCACCGTATCGACGAAGGCCTTGAGCGGGGCCGCCTCGGCCCCGGAGAGGCGATCGCCCAGCGCATGCAGCGCGCGCGGGTCGACGGCAGGCAGGCGATCGAGCGCATCCATGATCGCCTTGCGCAGGTCGAGCGCATCGCCGTCGAGGAACGCGAGCGCGCGCCCGACGCAGCCTCCCGCGACCGCGGCGGCGGCCAGAATGTCGGGGCTTTCCGGGCTCTCCCCGATCGCAGCCGCGGCGGCGCCCGCGACGTCGGCCACCGCGAGCGGCCGCAGGGCGATGAGCCGGCAGCGGGAGCGGATGGTCGGCAGGACGCGGGCGGCGGAATGGCTCACCAGCAGCAGCAGCGCGCGCCGGGGCGGCTCCTCCAGGACCTTGAGCAGGGCGTTGGCGCCCTCGCGGTTGAGCTCGTCGACGGAATCGACGATGGCGACGCGCCAACCCCCCTCCCCGGCGGTCGATCCGAAGAACGTGACGGCCCGCCGAACGTCGTCGACCTGGATGTCTTGCCTGAGCTTGCCGGTCTTCTCGTTGATCGTACGCTCGAGCACCAGGAGATCGCCTTGCGCCTGCGCCGCCATCCGGCGCGCCACCGGGTGATCGGGACCGACCGCGAGGGAGGCGGCCGCCGCGACCTGCGCCGCGCCGGGATCGGGATGGGCGAGGATGAAGCGCGCCATGCGGTAGGCGAGCGTCGCCTTGCCGATGCCGTTCGGCCCGCCGACCAGCCAGGCGTGCGGAAGCCGTCCGCCGCGATAAGCCGCAAGGAGCGCGCCCTCCGCCTCGCCGTGGCCGAACAGCACGGCGGTCGCGCGCGGCGGCCGCGCTTCGACCGCTTCGCGCTCACTCACCGCGGGCGCCCACGAGCGTGTAGCCCGGATGGAGCGAAGCGAAATCCGGACCAGCCCTCCCCGCGTTCCGCTTCGCTCCATGCGGGCTACGATTTTTATGATTTCTCACGACGGGACGCCCACCAGCTGGACCGGAGCGGTGGCGGGATCGAGCCGGTCATGGACGGTCTTCCAGATGCGGTCGGCGACCTCCGGTTTCGGAGCCGTGGCGTCGATCACCACGCAGCGACGCGGCTCGGCGACCACCAGCAGGCGATAGGCTTCACGCAGTTCCGCGTGGAAGGCGAGCGATTCCCCCTCGAAGCGGTCGGCAGCACCGTCGCCGCGGCGCTTGCCGGCGCGCGCGAGCCCGACCTCGGCGGGCACGTCGAGGATGAAGGTGAGATCGGGCCTGAGATCGCCGACCGTCACGCGCTCGAGGGCGCGAATCAATTTCGGGTCGAGGTGGCCGAGGGCCCCCTGGTAGACCCGGGTCGAGTCGATGAAGCGGTCGCAGACGACCCAGCTGCCCCGCGCCAGCGCCGGCTCGATGGTGTGGCGGACGTGATCGTCGCGAGCGGCGGCGAACAGCAGCGCCTCGGCCGCGGCGCCGAGCGGCTTTGTCACGCCCGAAAGCAGCACGTGCCGGATCGCCTCGGCGCCCGGCGAGCCGCCGGGCTCGCGCGTGAGCACGACGCCGATGCCGAGCGAGGTGAGCCGCTGCGCCAGCTGCGCGGCATGGGTCGACTTGCCGGTGCCTTCGCCGCCTTCGAAGGTGATGAATCGTCCGCGCATGATTCAGGCGACGGAGGACAGACGACGGACGACAGATGATGTTAGACTGTGTCTCTGTCCCATCTTGATCCGTCCTCCGTCGTCTGGCCTCCGTCGCCGGCTATAGGCGCTGCAGCCCGGCACGGAACAGGCCGAGCACGAGCTCGGTGGCGGCGTCGAAGGCGCGCTGCGGCATCGAGCCGGTGCCGACGCTCTCGGCCGCCTGCAAGGGCACCTCCAGCACCAGGAACTCGCCGCGCCAGACCTTGAGCGCGCCGACGGTCTGGCCTTGCCGAACCGGCGCGCGCACCGGCCCGGTATAGACGACGCGGGCGAGGATCTTCTCGCGCGATCCGCGCGGCACCATCAGCCGCACTTCCTTCGGCGCCACCAGCGGCACATGGCCCTTGGCGCCGCCATAGACCTTGGCCTGCGCGATTTCCTGGCCGTCGGCGAAGAGCAGGCCGGATTGGAAGTTGTGGAACCCCCATTCGAGCAGCTTCTTGCCTTCATCGGCGCGCTCCTTTTCCGAGCGCAGGCCATTGACCACGACGATCAGGCGCAACCCGTTCTGCACCGCCGAGCCGACGAGACCATAGCCGGCTTCCTTGGTGAAGCCGGTCTTGAGGCCGTCGGCGCCGATATTCATGGCGAGCAAGGGATTGCGATTCTGCTGGCGGATCTTGTTCCAGGTGAATTCGCGCTCGCTGTAATATTTGTAATATTGGGGATGGGTCTCGATGATGTAGCGCGCCAGCTTGGCAAGCTCGCGCGCGGTCATCAGCTGGCGCGGATCGGGCAGGCCGTTCGAATTGCCGAAGGTCGACTTCATCAGGCCGAGCTCGCGCGCCCGCTTGGTCATCAGCTCCGCGAACTCGGATTCGGTGCCGGAAATCCCCTCCGCCAACGCGATGCAGGCGTCGTTGGCGGACTGGATGATGACGCCATGCAGGAGATCGTCCACCGCTACCTTGCTGTGGATCGGAATGAACATGCTCGAAGTATGCGAGGGCGCCCCGCCCCGGCGCCAGGCGGTGGTGCTGACGATGAATTCGTCGGTCGGCTTGATCTTGCCCTGCTTGATCAGATTGAACACCACCTCCGCAGTCATCAGCTTGGACAAGCTCGCCGGCGGAATGAGGTCGTCGGCACCCTTCTCGAACAGCACGCTGCCGCCGTCGGCGTCGATCAGGATGGCGTGCGGGGCCGCGGTCTGAAACCCTTCCATGGACTTCGGACCGGAGACTGGATTGGGGGCGGCGACCGCGGTGGCGGCGGCGCAGGCGAGAACGGCCACGCTGCACCACCTTCCGAAGGACGAGGACAACACGTTTCCGACCATGGTCACAAAAATTGCTGCCAGCCGCGCAAGGTTCGGCTGCTGTCCGGCTCCGACTGGCTTAGCAAGCCCCCTGCGTCAAGATCAATGGCGCAAGCGGCGGATCGAGGTCTTTCGGCTGCGCGGATCAATAGAGCCCGCGCCCGCTCATCAACCCGAGCGCACGGCCGTCGTTGCGCGCCGGCGCAGCCGGCGCATAGGCCGGGGCGCTGGCGGCCGACGCCTCGGCGCCGAAGTCGCTCTCCGGCGGCCATCGCGAGCGGACCGCCGACCGGCCGGTGACCTCGGGCGCCCCGGCGGCGACACGGCTGCCGCCGAGCGTGAACGGCCGCTCGGCCGGCGATGGCGGATCGGCGGACGCGGGGAGGAAGGGCTTGACCGAGGCGAGCATGACCTTCGACGGCGCCGGAGCGGGCGAGCCCTTGCGCAGCGTCGCCATCAACATGCGGTCGTCGCTGCCTTCCATCGGCGCGCGACCGACATATTCGACCCGCACGCGGGCGAGCCCCTTGCCGTAGAACTCGAGCGCCTTGGCGGTCCCGATCGAGAGGTCGATGATGCGGTCGCGCGCATAGGGCCCGCGATCGTTGACGCGCACGATGATCGAGCGGCCGTTGTCCAGATTGGTGACGCGGGCATAGCTCGGCAGCGGCATGGTCGTGTGCGCCGCCGAGATCGAGTGCATGTCGTAGACCTCGCCGTTGGCGGTCAGCCGGCCGTGGAAATCCGGGCCGTACCAGGACGCGATCCCTTCGCCGCGATAGGACGGATTGTCGGTCGGAAAATAGGTGCGGCCGTTGATGTTGTAGGGCTTGCCCACCCGGAAGGCGCCGCCGCCTTTCGGGACCGGCTCGCCGTCCTCGACCACGCGTGGGCTATATTTGTCCTTGCCGCTATACGGGCCGGAGCAATGGGCGAGCGCCACGCAGCCGACGGCGACCGCGCCGACGCGCGCGATCGCGCCGAAACTCACTGCGGTGAGCTGCCGCCCCATCCGATCCCCGACCTGCGACATTCCCCCGCCGTCCGTGATCTCGACGGAGCGGCAGGTGAAATGGCACGTGTCGGCCGCGCGCGACCACACCTTGGGTCCGCCGCGACCGTCCCTACGCGGGACATATCGCCGTTCGATCGCGGCAGGAATGGGGCTGCCGACCGCGGGTGGTAAATGCGGCGTTTGCGGGCACCGGGATTGCGGCGCTTCCGTGATGCGGAATCAGGTCCGGAAAACGCCCCTTCGTCGCGGCTTTCTGGTGACCCGAAGGAGGGGAAACGACGGTCTTGTGATCCCCGCCAATCCGTACCATGGTGCCGGCGCCCCGCGGGGGCGGCGATGCCAGGAGCTGGGCCATGCAAGCCGCAAGGGCGGCCGGTTTCGTTGCTTTGTGTTTCCTCGGGGCGCTCCTCGTCGGGACGGGAGATGCCGAGGCGCAGACCTTCCGCTTTCGCGTCTGCAACCAGAGCAACGTAACGGCGTCGGTCGCCGTCTCGCACTACGTGGCTCCCGGCGACAATCGTTTCGTGGTCGAGGGCTGGTGGTCGGTCGATCCGGGAAATTGCTCGTTCATCGGCTCCTTCCCGCAAGGCTGGTTCTATTATTATGCCGAGCAGCGAAACTCCCAGCGGATTTATTGGCCCGGCACCGATCTCAATTTGTGCGTCAGGCACCCCGGCCCCTGGGAGCGTATCAATACGGCGGGATATGACTGCCGATCCGACGAAACGCTGCGCGGCTTCCATGCCGAATTCAACGGGTCGAACGTCGGCACGTTCACCTGGACGCTGCACTGATCTCGGCTGAAAGCGCGGCGCGCGTTGGCGCGCGGCGGCCACTCCCGCCCCAACTCGGGTGTTCATAAAATGCGATCCGGCCGAAGTCGGACTTGTCCGCGCTTCAGCCGGGAGAGGAAGCGGATCGTTCGCCGCGAAGCTATCACTTCATCTCGTTGGCGGCCCGCGGCGTCGTGCCGGAACCGGGCTCGCTCTCCGCGGCCCGTGCCGTCGAGCTCGTGCGGGCGCTGGCCTGCGGCAGCGCGCTCGACTGCGGTATCGCCGCGGAGGGAGCGAAATTGGCCTCCGCCTTCGGGGCGGCCGCGGCTGCTTTATCCTGCGCCTGCGTCTGCGCCATGGCGGGTGCCGTGGCGGCCATCAAGGTCAACGCCGCGATCATCATGCGGGGGCTCATCTTTGAACTCCTGATCTCGGGATCTCTCATCCATGCCATCGAAAGACATCGCCCCGGTACTTCCATCGCCCGATGCGTTCGACCGAGGCCGCAGGCTTCGATCGACATTCTACACGAATAACGTACTGTCGGAAGCGTAAGACTTAATTGTGGCACTCCAGTCAGCGACATCGGCGCGCGTTATTGCGAGGTCGAATTCGGGCGGAAAACCCGTTTTTCGCCCGGGACCCGGTCCGCAGCAGTCCCTCTCCTGAAAATGCTCAGAACGTCGATTTCAGCTTGAGGTGATCAAGCCGGTTGATCGACTTGATGTCGAGGCGGTGCACCGCGTTTTCCTGCAGGGCATCGAGCGGGACGTTGACGCCCGCGCTGCCCAGCGCCCAGACCTTGCGGTAGAAGTCGGCCAGGCCTTTCGCCGCCTCGCCGCCGACGCCCACGATCAGGTCGCCGCGCTTGAGCCCGGCCTTGTCGGCCGGGCCGCCCGGCGTCACGCGCGCGACGAACAAGCGCCCGTGCACCTCCTCGGCGTTGACGCCGAGCCATGGCCGCCCGGGACCGTTGACGCGGCCGTCGGAAATGAGGTCGGCGAGAATCGGAGGGAGGCGATCGATCGGCACGAACATGTTGCCGGGCTGCTTCTCGCCGTCGCCGGAGGCATCGCCGACGATCAGCGAGCCGACGCCGACGAGCTTGCCCTCGCGGCTGATGAGCGCCGCCCCGCTCCAGGCCGGATGCGCGGGCGCGGTGAACAGCGCCTCGTCGAGCATGTATTCCCAACTGCCGGCGAATTCGCGCTTGGAAACAATGGTGGCGAGCGCGGCCATGGCCGCGCCGCCGTGGCTCGCGATCAGGACGGGGTCGTGCTCGTTGACCTCCGCCGACCGGCCGAGACCCATCGGCTTGAGCTTGAGCGGCTCGATCGTCCGCAGGAGGCCGAAGCCGCTCTCGTGGTCGTAGCCCACCACGCTCGCCGGCACGGTGCGCCCGTCGTTGGCGACGACCTCGGCCGCATCGGCCTCGACCATGAGATAGCCGATCGTCAGCACGAGGCCGTCATTGTCGATGACGATGCCCGACCCCTCCCGTTCGCGGCCCAGGCCGGCGACCGTCTGCCCTTCGGGATTGATGTGGGTCTTGATCCCCACGACCGCCGAGACGAGCTCCTCGATGCGCGGGCTCTGCGCCAGCGCGGTGCAGGCGAGCACGGCAAGGAACGATGCCGCGCACGACGCGGCGGCGAGGAAGCCAAGGCGACGAGCGTTGCGCATGAATGCTCCTCTGCGAGCGGCGTCCGCTCAGCCGCGGGCCCTCCGGTTTCGGACTTGCCCGAGGTCGGCTCGTTGCAGGACGCGGAGCGGGCAAGGCCGAGCGCGCGCGAACCGAGTCCTTTCCGCGATGTTACTCCGCGGGCGGCAACGCGACTACGGGATTCGCCGCGCCCGTGGTGATATCTCCCGACGCCCCTCGTCACGGCGATGCCTCCATGGACTCGAGCCGCAACCCGGGGCGATCCGCCGATGCCGTCACGGAAACGAGGTGCAGCCGCGTGCCGCTCCGGCGGCGGCTCATTGTCGCCCCTCCTCCTCCGGCGGCCGGATGTGCCGGAACGAGACCAGGAGCGCCAGGTCGTACGCGATCTTGAGCACCCCGCAGATCACAAGCGGCAACGCCATGAACGACGTCGACAGCAGCGCGCCGCTCAAGGCCGGGCTGATCGAGGACGCAAGGCTGCGCGGAACCGCCGTGATGCTGGCGGCCGCGGTCCGCTCGGAAGGCGTAACCACCGCCATCACGTAGGACGTGCGCGTCGGCACGTCCATCTGCGACAGCGCCGAGCGCACCAGCAGCAGGGCGAGAACGGTGGTCAGATCAGGCGAGAAGGCCGCGACAATGAGGCAGACGCTCGAGGGAATATGCGTGAACACCATGGTATTGACGAGGCCGAAGCGTTTTCCGAGGCGGGCGGCCACCGGGTAGGAGAAGGCGGCGAGAACGTTCGACCAGAAGAAGAACGCGCTGGCGGCGGCGAGCGACAGCTCGAAGCGCTCGAACAGCCACAAGGCCAGCAGGGACTGGACGGTGAAGCCGCCCGCGAATGCATCGAGGCTGAACAGCGCCGCGAGCTTGTAGACGGTCCGGCGCGACGGGCCCAAGGCCCCGGTCGCGGACGCCGCTTCTTGCGCCTTGCTGCTGCGTGGCAGGAAGGAATAGAGGACGATGCCGACCAATCCGAGCGCGGCATAGACGAAGAACATGGCTTGCAGGGCGCGGACCTTGCCCATGCCGAACGAGACCAGCAGGTCCGGGGCGCCGGCGGCGAGCGCGCCGGCCGCGACCGATAGCGCGCCGATCAGGCTGTAGCGCGCGAAAACGTGCGTCCGCTCCCGATCCGACGCGCGTTGCGCGAGCGCGGCATGTTCGAGCGGAACGTGGACGCCGATGTCGCCGGTGGTCGGGTTCATCGTGCCGATGAACGCGACGCTGGCGATGAAGGCGAAATGCTGGACGCTCGGGATCGCGATCCCGGTCACGACCATCAAGCCCGCACAGAACAGGAGCGCCGTGCGCAGATCGTAGCGCGGGGCGAGGAGCCCGATCGCGAGCGTGAGGACGGCCGAGCCGAGCAGCGCGGACGTCGCCACCACGCCGATCTCGAATGGATCGAACCCGATCTCGATCAGATAGGCCGGCAAGACGATGGCGGCGAAGCCATCGCCGAACCCGCGGGCAGCGCGCGCGGCGTAGAGGTAGAGCACGTCCGATCGACTCATGCGAACCTCGGAGGGATGGATCGACGGCGCACGATCGGTCTCGCTCGGCTCATGCCTCGGGGAACGTCGCAGGCTGGCACAGGCGTCCGGTCCGGTCGAGCGCTCCGCGCGCGAACCAACCCCGCAGCCCGGTTCGCAGTTCGCGCGAAATCCGGACCCAAGGCGATCAGGCTCCGAATCAGTCCACCTGCATGCCTTTGGCTTTTATCGCTGCGATCGCGGCGGGACTCTTCAGGAAATCGACGAGCGCCGTTACCGCCTCCGACGGTTTCGCGCCGGCCGGAGTGCCTGCGACAAACACGGATCGCTTGACCGTTCGTCGCGTCATCCGTGCCGGGCCGGGGACGCTGCCGACCGCCGCCGCGAGCGCCGTTTCGTGCGGCATGCCCCTCGAGCGCAGATGCTCATACCGGCGATATGCGGCAAGACCTTCGCGCAACGCGGCAAACATCGCCCACAGCGCGGTCGCCATTGGCCCGAAAAAGGGCGCGATCGGCGGTGAGGATCGGCCCGCGGGGGTCGTTCCCCGACACGTCTTGTCGCAACTTGGTTCGTAGTGAATGCTCCGCAACATTTTTCGTGCTCCCGAGTTTCCAAGAGCCCGTGCGAATAAGGCGCCGTGTGTCTGCCGGCAAAGCATCGTTTCTCTTGCCTGCCTTAGAATTTCTCTTGATATCCTCCAGTCCGGATGTCGTTTGCGGCTGGCATCGACCACGCCGTAGCGGGAATCCAGGCTGAGGGCGATGGAAGCCGATCGGCATTCCGTGCGCGTTCCGCAATGAGTCGGATCACGACGCGCACCGGCGGGCCCCGATGCAGTGGCGCTCACGCTGCCAGGCCCCTTCCAGCCTCGGCCGCAGTGGCGCCGGCCTTGGCCGCTGGCCCGATAGAGTGAGAAATTCTAAGGCAGGCGAGAGAAATGATGCTTTGCGGGCAGGCCACGGCGCAGCCTATTTACGGGGACAACAAGCGACATTTCGCTTGTTTATGCCACAAGGAGCATGAAAAATGTTACGGAAGCTTCAGTTTGCGCCAGGCCTCGACGACGGTTATCGGCAGGAGAGCCCGCCGGCCCGGTCCGCACCGCCAACCGGCGCCGCTTGGCCGATCGCCATCACGCTGCGAGCCTTTGTCGACACATGGCGGGAAACTCTCGCGGCCTGTCGCGAATATGAGCAGCTCAGGGCGTGGGGCATGCCGCACGACACGGCGCTCAGAGAGGCGCTCGGTCTCAGTGCCTCGCCGCCGCGCCGCGAGACCGCGCAGCCGCTGTACTTCGCCGGCAAAGCATAGGCGCGCGCCTCCGCACCCCAATGCGAAATCCGGCGCTGCGGCGATCAGGCCGCGTACCAGCGCCCGATCGAGAAGGCCATACGATCAGGCGGAGCGCTTGCGAGGGCCCGGCTTCGATCCCAGTCGGTCGAGCTGCCGGGTATCCTCGCCGGCCTCGGCCAGCAGCCAATCGCTGAAGGCCGCGATCTTCGGGAGCTTGGCGGTTGCCCTTGGGCAGACGATCCAATAGGCGAAGGCGACCGGCATTGCCATGGCAAACGGGCGCACCAGGCGACCGCCGATCAAGTCCCATGCCGCAAGCGCCGTGCGAGCGAGCGCCACGCCCTGACCATCGACCGCCGCGTCGATCGCCATGCTGGCCTGGTTGAGAACCGGGCCGCGCGAGGGGTCGACCCCGGTGACGCCGGCGAAGTCGAGCCATTGGCTCCAACCCTGTCGATCGTTGACGTGCAGGAGCTGGAAGCGGCCGAGCTCCGCGGGTGTGCGAAGGGGGCCGCGGCCGCCCAGCAGCTTCGGACTGCAGACCGGGAACAGCTGCTCAACGCACAGCCGGGTGACGTGGAGGCCGGGCGCGGTGCCGTCGCCGTGGCGGATGGCAAGATCGATGTCCTCGCGCGCGAAGTCGACGTGCTGCAGCGAGGCGCTGACCCGCAGGTCGATCTCCGGGTGGGCCTCGGCGAAGCGGCCCATCCGATGGACCAGCCACTTCGCCGCGAAATTGGGCGAGGTGCTGACGGTGAGCGCCCCGCCGCTCTGACGTTGCAGCAACCGCTCGGTTCCGCTGGCGATGCGATCGAAGGCGTCGCGCACGACGACGAGGTAGGCCCGACCCGCGTCGGTGATCGCCAGCCGCTGCCGTTCGCGATTGAAGAGCTTCAGTCCGAGCTCGGCCTCGAGCGCCTTCACCTGGTGGCTGACCGCGCCCTGGGTGACGCAGAGCTCCTCCGCTGCGCGCGTGAAGCTCTCGTGGCGGGCCGCGGCCTCGAAGGCCTTGAGCGCGTTCAGCGGCGGCAGTCGGCGCGGCATTCGAGGATGATATCATGAGGAATTCTAGGGCCAACCCCAGAAAGCATGCTTTGCGGAGAATGTGTCCCTAAGCTTAAGAGACGGGTCAATCGGGCCGTCCAGGCCGATCGAGCAGAAAAAGGACGAAACGCATGTCTGATCCGATCGTATTCGGGTTTCCGCGCAGCACCTTCGTTCAAATCGTGCGGATGGTGCTCACGCACAAGGACGTTGCATACACGTTCCGGGATCTCGAGCCGGAAATGGGGAAACCTAGTCACCTCGCGTTGCATCCGTTCAATCGGGTTCCGATCCTCCAGCATGGCGATTTCATGTTGTACGAGACGAGCGCCATCGTGACGTATCTCGACGAGACGTTCGAGAATCCCGCGCTGCAGCCGAAAGACGTCCGCGCGCGCGGGCGCATGAACCAGTGGATCAGCGCGGTCAACTCCTACTACTATCCCTACATGATCTATCACGTCTCCCACGAACGGCGCGTGTTTCCCGAGTTGGGCATCGCGTCCGACGAGAAAGTGGTCGCGCACGCGCTTCCGAAGATCGACGTCGGGCTTCAAGTCGTCGAGCGCGAGCTGGGACACGGGAAGGAGTATCTGTTGGGTCCCGACCTTACCCTTGCGGACTTTTACCTCCTGCCGAGTACGTACGGCTTCGGACTGACCGAGGAAGGCAAGCGTATGTATCCGAAATACCCGGGCTTCTGCCGATGGCGGGAGAGGATGGAGGCATTGCCGACGGTGAAACGCCTTCGCGCTGCGTTGCCGCCGCACGCTCCGATCGAGCATGCACGGGAATGGGCGGTTTCGCATCGGCCGAAGTACTGACCACAAGCGGGCTTTGTCCCCGATCGGGTTCAGATGCAACGGAATGGAGGACGCCATGAAGTGGGTAACACGGGCCAATGTCAAAGTAGACCGGGTGGCATGCCCCTGGCTCATCCGCACCTTCGTCGATCCGCAGGCCGAGTTCCTGTTCGTCCCCGTCGACCAAGTCGACAGCGTGGTTCGCAAGACCGGTGCCATCCCCTACGACACCACCGGCGCGGAGCTCGGTCATCACGGCGAGGAATGCTCGTTCGATGCCATCGTGCGGAAGTACGAGATAAAGGACGAGGCGATCAAACGCGTGGCGGCGGTCGTGCGCGGCGCCGATACCAGGCGACCCGACCTGACGCCTGAGTCCCCCGGTCTCGAGGCCATCGCCGAAGGATTCAAGCGCCTGGCGGCCGCCCAGGGCTACGACGACCACGAAACGATCCGCCGGGAGCGCTACCTTTACGATGCGCTTTATCTCTATTGCGGCGGCGATGCCAAAAAGCTGCGACGAGATTAAGCAGCTCGATGCTGGAGCATTTTCAGGAAAGGTGGGAATTTTCCGTCCGAAAATGCGACCACGCAAAATAAAGGCGCGCCGCGAGAAGTGACGACGGCCGAAAGCCGCCGCAGCAAATTTTCACACCTGCCGCATTCCCCCGACTGCTACGCCTTCCGGCGCGGATCGAGACGCCGTCGCTCAATCGGCCGGGGTCACGGTGTAATCGTCGAAATACATGTGACTGTCGGCCTTGGACCAAAGCCCGATACGCCCGGAGACGCGCTCCGGCAGGACGTGCTCGAGGTAGAGCTTGCCGTCGAGATAGCCCTCGACCTTGGTGCCGGCGATCCGCACCTTGAGGTCGTGCCATTGCCGCGTCGCGCTTGTGTGGCGAAGAGATGTTTCCTGGATGCAGTCCCGGCTTGCTGCGGAGTGACCCGCCCATCCGCGTGCCCGCCGATCTCGCGGCACGCGTTTTGATTCACGCGCCTGGAGCTGATCGGGTCGAACTATTTTCGCTGGCAGGATTTCATGCAGATATCATACTCCTTCTTGCACGTAGATGCGGAATAGTTCTTTCTGCACGCTTGCTGTTGATCGCGGCACTGCTTGCAACCGTCCGATGGTTCAGCTCGTACTGCAGTTGTAGCGATGATGCTGGAAAAACTGAGCAGCACGAAGAAAGCAACGACGATAGCTCGCATGACGATCTCCCTCGATGCACGGTTTGTCGTGACGATTTAAGCTTAGCGGGCGCTGCGATCAAACTTTATTTCGGAATGATTGTTCCATGCGCTTCCCTATGAATTTTTTTTGATGAACGCCAGAACACAAATGATGGCTGGCCCCCTACCCGCCGGCGCAAGCGTTCGGCCGTGGCGGCCGAGGCAAAACCCCGGTTGACAAAAGTCACGGTGCTAGATGCCCGCAACCTTAGAGATCTGTCATGTCTCCTGCTATTTTCGCGTCACCGTCGTATACCGCATGATGGGGCCGTCCCGAGGGTCGTCTCCGCGGAAGCGGACAGTGGCCGTCGGCAATGAGCGAATTTGCCATTGCAATAAAGACCGTTCTCATTGCGGCGGTAGTTCTTTGCTCAGTGGAGGTTAGGGCCATGGCAGAAAGCGCAGTCACCTTCGAGACCGACGCCGTTGGCACCGTCCCAAAAGGCTGGACAGCGACTAAGACCGGCAAGGGCGTTCCAAGATGGACGATCGAACAGGACCAGACGGCACCTTCAAAATCGAAAATAGTGAAACAGTCCGGCGCAGCCGCTTATCCCCTGCTCTTGAAGGACGACACTCAGATCCAGGATGGCTTCGTCGAAATAATGTTCAAGGCCATTGCTGGCTCCGAGGATCGCGCCGCCGGCATCGTCTGGCGCGCCAGAGATGCGAATAACTATTATGTGGTCCGTGCCAACGCGCTTGAGGACAACGTCGTGCTCTACAAGACCGTCGAGGGCGTGCGTAGCGCACTTGACATCGTCGGCCGGAAGGGCGGCTATGGAGTCGAGGTGTCCGTCCCGGCGAACGAGTGGCTCAGGCTTCGGGTGCAATTCAACGGCAGCCGGTTTCGGGTCCTTTACAATGGCCAGCAGTTGTTCGAGGTCGAAGACGCGACTTTCAAGGATTTCGGAAAGATTGGACTGTGGACGAAGGCCGACAGCGTGACGCTCTTCGACAAGATGCTCTATGGAGCGACCAAATAGATCCGACGCTACCGCGGGCTGTCGGGAATCCCAAACACATCAGGAGCTCAAGTGACCGATCGACGGCCGTTTTGGAGCAATCGAGATTTTCCTTATGAACGTGTTCATTGCGATCGTGTTGGCGAGTCTGCTTTCGCGCCTCGGCTACCAAATGGCGCGGAGCCCAGTTCTGCCGACATTCGCAGCCCATCTCGGCGCCCTGCCTGAGCTCATCGGCATCATTGTTGCCGCCTCGACCATCACCGGCGTCTTCTTCAAGCTGCCGTCCGGAGCGCTCTCGGACGTGCTTGGGCGCAAACGCATGATGGTGCTGGGCGGTGTTTTTTTCGCTGCACCGCCGTTCCTTTATCCGCTGGTTGAAGACCCATGGTCGCTCTTGGCATTGCGCTTCGTTCATGGCTTCGCTACTGCGATCTTCTCTCCAGTCGCCTCCGCTTATGTCGCGGGCCTCACCGAGACGGGACGCGGCGCCCGGCTCGGTTGGTTCTCGTCGGCGAATGACCTCGGATCGACTGCCGGCCCGCTCATTGGAGGCTTCGTGCTTTATTTCACCACCAGCTACTCGCTGACGTATCTTTTGGTCGGAGCGCTCGGCATACTCACTTTGCTGGTTGTGTTGCTGCTCCCCGATGTCGATCAGCCTATCCATGAGACAAAGACATTCGCCGTGCGAGCCGCAGACTTCCGGCAGGGCCTCCTCGAGGTATTGAGGACGCCGCCGATTTTCCTTGCGGCCGGCATCGAGGCCGTCATGTATCTCGGCTACGGCGCTTTTCTCGGGTTCCTGCCGATCTACGCCAAAACCGTGGGACTCAACGACGCGCAGATCGCGATTGTCTTCGGTGCGCAGCTCGCCCTGGCGATGGTGGCAAAGCCGGTCTCCGGACGCGTGTCTGATCGTCTCGGGCGCATACCGGTCATTGTTATTGGCCTCCTCCTTTGCGCGACTGCGCTACCGTTGATCTTTCGGAGTGAAAGCCTGATGGTCTTTCTTCTTGCGGCGCCGCTGCTCGGCCTCGGCGTCGGCGCGGTCACGCCGGTCACCAATGCGCTGATCGCCGACCTATCCTCCGCAAGGCGCCTGGGCGCGGCGATGGGCGTGTTTGGGACCATCTGGGACATCGGGGAAGCGGCCGGTCCCATGATTGCAGGCTTTCTAATCGGCACTTTGGGCTACGCGGCAACATTCGACGTGCTCGCGGCCGTGATCGCATTGGTCACCGTTGGACTGATGGTGCTGCTGCGTGATCCCAAGACATCTGCGGCTCAATTCAAATCTGATTGACCCGTGAAATCACGCGAACCTCGCTCGGCGTCCCGCTGCCGGCGTCAACGTCAGCGCGCTCACACCGGTAATCGAGGCGCCGCCGATCAATCGGCCGGGGTCACCGTATAATCGTCGAAAAACATGTGACTGTCGGCCTTGGACCAAAGCCCGATACGCCCGGAGACGCGCTCCGGCAGGACGTGCTCGAGGTAGAGCTTGCCGTCGAGATAGCCTTCGACCTTGGTGCCGGCGATCCGCAACTTGAGGTCGTGCCATTGCCGCGTCGCGGTCGGCGTGTTGCGAATCCATTTCACCGAGGAGCGCTTGCCCTTCTCGAACTTCCACAGCACGAGATTGTTCTCGAGCGGGTTCGCGCGGACGGTGAGATAATCGCCGTTCGGCTTGAGATTGAACAGGATGCCGGCGCCCTGATCGATGCGGCCGGAAATGCCCTCGAAGCGCACAGCGATCTCTCCGTCACGAAAGTCCGTGATGTCCTTGGCGACGGTGTACGGGAAATAGGCGTAGGCCTGCACGCGGTCGAGGAACTCGGCATAGCGGTCGCCGTAGAGCGCGCGCGCCTTGTCGGCGATGCCGGCCGCGGTCTGTCCCTCCTTCCACTGCCGCCCGTCGACCACCAACACCTTGTTGTTGCCGTCGACCTCGATCCGCCAAATGCCGACCACGCTGAGGAACGACTTCGGCTCGGCGCCGACGGTCTCGTCGGAAAAATCGATCTTGAGCGATTGCGCGGCGTGGGCGCTCAACAGCAACGCCGCGAGGCCGACGCTCGCCAGTACCATCGTGATCGTATCGTTCGTGCGCTTCATGGCTGACCTCCTTGCTCGATGAGTGGTCGGGGAATGCGGGGGGCGCGCCGGGTCCACCACCAGGCCCCGGCGATCAACAGCGGCAGCGCGCCGAGAAACCACGGCAGCGCGAGCTCGGCGCCGGCGACCAGCGGATAGCCCGGGTACTCTTCGCCGGGGACCGGGGTCGGCACTGGCCGTCCCGCCAGGCCGTAAAGCAACGGCAGCGCCTCGCGATGGCTGGTCGATCGGGTCCTGGCCGAGCGGCCGCCATAGAGATATTCGATCTCGCCGTAGCTTTCGTCGCCGGTGCTACCGACCATGCTCTGACCGGCGGTCGCGAGCCGCACGGTGACGTGCGGCATCACCCGCTCCACTTTCGACAGGACGTTGCGGCGCAGGTCGACGTAGCGGGGATCTTCGGGCGCCAAATGCACCGTGATGATGAGCGGCTCGCGCAGCTCGGCGAGCGCCCGCTGGTCGGCCGCCGGAAACGAGTTGCGCCGGTCCTCGGTGAGATCGATCGACGACCGGATCTGGGTCGCCAGGGCGAGCACGGCCGCGACGATCGCCATGCAGCCGATGGAGCGCACGAGCCTGGTCCGCGGCGGGGTCCCGGGATGCAGCCAGAGCGCCGCGAGCGCGGAAAAGCCGCCGATCGCCGCGACGATGCCCACGACAAGGCCGACCGACAGGAGCCCCTGCTCGAAGCTGCGCAGCGTCTGCGTCAGCGACAAGAGCGACAACCATTGCAGGAGGCCGGGCTGCCCGGCGAGCGAAAAATCGAGCACCCAGGAGCCGATCGTGAAGGCAAGGGTCACGATCGCCGCCGTGGCGGAGCTCTCCGAGACCGCGGCCGCGAACAGCGCGATCGCGCCGACCAGCAGGCCGTAGAGCAATTGACCGAGAAGGAGATCAAAAGTTTCCGGAGCATGGAGATGCCCGCCGAGGATCGCCCAGATCGCGAGCGCGGAAACCGCGGGGATCGCTGAAATGAGCCAGGCGGCGGAGATCGCCGTCATTTTCGCCGCGATCAGCGTCGCGACCCGATAGGGCAGCTGAATGAGGAGACGCAGCGCGCCGGTCTCCTTCTCGCGGCCGAGCGTCCGAATGGCCACGAACGGGAACAGCAGCGTGACCGACACGTAGAGCGCGCCGAATGTCGGCACCAGCACGCCGTCGAGCGGCGAGAGCCCGCTGGCGAGGGTCGGCGAATCGCGGGCGGCCGCGCTCGCTTCCCCGTAGAGGGCGACGGCCTGGAAGAAGCTGTAGCCGACGAGCGGACAGAGCAGCAGCAGCATGGTCCACAGCGCCCGCCCGCCCAGCACCTCCCGCAGCTCCTTCATGAGCAGCGGCCGGAAGGGGGCGCGGTGCACCGCGGCGGCATCAGGTGAGCGCAAGGAACACCTCCTCCAACGCCGCCCCTCCGCTCGCATGGCGCAGCTCGTCGAGCGTGCCGGCGCCCCGCAGGCGGCCGTCGGCGAGCAGCATGAAGCGGTCGCAGACCCGCTCGGCATCGGTCAGCTGGTGGATGGCGAGAACGAGCGTGCGGCCCCTCCCCGCGACCTCGCGCAGCACGCGCATGATCGCGCGCGTCTGCCTGAGATCGAAGCCGTCGAACGGCTCGTCCATCAGCAGCAACGGGTGGGGCGCCAACAGCGCGAGCGCCAGCATGAGCCGGCGGCCATAGCCCTTCGACAAGGCGACGACGCGCTTCCCTAGCACCGGCGCAAGTCCGAGCGCGCCGACCGTCTCGGCGAGGAACGGTTCGGGCCGGCCATAGACCGCGGTGATGAAACCCAGCACGTGCACGACGTATTGATCCTCCCACGGGCGTAGTCCATCGGGGAGATAGAACATGCATTCGCGGCGCCGCGGTGCCGGGAGCGGAGATCCCCGCCAATGGACGTGGCCGGCGTCGACGGGAATGATGCCGGCGATCGCTTCCATCAGCGTCGTCTTGCCGGCGCCGTTGGGGCCGATGAGGCCGACGACGTCGCCGGCGAAGACCGGAAACGAGATATCGGCAAGCACGGTCTGCTCATTGTATCGCTTGGTGATGCCGGCGACCTGCAGCAGCGGCGGAGCGTCGGCGGCGGCATGAACGGTGGTGCTCGTCATGCCCGCACCTAATTCTTCCGCACGAACAGGATGAGGCGGACGACGTGCTTGTCCGTCCGGTCCGTGCTCAGGGTGATCGAAATCGGCTGCGTGGCATTGTGCAACACGACATAGCCGGCGGACGACCGCTCCGCCGCCTCGATCCACGCATACCCGAGACAGGCTTTGATCTCTCGCAGGATCTCCGACTGGGCCTGCTCGGCTTGTTCGGCCGTGTCGAGCGCGCGCGAATCGCAGGTATAGGTGGTGGCGCCGTAGAGGGAGCAGCCGGTCCAACCCGCAAGCGACAGGCTGCTATCGCGAAAATTGCCCTCTCGTGGCTTTCCGGCAATGGCGGCAAATCGCTCGTGCGTCATTGCCAGAGCGGCGAGGCGCCGCAAGTCCGGACAATACGGCGCGCCGCCGGTCGGGTTGTCGCCGGCGATCGGGCCGCCGACGGTCGGCCGGTCGGAGGCGGATTGCGCACGCATTGCGACCGGAAGCAGAACGAGCGCTGCCGCCAGGAATCCGATGGCGATGCGGTCTTGCGAGCTCATATCTCGCTCTTCGTGGCAACCTCTCCGTTGCCCCTGGCGTCGGCTATTTGCGTCCACTCGGCGGTTCGAGCACCCCCTGCAACGGCAACAAACCCTCGCGTCGCAGATCGACCTTTTGGCCCGACATCCACACTTCGTAGCATTTTGCCGGAGGGTCCTTGTCGAACTCGACGCAGAGCTCATCCTTCTCGACGCGCCATTTGCCGGTTCGCTTGCGCCCCATCGACATGCTCGACATGGTCCCGCCGCGCTCATAAAAATCACGCCAATGCACCTCGTCGGTCAGCTCCATGCCGGCGAATTTGGCCCGGATTTGCGCACCAGAGAGCTTTTGATATTTCTCCTCAGCTGCCGCACCTGATCCCAATGCTGCCGCGGCCAGAATCGTGATCGCTGTGATGCGCATCGGCTTCTTCATTGTGTTTTCCATCGCATTCAAGGGATCGACCTTCGGCCGATCACCTGCTGTCGGTCGGTTTCTGCAACACGCCCCCAAGCGGCACACTCGAGGTTTGGTTTCTCAGCTCGACGTTTTTTCCGGACAGCCACACCTCGTAGCAGCCGCCGCCCGGCTCTTTCCCGCTTTCGACGCAAAGCTGATCCTTCTGAACCCGCCACTTGCCGACGCTTTTGTGTCCCATTGAATAGATTCCAAGTGTGCCGTTGCGCTCGAAGACCTCGCCCCAATGCGATTGATCGGTCAGCTCCATGCCCGCGAACCGTGCTTGGATTTGCGCGCCCGTGAGCTTCTGGAATTTCTCTTCTGCCGCGGCGCCGCCCGGCCGCAGCGAGATGACGAGCGCGGCGCCGGAGACAAGCAGCAGCGCCAGGACGACCTTGCGGAAGCCGGCTTCGTCCAGGCGGCCGTAAAGCCGCAAGCCGAGCCAGGTTCCGGCCAAGAGGATCGGCAGGCCGATGGCGAACAGCCGGATCGTCTCGGCATCGACCGATCCGCTCGCCCCCAGCACGACCGCGCTCATGGCGAAAACGGAAACGCCGTTCCCCGCATGGTATCGGGATTGGCCCAGCGCAGCATCGCGACGCCGATCGGCACCCCGATGGCCCCGCCGATCAGGAACGGCCAGAGACGGCTCCATTGCAAGGCGCGGCGCAGCTTCCACACGGCAACGCCCTGCACGATCAACCCGAAGGCGATGATCAGGCTCGCGGTCTGCAGCGGCGTGAGGATGTGCAGCCACGCCGCCGCGGCGACGAGACCGAAGGCGAAGCCGGCAAGGCCCGCAACGAGCGCAGCCATGAAGGTGGCAGCGAGAAATCCGACGAGATCGAGCGTGACGATGTCCATTGGGGTCCGTTCCGCCCGGTTGATCCCGCATGCGGACCGTGAAACGCCGCTCGCGGCATCGGAGGGCGACCCGATGCCGCGCGACGAGCGGATGGATCAGCTCTTTGCCCGCGCCGTGTGGTCGAGGGCGGCGCGCAAGCCCCTGGCGAGCTTGAGCGCATCGTCGTTGGCCCAGAAGTGCAGGAAGAACAGGCGCGGCTGCTCGGTGAGCATATGGCTGTGCACCGCCGTCACCTCGATACCGTTCGATCGCAGCGCCTTGATCACCGGGTTCACCTCCTCGCCGATGAGCACGAAGTCGCCGGTGATGGCGGCCTTGCCGCCGCCGGTCGGCTGGAATCCCATCGCCGTTGCCAAGCCCAGCGGCCCGGCGGGAGCGATCGGCGTTCCGTTCTCGGTGATCGGGTCGCGGCGGGGCACGGCCAACTGATAGACGCCGCCATTGTTCTGGCCCTTGGCGCCGATGATCTGGTCGAGCTGAGCGGTGTCGAGGTCGATCGCGGGCGGGGGAGCCGCCGCCGGCGCCGTCAACGGGGTTTTGCTTTCCGCCAATGCCGCATGGATCGCGGTCGCGAGCTTCACCGGATCGCCGTGCCCGGCAATGTGCATGTAGAACGTCGCGGGATTGCCGCGCAGCACGTGATTATGGACGGCAGTGATCTCGAGCCCGTTCTCGATCAGCTTGGCCATGACCGGGTTGATCTCGGTTTCGAGCAGCACGAGATCGCCCATCACCATCGCCCCGCCTTGCATGGGCTTGAATGCCGCCCAGCCGCCGAGCGCCAAGGCCGGCTTGATGGCGACGCCGTCGAGCGTCACCGTCAGGTCGCTGCGCGGAAAACCGTAGCGGTGGACGTCGCCGGTGACCGCGGCCGTCCTGCCGAGGGCTTCGTCCACTTTCTTCCAATCGACATCCTGGGCCTTGGCGGCGGTGCCGATCGTCGTCATTGCGCAGATCGCGAGCACGTGAACAACACGCATCATCATGTCCTCCTCAGGTCATGTCGTTACCGAATGCCGTCCCCTTCCCCTCGGTTACCCGTCGTTTGAACAAACAGCCGCTCCACGTTGTTCCAATGGATCGATGTCACGAGAGCACTCCCGCGACATGAAGAACGATCCCGATGCCGGAGCAGGCGAGCAGCGTCGTGATCATTCCGACCTTGAAGCGGAAGATCGCGACGATCGCGGCGACCGACAGCGCCAGCGCCCAGGGGTCCACGCTCGCCGGCACCGGCATGTCGAAGGCGAGGCCATAGTCGTGCACCGGCCGCAACTGCCGGAACACCGCGTGCAGCGCGAACCAGATCGCCAGATTGAGCACCACTCCCACCACCGCCGCCGTGATGGCCGAGAGCGCGCCGTTGATCGCCTTGTTGCCGCGCAGGGTCTCGATGAACGGCGCGCCGAGAAAGATCCACAGAAAGCACGGCGTGAAGGTGACCCAGGTCGCGAGCAGGCCGCCGAGCGTGCCGGCGAGCATCGGCGGCAACCCGCCGGGATCGCGGAACGCGGCCATGAAGCCGACGAATTGCAGCACCATGATCAGCGGGCCGGGCGTGGTCTCGGCCATACCTAGGCCATCGAGCATTTCCCCGGGCTTGAGCCAGCCGTAGTTCTCGACCGCCTGCTGCGCGACATAGGCGAGGACCGCGTAGGCGCCGCCGAAGGTCACGACCGCCATCTTGCTGAAGAACACGGCGATCTGGCTGAACACATTGCCGGTTCCGAGCACGGCGAGCAGCACGACCACCGGGACGAGCCAGAGCACGAGCCAAACGCTTGCCGCCCGCAGCGCGCGGGCAATGTTCGGTCGCGCATGCTCGGGCAGCTCGTTGCCGAGCATGCTATCGACCACGCCGACCTCGCGCCTGCCATCGCCGTGACCGCCGCCGACGAGGAACGCGGCGGTGCCCGAGCGGGCACCGACAAATCCGATCAGCGCCGCCCCGAAAATGATGACGGGAAACGGAACATTGAAGAAGAAGATGCCGACGAAGGCGGCGGCGGCGAGCGAAACCATCACGTCGTTCTTGAGGGCGCGCTTGCCGATGCGAAACACCGCCTCCAGCACGATCGCGAGAACCGCGGCCTTGAGGCCGAAGAACAGCGCCACGATCATCGGCACGTTGCCGTAGGCGGCATAGACGTAGCTCAGCGCCATGATGGCGATGATGCCGGGAATGACAAACAGCACGCCCGCCATGATGCCGCCGAGCGTGCGGTGCATCAGCCAGCCGATATAGGTCGCGAGCTGCTGCGCCTCCGGGCCCGGCAGCAGCATGCAGTAATTGAGCGCGTGCAGGAAACGGCTCTCCGAAATCCACCGCTTCTCTTCGACCAGGATGCGATGCATGACCGCGATCTGGCCAGCGGGGCCTCCGAAGCTCAGGAGCGCGATCTTGAGCCAGACCCGTAATGCCTCGCGCAGCGATACCCCGTGCCGGGGCGCCGTGTTGCGGATCTCCACCGTCGAAAGCTCAGCCACGTCCGGCCTCGCGCGGGCGTGCGGCCGGCCAGTTGTGCGTCTCCGCCTGGAGACTGCGACACCAGCTGTAGAGCGCGTCGTAGATCACCATGCCGTGCACCAGCATCTCGTGATCATCGGGAAAGTTGGCGGAGAGGCCGAGCGAGATGGCGAACAGGCCGCCGCACTGCGGGGTCAGATCGTGCCGGGAGGTATCGGCGCCGCGCACGATCGCCGCGAGGTGGTCGAGCGCCGGATCGGCGATCCCGTAGATGCGCAGGAGGGTATCGAACGAGCAGCGATCGCCTTCATGGGTGAACTCGACGCCGGCGACGTCGTAAGGCGTGGCGCCGGTCTCCTGGGCGGTCGCCAGGACGCGATCCGCCGGCACGTAGATGAAGGTTGCGGTCGGATCGATGAAACGCCGGATCAGCCAGGGGCAGGCGATGCGGTCGATCTTCGGCCGCTCCCGGGTCACCCACTTCGATGGTCCCTCCCCCTCTCCCGCGCGCTTGCGCCGGAGCGGAAGATTTTGCGCGTTCCAGGCGCCGAAGCCGCCGGCGAGATATGACGCGCCAGCGCCTGCGCCGCCCAGGACCTCGGCGACGCCCTGGCTGACCTCCTGCCCGTGCGCGCAATAAACCACCACCGGCCGGTTCCTGGGCAGTGCATCGCCCCACTCCTGCACCCGTTGCGGCGAGCGCCGGATCGCGCCGGCGAGAAGATGGCCGGCGGCGTCGAATGCCTCATCGCGCCGGACGTCGATGAGCAGCGGGGCTCTCGCCGTGCCCATGACCTGGGCGAGGTCGGAGATGGAGGTAGCGGAAGGCATTGCGGTGTCCTCTCAAAATTTCCAATATGATCAGGCCAATAAACGGCTGATTACAAATCATTTGTATTCGGGCTGGCATGAAGGAAATTGATGATGGCGCCGACCTGGGTTCCGCCGTCGCTGATCGCGCTGCGGGCCTTCGAAGCCGCCGCCCGGGTCCTCAGCTTCACGGGGGCGGCGGACGAGCTCAATCAAACGCAGGGCGCGATCAGCCACCAGGTCAACATGCTGGAGGCCCGCCTCGGCCTGAAGCTGTTCGTGCGCGAGGCGCGCGGGCTCAAGCTAACCGAAGCCGGCCAGAAATATCTGCCGCTGGTGAGAGATGCGCTCGATCGCCCACGGACCGCCGAGGATTTGATCCGCCCGACCCGACCTTCCGTTCTCACCGTTACCGTCTCGCCGAACTTCGCCAGCAAATGGCTGGTCCCCCGCCTCGGCGGATTCTCGGTGACGCACCCTCACCTCGATCTACGGATCAGCGCGTCGCTGCAGCATGTCGACTTCAGCCGCGAGGACATCGACCTCGCGGTGCGGCACGGCGACGGCGATTGGCCCGAGCTTCACGTCACCCGCTTGTGCGCGGAGGAGCTGTTTCCCGCTTGCAGTCCCGCGCTGTCGCGGAGCGACCCGCCCATCCGCTCGCCCGCCGATCTCATCGGACACGTTCTCATTCACGACCGCAGCCGCGAGCATTGGCGGGCGTGGCTCGCGGCGTTCGGGGTCGAGTGCCCCGCCAGCGAACGCGGACCGGTCTTCGATCAGACCGCGCTCGCCATCGACGCCGCCCTTGCCGGCCAGGGCATTGCGCTGGCACGGACCGCGCTGGCGTCCCTCGACCTGATCGCCGGCCGGCTGGTTCGTCCCCTGGATGAAGCCATGCCGGCCAAGCTCGGCTATTGGATCGTGTGCCGAAAATCGGTGTCCGACACGCCGAAGATCAGCCAATTTCGCTCATGGTTGATCGACCAGGTCCAGGACGACCGGGCGGCGCTGCTTCGGCTGAAGCGGGGCTGACGATCGACGCTTGGGTGCGATTGGCGTCGCAATCCCTGACGTTTCGGTATTTTCAATCCCGGATCGTTCTGTGCTAAAGTTCCGGGAATGCGATAGGCGTTCGAGGAGGACGACGTGCAGCTCATCGCCTACTATCTCGTCTTCATGATCGCGGGCGACTTTGCAGCCTACTTCATCGGGCTCGTGGTCGAGCGCGAGTTCGGCGGCCAGGTCAGCCTGATCGTGTTCCTTGCGCTCTATTTCGCGTTCTTGTGGGTCGCCTGGCTGCTGGCCGTATGGTTTTCGCAGCCGAGGCGCGCCGAGGCGACTTGACGGCGGGACGGCGCTCGACCGCGCGGACGTAGCGCGGGGTCGGGGCCGTGGCGCCGGATCAGTCCGCGGAATGCCGGGAGCGACGCAACACGATCGCGCCGATTTGCGCCCGTCCACGCGGGCTCGCTTGCTGCGGATGGTTTTTTCCGATCCTGCATTCCTAGGATGGCCGAGGCAACGCCTCGCGAGACCCGCTCCGTCCCGCCGACCTCATGGCGTCCGCCACCGCGATGACGCCTTCCTGGTGCTTCAAGTCTTCCACGGCAACCGGAAGGCGCCGGCGCCAATTCGGATGCTGATCGATCGTCCCCGGGAGATTCACCTGCTCCTTCATCCCCAACAGGTCCTCGATCGATATCACCAGCAACCGCGACGGCGCATCGGCCAGATATCGGGCGACCGACGCAAAGCTCCCCGCTTCCAATCCGCGCTGGGCGAGCGCCCGGCCCAACGCGCTCAACGCGCCTTGCCGCTCGTCGTCGGTCTCGCCGGGATCGACGCCGAGCGCCCGTTTCACTGCCAAGTCGCGCTTCTCCCGCCAGCCGGCATAAGTCGGGAGGTCATGAGTTGCAAACGTGACTAGCGCCGTCTCTCGATAGGATTCGGGAAGGCAAAAGTCTCCGCCGGGCGAGCGCTCGAACAGCATGACCTGGTACGACCATAGGCCCCAGTCGGCGAGGGTTTCGCGAAAATTCTCCGGCACGGTGCCGAGGTCCTCCCCGATCACGATGCAGCTCGTTTCGACGCTCGCCAGGACGGTCACCGCCAGCAGCGCCTCGAACGGATAGCGAAGGTAGGCGCCTTTCTCCGCCGACGCGCCGTCGGGAACGAGGAACAGGCGATTCAAGCCCAGGACATGGTCCAACCGGATCGCGCCGGCATAATGCATCGACGCCAACAACATGCGACGGAACGGCTCGAACCGGCTGTCCTCGAGGGCAACGGGATTGAATGCGGTCAAACCCCAGTTCTGGCCCGATCCATTGAGCGCGTCCGGCGGCGCCCCGATCGACATGCCCGAGAGAATAGCGTCCTGCTCGCACCAGGCATCGAAGCCGTCGCGGCGAACGCCCACGGCAACGTCGAGATAAAGCCCGATCGCCAGACCGCGCTCGCGCGCTCGCGCGCGACAGCGATCGAGCTGGTCGTGGGCCAGCCACTGCACGAACTCGAAGAACCCGAGCTCTGCCTCCTCGGTCCGCCGAAGATTATCGAGCGCGGCTTCGTCCACGCTGCGCCACGGCGGGGGCCATTCCCACCATGGACCTTTGAATCTGCGCCGCAACATCTCGAAACACGCAAATCGCGTCAACGACGGACCACGGGCACGCCGAAACCGATCGAACGTGTCGCGCCGGTCCGGATCGCCGGCCTCACGGAAGTTGGCATACGCAAGCCGGAGGGCCCGTACCTTCGCATCGACGACCAGGGCATAATCGACCGTGTCGGTGCTTCGAAGATACCCGACGCTCTCCTCCAACGCGGCGACTCGCAGGCCCGGAAATTCCGGCACTGCCGCAAGGTCGATGTACAAGGGGTTGAGAAACAGACGGCTGCTCGGGAAATACGGACTTGGCTCCGAGGGTCGATCATCGAACAGGGTGTGCAGCGGGTTGAGCCCTATGCCGGAGGCGCCGAGATCGGCGGCAAGATCGACGAGCGCGAGGAGATCGGTGAAGTCGCCGTGGCCCCAATTACGGGCCGAGCGGATGCCGTAAAGCTGCACGGCGAGCGCCCACATCCGTTGCGGCGCGGCTGCACCGCCCTGACAGCCCCGATCAGGACAAACAACGAGCGGAGCCTCCTCGCTCCGTTCGACGGCCGGGCCGGTTGCCGTTACGCGCAAGCGGAACGTGCCGGTCGGCAGGTCTTGCGGAATACCCAGCAGGGGTGATGTGCCCTCGGCGATCTTGTGCTGCGAAAATATTTCCCACCGCAGCGCCAGCCCTTCTGCTGCCGCCAGCCGCAAGCTGCGCTCGCGCCCCGCACGAATGACGACGACCCGCGGCAGCATTCGCCGGGAGAATTCGCGATCGCGTTCCAACGCGCTGAGCAATCGGGAAAGGACCTCGGGCTCGACGGTACGCAGGCGTCCGCATCCATCCCGATACTCCGTCTCGATACCCCAAACCGCCGCGCGCTCGAGCATCCGGTCCATCGCGGATCCATTCTAGGGGGAAGGTTGCGAACTCGGGTGCGGTGCGAATGAGCCCGGTAGCGTTTCCGGGCCGACAACCGAGCCGCTGACCCCTTGGTTCCGTGGCCGAGTAGGTGTAGAGCCCCGCGATTTCGCGCCCTCGGCCATGAGCCCAGGCCCTCCGGCGGCGGGAACCAAAGCCGGCAGATATCGGTTCCATCCCTGTCTCCGAGCCGTCCAGAGGGGTCGGACCGGATGGTCAAGCATGACCGCGCCATGACTGCGAATGTGAGTATTCCGTTGGTCGGCGACGTTTCCGGCCGCCGGATCCACATCGAAGATGTCTTTCCCCTCGTCGACGCGGGACGTTTTCCGGTCAAACGCGTCAGCGGCGAGCCGGTCGAGGTATGGGCGGATATCTTGCGCGATGGCCACGTGGTGTTGGCGGCCGAGTTGCTGTGGCGGCCGGAACAGACCGATCAATGGTCGCGCGTCCCCATGCGTCTTCGCGAGAACGATCGCTTTACGGCGAGCTTCGTCGCTCCCCGCCCGGGCCGCTACCTCTACGCCATCGAAGCCTGGACGGACCTGTTCGCGACTTGGCGCCGCGATTTTCTCGTCAAACGCCAGGCGGGCATGGACGTCGCACTGGAGCTCGAGGAGGGTCGCAACCTGCTGGCGCGGCTTAAGCCGCGGGACGATGCGCCGGCCCGCTTGATCCGTGAGGTCTGCCGCAAGCCCAATCTCGCCGAGGAGCCGGCCCCGCTGTTGTCGGAAGAGCTGGCGACGGCCGCGCGCAAGGGCGCGCAGGCCGACCTCACGCGCAGCGCGCATTATCCGCTCATCGCCGACCGGCCGATTGCACGGGCGGGCGCGTGGTACGAAATGATGCCGCGGAGTCAGGCGGCCACCCGCGGCCGCCACGGCACATTCGACGACTGCATCGGTCGGCTCCCCGAGATCGCCGCGCTGGGCTTCGACGTCCTTTACCTTCCTCCGATCCACCCGATCGGCCGCACCAACCGCAAGGGACGCAACAACGCGCTGACCGCCGCGCCCGGCGATCCCGGCAGCCCCTATGCGATCGGCGCCGCGGAAGGCGGCCACGACGCCGTGCTTCCCGAGCTCGGCACGCTCGACGACTTCCGACGGCTGGTGCGGGCCTGCGCCGAGCACGGAATGGAAGTCGCGCTCGATTTCGCCATTCAATGCTCGCCGGATCACCCCTGGCTCGCGCAGCACCCGGAATGGTTCAAGCGCAGGCCGGACGGCTCGATCCAATACGCGGAAAACCCGCCGAAAAAGTACGAGGATATCGCCAATCCGGACTTCTACGGCAACGACAGGGAGGGGCTTTGGCGGGCGCTGCGCGACGTCGTGCTGTTCTGGGTGCGACAGGGCGTGCGCATCTTTCGGGTCGACAACCCGCACACCAAGCCGTTTCCGTTCTGGGAATGGCTGATCCGCGAAGTTCAGCGGGTGGATGCGGGCGTCGTCTTCCTGTCGGAGGCGTTCACGCGGCCCAAGGTCATGAAGGCGCTCGCCAAGCTCGGCTTCTCCCAGTCCTACACCTATTTCACGTGGCGGACGGGCAAGCAGGAGCTGCAAGCCTATTTAAGCGAGATCACCAGCTATCCTGAGCGCGAATATTTCCGGCCCAACTTTTTCGTCAACACGCCGGACATTCTGCCGCTTCATCTGCAGACCGGCGAGCCGTGGATCTTCAAAGCCCGCGTCGCGCTCGCCGCCACGCTGTCGGGCAATTACGGCATCTTCAACGGGTTCGAGCTGCTCGAGCACGAGCCGATCCCGGGCAAGGAGGAATATCTCGACTCCGAAAAATACCAGCTGAAGTTCCGGGACTGGGACCAGCCGGGCAACATCAAGTCCTACATCGGCCGTCTCAATCGCATGCGGCGAAACAATCCCGCCCTGCTGCAGACCAGCAGGCTGCGCTTCGCGCAAGTCGACGATGACGAGGTGATCGGCTTCGTCAAGGAGTCGGCCAGCGGCGATAATGCCGTGGCGGTCGCGGTGGCCTTGGCGAAGGAGGGTCCGCTCGAGTTCTGGTTTCATTTCGGCGAGATCGAGATCGGACCTCCCGAGTCGCGGCAACGCGTCAAGTCGATCGAGAACCTGGTGACCGGCGAGCGGCATATCCTCGAATGGGGCGGGGTCCGGCTGCGCATCGATCAGCAACAGGACCCCGTCCTCGTGTTTCGTTGCTTCGCATGAAGGTCGTGTCGTGAACGTAGCTCCCGACATCAGGGCCGATCCCAAACTTGACGGTGACGAGCTGTGGTTCAAGGACGCGATCATTTATCAGCTGCACGTCAAGGCGTTCGCGGACAGCAACAATGACGGCATCGGCGACTTCGTCGGACTGACCGAAAAGCTCGACTACCTGCAGGAGCTCGGCGTCACGGCGCTATGGCTGCTGCCGTTCTATCCCTCGCCCGGCCGCGACGACGGCTACGACATCTCGGATTATCGACAAGTCAACCCCGACTTCGGCACGATGCGGGACTTCCGGCGGTTCATGCAGGAAGCCAAGCGTCGAAGGATTCGGGTGATCATCGAGCTCGTCATCAATCACACCTCGGATCGACATCCCTGGTTCGAGCGTGCCCGCCGAAGCAAGCCGGGCTCCGATTCCCGCAATTGGTACGTCTGGAGCGACAGCGACCAGAAGTACGCCGAAACGCGCATCATCTTCAACGACACCGAGAAATCGAACTGGGCCTGGGATCCGATGGCTGAGGCCTATTATTGGCACCGTTTCTTCTCGCATCAGCCGGATCTGAATTACGACAATCCCCGCGTGATCATGGCAATGATCCAGGTCATGCGGCATTGGCTCGACCTCGGCGTCGACGGCTTCCGGCTGGACGCGATTCCATATCTCTGCGAGCGGGAAGGAACCAACAACGAGAATCTTCCGGAGACGCATGCCGTCATCAAGAAGATCAGAGCCGCGCTCGATTGCTATGCGCCGGGCAAGCTGCTGCTCGCCGAAGCCAACCAGTGGCCCGAGGACGTCAGCGCCTATTTCGGCGGCGGCGACGAGTGCCACATGGCCTACAACTTCCCGCTGATGCCGCGCATCTACATGGCGATCGCGCAGGAAGACCGCTTCCCCATCACCGACATCCTGCGGCAGACGCCGGACATTCCGGAGAATTGCCAATGGGCCATGTTCCTGCGCAACCACGACGAGCTCACGCTCGAGATGGTGACCGACAGCGAGCGCGACTATCTGTGGTCGACGTACGCCACCGACCCGCGGGCGCGCCTCAATCTCGGCATCAGGCGGCGACTTGCGTCCTTGATGGACAATGACCGGCGCAAGATCGAGCTGATGAACTCGCTGCTGATGTCGTTCCCGGGCACGCCGATCATCTATTACGGCGACGAGATCGGCATGGGCGACAACATCTATCTGGGCGACCGCAACGGGGTGCGCACCCCCATGCAGTGGACGCCCGACCGCAACGGCGGCTTCTCGCGCTGCGACCCTGCCCGGCTCTACCTGCCGATGATCATGGACCCGGTTTGCGGCTACGAGGCGGTCAATGTCGAGGCGCAATCCCGCAGCCTTGCCTCGCTGCTGAGCTGGACCAAGCGGCTGATATCGGTGCGCAAGTCGAACAAGATATTCGGGCGGGGCTCGTTGAGCTTCATCCGGCCGGCGAACCGTTCGGTGTTCGTCTACGTCCGGCAATACCAGGACGACGTCCTGCTGTGCGTCGCCAATCTGTCGCGCTCGGCGCAGGCGGCCGAGATCGACCTCTCGCCCTGGCGTGGACGGATTCCCTTCGAGATGCTCGGGCGGACGAGCTTCCCGCCGATCGGTGAGGGCCCCTACCTCGTCACGCTCGGCCCGTACGGCTTCTACTGGTTCCTGCTCGACGAGACGGCGGAATCGGCGAGCGACGTCCAGACCACCCCCGTCGAATTCGTGACGCTCGTGGCCGCCGACGGCTGGCGGTCGCTGTTGCAAGACCGCTCGCGAGCGAGCCTCGAGCGCGACGTGCTGCCCGCCTTCCTGGCCGGCCGGCGCTGGTTCGCGGAGCGCGGCCATTCACCGCCGCACGCCCACGTCGTCGGCGGCATTCCCTTCGACGCGGCCGGTCAGGATCTCGGAATCGCGATCGTCGAAGCAAAAGGCCGGCACGAGACCGCAAATTACCTGTTGCCGATGGCCATCGATTGGACCCGTTTCGATCCGATGCGGCCCAATCCCAACGCCCTTGCGGCCGTCCGCCGCGGCCCGCGCCAAGGGGTCTTGCTCGACGCCGCCGCCGATCCCCGCTTCATCTCGGGCGTTCTCGAAAACCTGCGCGCCTCCCGGACCATCGAGAGCGGACAACGCCGTCTCGAGTTCAGGCCGACTGCCGTGTTCTCGAGCCGCGGTCAAATCGCCATCCAGAACGTGCGCGCGGTCGACACCGAGCAGTCGAATACCACCACGCTCGTCGGCTCCGATTGTGTCGTGAAGCTGTTCCGCCGACTCGAGGCCGGCATCAATCCCGAGATCGAGATCGGCCGGTTCCTGACCGAGACGGTGGCGTTCCCGAACACGCCGCCGCTTTTTGGGACGATCGAGCTCAAGGAAAGAGGCGTTCGCGGCGCCGTCGCCGTCGTTCACGGGTTCGTCGAAAACCAGGGCGACGCGTGGACGCTGACGGGCGCCTATCTCGACCGCTTCGCCGAGGAGCAGCGCTTGCTGACGGCCGAGGCGGCGCAGCACAGCGACGAGGAGACGGCCTATGCGAGACGGATGGAGCAAGTGGGACGGCGCGTCGCCGAGCTGCAGCTCGCGCTCGCGAGCCGGGACGACGTCGTCGATTTCGCACCGGAACCGATCACCGCTGCCGACGTCCGCAGCTGGACCGACCGGGTCCTTAAACGCGCCGAGCGGACGCTCGACGAGCTGGCGCGTTGTCGATCGGAGCTCAAGGACAATGACCGCCAGCTCGTCGACGACCTCCTGACGAGGCGCCGGACGCTGCCCGATCGGTTCGGCGAATTGCTGCCCGCGAGCCTCGATACCCTGAAGATTCGGCATCACGGAGATTTTCACCTCGGACAGATGCTGATCGTGAAGGACGACGTCTTCATCATCGACTTCGAAGGTGAGCCGCGACGAACGATCGAGGATCGCCGGCACAAGGCGCCGGCCGCGCGCGACGTCGCGGGTCTCATCCGTTCGATCGATTATTCCGCGACCGCGGCGCTCGAGCGCGCGCTCAAGTCGGCGCCCGATGAGCAGGGCAGGCTCGCGCACGCGCTCGACGGCTGGCGCGAGCACTCGGTCGCCGCGTTTCTCGCCGCCTATCGGCAATCGTTGGGCGATGCCAGGCTTTGGCCGCGGTCGCTCGATGACGCCGACCGCCTTCTCGATTTCTTCCTGCTCGAGAAGGCATTCTACGAGATCGAATACGAGCTCGCGCATCGGCCAGATTGGCTGCGGGTGCCGTTGGCCGGTACTTGGCGCATTCTCACGCGCTCGGAGGTTACGCCAGAATGAACTCGCTCTCGCCGGAAGCTTACGCGGTGATCGAGGGTCGCCATTCCGACCCCTTCCACTATCTCGGGCCCCATGTCGAAGGCGACGTGCCCGTGGTCCGCGTCTTTCTTCCGGATGCGGAAGGTGTCGCAATCGTTGACGAACAGGGCCACGAAAGCGACCTCGCGCGTATTCACGATGCCGGCTTGTTCGAAGGCCGGCTGGCCAACGGCTCCCAACGTTACCGCGTGCGTGCCCGCTACGGCGAGCGGCAGCTCGAGATCGAGGATCCCTATCGGTTCCCGCCGATCCTGTCGGATCTCGACCTCTATCTGCTCGGCGAAGGGACGCACATGCACCTCTACGAGAAGCTCGGCGCCCACCCGATGATGCTGGACGGGGTCTCGGGGGTCGCCTTCGCGGTGCTGGCGCCGGATGCCAGGCGCGTCAGCGTGGTAGGCGACTTCAACGCATGGGACGGCCGGCGCCATGCCATGCGGGTGCGCGGCAACGGCTTTTGGGAAATCTTCGTGCCCGAGGCCGAACCGGGCGACAAATACAAGTACGAGATCATCGCGCCGGACGGCCGGATGCTGCCGTTGAAGTCCGACCCGCTGGCATTCGCGGCGGAGCCGCGGCCACGGACGGCTTCGATCGTCGTCGACCTCGATGCGGTTCCCCGCCCGCAAGCCGCGCCCGCCAACGTCAATGCATTGAACGCGCCGATCTCGATCTATGAGGTGCATCTCGGCTCCTGGCGTCGTCGGACGCACGAGGGCGGCCGCTGGCTCAGCTACCGCGAGCTTGCGAAGGAATTGCCGGCCTATGCGTGCGACCTCGGCTTCACTCACGTGGAGTTTCTGCCGATCAGCGAGCATCCGTTCGACGGATCCTGGGGCTACCAGCCGACCGGCCTGTTTGCCCCGACCAGCCGGTTCGGCACACCCGCCGACTTTGCCGCCCTGGTCGATGCCTGCCACCGCGCCGGCCTCGGCGTCATCCTCGATTGGGTGCCCGGACATTTTCCGGATGATCCCCACGGCCTCGGTCAATTCGACGGCACCGCGCTCTACGAGCATGCCAATCCGATGCAGGGACGCCATCTCGATTGGAACACGCTGGTCTACAATTACGGACGCACCGAAGTCGCGAACTTCCTGATGGCCAGCGGCTTGTTCTGGCTCGACCGCTACCGCGTCGACGGGCTGCGCGTCGATGCGGTCGCTTCGATGCTCTACCTCGACTACAGCCGGCCCGAGGGCGGCTGGATCCCGAACCAATACGGCGGCCGCGAGAACATCGAGGCGATCAGCCTGCTTCGGCGCTTCAACACGGAGCTGTTCTCGCGGTTTCCGAATGCGACCACCGCAGCGGAAGAATCGACCGCGTGGCCGATGGTCTCGAAGCCGGTCGAGTGGAACGGCCTCGGCTTCGGCTACAAATGGAACATGGGATGGATGCACGATACGCTCGAATACATCGGCAAAGATCCGATCCATCGCAAGTATCACCACGGCCAAATCCTGTTCGGCCTGCACTACGCATTCTCCGAAAATTTCATCCTGCCGCTCTCCCATGACGAGGTCGTGCACGGCAAGCGCTCCCTCTTCGGCCGCATGCCCGGCGACGAGTGGCAGCGCTTCGCCAACCTGCGCGCCTATTACGGCTTCATGTTCGGCCATCCCGGCAAGAAGCTTCTGTTCATGGGCGGGGAGTTCGGCCAGGAGAACGAATGGCGCCACGACCACTCGCTGGATTGGCACCTCGTCGAGCGGCCACGGCATGCCGGCATTCAGGCCTTGATCCGCGATCTCAACCACCTCTATCGCCGCCTGCCGGCGCTGCACGAGCTCGATTGCGAAGCCGCCGGCTTCGAATGGCTGGTCATGGGCGACGCCGAGCGCAGCATCTTTGCCTGGCTGCGGAAGGGACGCCAAACGCACGAGCGCTGCCTGGTCGTGGTCAACTTCACACCCGAGACCTACCGGGATTACCGCGTCAAGGTTCCGTTTTCCGGAGCGTGGCGCGAGGTGCTCAACACCGATTCCGCGTTCTACGGCGGGAGCAACGCCGGGAACGGCGGCACGACCAATACGTTGGAGCAAGGCACGATTCCCGAGGTCAGCCTTGTTGTTCCGCCCCTTGCTGCAATTTTTCTCGTCCCGGAGCGCTAGGGTGCGCCTTTCGGCCGGGGTTCCGCACCCGCTCGGGGCCACCTGGGACGGGCGCGGGACGAATTTCGCGGTGTTTTCCGCGAACGCGGAGAAGGTCGAGCTTTGCCTTTTCGACCGCAACGGCCGCCGCGAGATCGAGCGCATCGCGCTGCCGGAGCGGACCGAGGATGTCTGGCACGGCTACCTCAACGACGTTCTCCCCGGACAGCCCTACGGCTACCGGGTGCACGGACCCTATGCGCCGGAGCGCGGGTTCCGCTTCAATTCCCACAAGCTGCTGATCGACCCGTACGCAAAGCAGGTCGCCGGGCGGCTGGTCTGGAGCGACGCGCATTTCGGCTATCGTGCCGGCAGCGCGCGCGCCGACCTGTCGTTCGACCGGCGGGACAATGCGCGGGGAATGCCGAAGTGCGTCGTCATCGACGAGGCATTCACCTGGGGCGAGGAGCGCAGGCCTGAAATTCCTTGGGAAGACACCATCATCTACGAGGCGCACGTCAAGGGATTGACGCAGCAGCGCGAGGATGTGCCGCCGGCGTGGCGAGGCACGTTCCGCGGACTGACCGCGCCGGCGGTGGTGGATCATCTCAAGCGGCTCGGCGTGACCGCGATCGAGCTGCTGCCGATCCATGCCTTCGTGGATGATCGGCATCTGATCGCGCGCGGCCTGAGCAACTACTGGGGCTACAACACCTTGTGCTTTTTCGCACCCGAGCGACGCTACGCGTTCGATGCTCCGCTCGACGAGTTCCGGTCCACGGTGTCGCGGCTCCACGATGCCGGGATCGAGGTCATCCTCGACGTCGTCTACAACCACACCGCCGAAGGCAATCACCTCGGGCCGACGCTGAGCTTCCGCGGCATCGACAACACCTCGTACTATTGGCTGTTGCCGGATCAGCCCCGCTATTACGACGAGTTCACCGGCTGCGGCAACGCGCTCAACCTCACCCATCCCCGCGTGCTGCAGATGGTGATGGATTCGCTGCGCTATTGGGTGCAGACCTGCCACGTCGACGGATTCCGCTTCGATCTCGCGACGACGCTCGGGCGCGGGCGTCCCGGCTTTGATCGGCGCGCCGCCTTCTTCGCCGCGATCCGGCAGGACCCGGCTTTGGCCGGGATCAAGCTGATTGCGGAGCCTTGGGATGTTGGTCCCGGCGGCTACCAGGTGGGCGGCTTTCCGGCGGGCTGGTCGGAGTGGAACGATCATTTTCGCCGAACGCTGCGCGGCTACTGGTTCGGCGAAGGCCCTCGCATCGGCGAGCTCAGCAGCCGAATGACGGGCTCCGCCGATCTGTTCGAGCACGACGGTCGCGCGCCGCGCTCGAGCATCAATCATGTCACGGTCCATGACGGCTTCACGCTCGCCGATCTGGTCAGCTACGAGCGCAAGCACAACGAAGCCAACGGCGATGACAATCGCGACGGCTCCGAGGACAATCACGGCACGAATTGCGGCTTCGAAGGACCGACCGGCGATCCCGCCGTGATCGAGCTGCGACGGCAATTGCGGCGCAATCTCCTCGCGAGCCTGATGCTGGCGCAGGGCGTGCCGCTGCTGTTGGCGGGCGACGAGGTCGGCAACGGCCAGAACGGAAACAACAATGCCTATTGCCAGGACAACCCGATCGGGTGGGTCGACTGGTCCGCGCTCGGGCGCGAGGGCGAGGACATGACCAGCTTGCTGGCGCAGCTCAGCGTGCTGCGCCGGAGCTTTTCCCAGCTGCGGCCGCGGCGGTGGGTCGAAGGACGGCGGCCCGACGGCTCCTTCGGCGTCCTGTGGTTGACGCCGCAAGCGACGGAGATGACGGAGAAGGACTGGAATTTTCCGGAGGGACGGTTCCTTTCCTACGTCCTCGGTTCGACCCGGCAGGGAGAGCCGCCGCTCTATGTCGTGCTCAACGGCGCGCAGCAGACCATCGAATTCACGCTTCCTACGCTGCCCCCGTACGGGCACTGGACCGTCCTTATCGAGACGGGACCGACCCCGCGTCTCGGAAAGCAATTCGCCTCGCGCTCCGCGCTGCCGGCGCCGCCCCGTTCGGTCCTGGCATTCGCGGGGACGGCATGACGGCCGATTTGCGCTTCGGCGCAGAGCTGCATCAGGCCGGAGTCACGTTCCGCCTGTGGGCGCCGGCGGCGAAACGGGTCGAAGTCATGCTCGATCGGGCGCATCCGATGCAACCGTCGGCGCCGGGGTGGCACGAAGCCACCATATCCGGGCTCGGCGCCGGCACGCTCTACAAATATCGCATTGACGGCGAGCTCGAGGTTCCGGATCCGGCTTCACATTTTCAGCCGCGGGACGTGAATGGACCGAGCGAGGTGATCGATCACGAGCAATTCGAGTGGCGGACGCGGGAATGGCGGGGCCGGCCGTGGCAGGACGCGGTCATTCTCGAGCTGCACGTCGGCAGCTTCACGCCGGGCGGCACGTTTCGCTCTGTGATCGAGCGCCTCGACGACGTCGTCGACGCCGAAATGACCGCGATCGAGCTCATGCCGATCGCCGACTTCGCGGGCCGGCGAAACTGGGGCTATGACGGCGTCCTGCTCTACGCGCCCGCCAGCGCCTATGGCCGTCCCGGCGATCTGCGGGCCTTGATCGACGCAGCGCATGCGCGCGGGCTGATGGTCCTCCTCGATGTCGTCTACAATCACTTCGGCCCGGAGGGCAATTATCTTAACCGCTATGCGCCGGCGTTCTTCGCCTCGACGCCCACGCCCTGGGGAGACGCCATCGACTACCGCGTCCCGCAGGTGCGCGCATTCGCGATCCGCAATGCGCTACATTGGCTCGGGCACTATCGCTTCGACGGCCTGCGGCTTGACGCCGTCCATGCCATCCTCGAGCCTGGGCAACCCTCGATCCTGCACGATCTCAGCCGCGCCGTCGGGGACTTTGCCGTGGCCACCGGCCGCGCGATCCATCTCGTGCTCGAGAACGACGACAACCGTGCGAGCCTGCTCGATCCGGGCGCGGATCAACCGCAGGGAAAATATCGCGCGCAGTGGAACGACGACTATCACCACGCCTGGCACGTTCTCCTGACCGGCGAGGGCCAGGGCTATTACCGGGACTATGTCGCGGCCCCCTGCCCTCACCTTGCGCGCGCCTTGTCCGCCGGTTTCGCTTTCCAGGGCGAGGTTTCCGCTCACCGGCGCGGCCGGCGTCGCGGGGAGAGCTCAGGCTCGCTGTCGCCGCTGGCGTTCGTCAATTTCCTGCAGAACCACGACCAGATCGGCAACCGGCCGCTGGGCGATCGCCTGGCGACCCAAGTGGACGAACCCGCGCTCGCCGCGGCGTTGTCGGTGACGCTGCTCGCGCCCATGCCCCCGCTTTTGTTCATGGGAGACGAATGGGGATCGACGCAGGCGTTTCCGTTCTTCTGCGACTTCCCGGAGCCCTTGGCGGCGGCCGTTCGCAACGGGCGGCGAGAGGAGTTCAAGGCGGCCTATGCCGAGCTCGGACAATCCATCCCCGATCCGCTCGCGGAGGCAACCTTTCGCGCGGCTAAGCTCGATTGGAAAGGGCGCAACACGCCTGCAGGCCGCAAGCGGCTGGCGCTCGTCCGCGACCTCCTGCGCGTGCGGCGGCGCGAGATCGTGCCGCGCCTTGCCGGTGCGACGTTCGGCTCGGCGCAATGCGACGAGACCGTGCTGACGGCGCAGTGGCCGCTCGGTCAGGGGACGGCGCTCATTCTGCTCGCCAACCTGTCGAACGCCGCGGCGGACCGGCCTGCGCGCTTTCGACCGGGACGGCCGATCTGGGGCGGCGAGACGGACGGCAGGCTGCCGCCTTGGGCGGTGTTCTGGAGCATCGGAGCGGTCTGATGCCGCCCGCGATCCCGCTTGCAACCTACCGCGTGCAATTCACTCCGAGCTTCGGATTTGACGACGCGGCTGCCGCGGTTCCCTATTTGAAGGCGCTCGGCATCACCCACCTCTATGCGTCACCGGTTCTGAAGGCGCGGGCGGGAAGCAGCCACGGCTATGACGTCGTGGATCACAATGCCCTCAATCCGGAGCTCGGGGGCGAAGCGGCATTCGATCGTTTGTGCGCCGCCCTCGATCGAGCGGATATCGGGCTCGTTCTCGATTTCGTGCCCAATCACATGGGCATTCATCACGCCGACAATCCGTGGTGGCTCGACGTCCTGGAATGGGGGCCGAGGTCTCCCCACGCGGCCTCGTTCGATATCGATTGGCAATCCCTGCCGCGCGTCGGCGTCCTGATTCCGGTGCTGGGAAGCTCCTACGGCGAGGCGATCGAGCGCGGCGAGATCGAGCTTCGATACGACGCCGCCGAAGGCAGCTTCTCGGCCTGGTATTACGAGCATCGGCTGCCGATCGGCCCGAGCCGTTACGGCGA